>Ga0163153_10005576_pt1 | contig 14757 bp, 15 predicted proteins | sample OliLakLV19MP6IB1_FD_148629 | JGI IMG/M metagenome (GOLD analysis project Ga0163153, IMG submission 148629) | Freshwater microbial mat bacterial communities from Lake Vanda, McMurdo Dry Valleys, Antarctica - Oligotrophic Lake LV.19.MP6.IB-1 | ecosystem: Environmental > Aquatic > Freshwater >... | reverse complement strand
AGAATCGAAACCATGAAAATTGTTGTTGGACTGTCCGGCGGCGTCGACTCTGCGGTCACCGCCCTCCTGCTCAAGCGCGAGGGCCACGACGTCGTCGGCCTTTTCATGAAGAACTGGGAGGACGACGACAACGACGAATACTGCTCGACGCGGGAGGACCTGGTCGATGCCGTCTCGGCGGCAGAACGCATCGGGATCGAGATCGAGGCGGTCAATTTCGCAGCCGAGTACAAGGAGCGGGTATTCGCGAGCTTCCTGGCCGAGTATCGCGCGGGGCGCACGCCCAATCCCGACGTGCTCTGCAACGCCGAGATCAAGTTCAAGGCCTTCCTGGACCACGCCATGGCGCTGGGGGCCGATCGAATCGCCACCGGCCACTACGCACGCGTCGAGCAGCGTGAAGGCGGCTTCGTGCTGCTGAAAGGCCTCGATCCCGGCAAGGACCAGAGCTACTTCCTGCATCGGCTCAACCAGGCCCAGCTGTCACGAGCCCTCTTCCCCGTCGGCCACCTGCACAAGTCCGAGGTCCGCCGGATCGCCCGCGAGGCCGGGCTTCCCAATCATGCGAAGCGCGACTCCACCGGAATCTGCTTCATCGGCGAGCGCCCGTTTCGCGAGTTCCTGTCGCGCTACCTGCCGCGCGAGCCCGGACCGATGGTCACGCCGGAAGGCGAGCGCGTCGGCGAACACCAGGGCCTCATGTACTACACCATCGGCCAGCGCCAGGGCCTGGGCATCGGCGGGCGCCGCGAGAGCGCGGGCGAGCCCTGGTACGTCGCCGGCAAGGACATGGCATCGAACACGCTGACCGTTGTGCAGGGGCACGGCCACCGGATGCTGCTGAGGAGCAGCCTCGCCGCGGGGGATGCCAGCTGGGTTGCGGGCGCCGCGCCCGCCGCAGCCACGCCGTGCGCACTGGGCGCCAAAACGCGTTACCGCCAGGCGGACAGCCCGTGCAGCCTGGAAGTTTTCGAGGACTCGGCCTTCGGCCTCGAGTTTGTCACCGCCCAATGGGCGGTCACTCCGGGCCAATCGGCGGTGATCTACCGCGGCGAAGAATGCCTCGGCGGCGGCGTGATCCGGTAACTACCCCGGTCGCGTCGCCTGGAACGCGGGGCGCGATTCCATGCGCTCGGCCCACGCCTCGAGATTGGGGTGCCGGGCGCGCACGCCGATCTCGGGCATGCGGAATTCGGCCCAGAAGACGGCGCAGGCGCACGCGATATCCGCGAGGTTCGCCTGTGACCCGCCGAGGTACGGCTTGTCGCCCAGCGTCCGGGAGAGCGCCGCGATCGCGCCATTCACCTTGTCCATCTGGCGCGCGATCCAGGTCGGGTCCTGGTGGGCGCCATCGCGCTTGCGTTCGAGGAACACCGTGACGCCCGCATCCGCGATGCCGTCGCCCAGGGCCTCCAGCGAACGCACGCGCGCACGATCGGCGGCGCCGGCGGGGATCAGCGAGCCCCCCGAGATCGAATCGAGGTATTCGGTGATGACCGCCGAATCGTAGATCGAGTCTCCGTCGTCCATCACCAGGGCCGGAACCTTGTTGAGGGGGTTGTAGCGCGGCACCGTGGTGTCCGCGGTCCACGCGCTTTCCTCGATGAACTCGAACGCAAGGTCCTTCTCGGCGAGGATCACGCGCACTTTGCGCACATAGGGAGAGGTCTTCGAGCCGACGAGTTTCATGCGCGAACCTTTGGCGTGGGAGGCAGGGAAAGCGGCGCAGTATACCAGCGCGTGTAAAATTCCCCCCTCGACATGACCTCCTCCCTCACCGCACTGTCGCCCCTCGACGGGCGCTACGCCGCCAGGACCCGGCCGCTGCAGGATCACTTCAGCGAGTTCGCCCTCATGCGCGAGCGCGTGGCGGTCGAGGTGGCGTGGCTGCTGGCCCTGGGCGACGAACCGGCCTTCACGCTGCTGGCGCCCTTTTCCGCCGCGACGCGAGCGGAAATGACCCACGCCGCGGCCACGTTCGGCCACTCCGACGCCGAGCGCATCAAGGCGATCGAGTCCACCACGAACCACGACGTGAAGGCCGTGGAGTACTGGCTGCGCGAACGATTCGCCACCAACGCCGAAGTCGCCGCCGCGGCGGAGTTCATCCATTTCGCGTGCACCTCGGAAGACATCAACAACCTTTCGCACGCACGCATGCTCCGCGGTGGGCGCGACCAGGTCCTGCTGCCCGCGGTGGACGCGATCGTGCGCCGGCTCGACACGCTGGCAACCCGGCACGCCGACGTCGCCATGCTCTCGCGCACGCACGGGCAGCCGGCCACGCCGACCACGCTTGGAAAGGAGATGGCCAACGTCGCGCACCGACTCAAACGCGCGCGGGCGCGCCTGGCCGCCGTCGAGGTCCTGGGCAAGATCAACGGGGCCACGGGCAACTTCAACGCCCACGTGGCCGCGGCGCCCGCGGTGGACTGGCCGGGCTTCGCGCGGCGCTTCGTCGAGGGCCTGGGCGTGACGTACAACCCGCTCACGATCCAGATCGAGCCGCACGACGCGATGGCGGAGGCATTCGATGCCTGCGCGCGCCTGAATACCATCCTCGTCGACCTCGATCGCGACGTCTGGGGTTACATCTCGCTCGGGTATTTCAGGCAGAAGGTGAAGGCCGGCGAGGTCGGATCGTCGACCATGCCGCACAAGGTGAACCCGATCGATTTCGAGAATTCGGAAGGCAACCTGGGCCTTGCGAACGCGATCCTTCGCCACCTCTCGGAAAAGCTCCCGATTTCGCGCTGGCAGCGCGACCTCACCGATTCCACCGTCCTTCGCAACGTGGGCGTGGCTTTCGGCTACGCACTGCTCGGCTACGATTCGTGCCTGCGCGGGCTGGACAAGCTCGAGGTCAACCCGAAACGCATCGCGCAGGATCTCGACGACGCATGGGACGTCCTTGCCGAGGCGGTGCAGACGGTGATGCGCGCGCACCGGGTGCCGGACTCCTATGAGAAGCTGAAGGAGCTCACGCGCGGCAAGGGCGGCATCACGGGCGACGACCTTCACGCCTTCGTGAGAACGCTGCCGATCCCGGAAGCGGAGCGCGCGCGGCTGCTGGAGCTCACCCCCTCCACGTATGTGGGCCTCGCAGCCAGCCTTGCCCGCGAGGCCGGCGGGTAAGTCGCCTCGCACACGGCCCATCGACCCGGGCGCCAATGCGAAACCTCGAAGACATTCCACGCCACTGGGCCCGCCTGCGCGCTGGCGCTGGCACGCATCGGCGCGTGGATCGTCAACGTGAATTCACGCCGTTCCGCGCGCGAGATCGAGGCCATCCGCGCGCACTGCGGGGCGCGATGCGTGGTGCTCCTTCCCGACGGCTCCCCCGACGCCGCGAGCCATGCCACGCGCATGGCTGCGCAGCCCCTCGAAGCCGGCGCATGGGGGCGCATGCTGGCGACGCCCGCGGATGCCGGCGCGCGCGCCGAGTACGATGAAACCGGCTCGCAAGACCGGGTCGCCGCGCTGGTTTACACCACCGGGACTACCGGATCGCCCAAGGGCGTGATGCTCACGCACGCCAACCTGCTCTTCGTGGAACTGGTGCCCGGGGGAACGGTCGACGCGGCGGCGCTGCTGGCCTACGCCGCGGCGTCGCTCGCCCCCTACAAACGGCCTGCCGAGGTGGTTGTGATGGACAAGCTGCCCGCCGCCGCCAGCGGCAAGGTGCTCAAGGGAAAGCTGAAGGAGATGGCAAGGGCTAACGCGCCACCGCCTGCTCCTGCGGGCTGAGCGCCGCGACGTCGCCGCTCATTTCGCCTCCCTCCTGCACCAGCATCTTGCCGTAACGGATCTTGCCGGACACGCGTCCGCTGGCGTGGATCACCAGCTTCTTGCGCGCCGTCATCTCGCCCTGGAAAGTGCCGCGGATTTCGGCGACATCCACGTCCACCTTGCCGTTGAAGGCGCCGTGTTCGGCGATCTGGATCGCGCGGCTGACCATCGTGGCCTCCACGCGCCCTTCCACCACAAGCGTGTCGCAATCGTCGATCTCCACGCCTTTCAGCTTGATGTTGGGCCCGACGATCAGCTTGCTTCCCGCGCCGTCCTCGGGGAGCGCCGATTCGGCCGGCGGCGACGCTGCCGCGGGCTGTAGGCCCGTGCGCTGCGACGAGGGGACAAGCGCCGGGGTGGCGGACGGATGATTCGCGGCGGTGGGTGTTTGCATGGCCTCTCGTGGGTTGCGTGGATCGGGACGGCGTCCGAACAGGTTTTCTCCGTACTTCATGTGACCTCCCATGGTGAACATCGGGAAGCAACACTCACGATTCATGCCATGCGGCACGCGACGACCCGTTCTCCCTCTGGCAATCGCGATTGCCGGGCGCCGAAATCATCGCGGGCGGGCCACGCGTTCGTCGCCGCACGGCTACGAGCCCAACGCCCTTGCGGGTAAGCGCTTGAATCGCGGAGCGAAACGCTGTCGCCGCTGCCCGACTCAGATCATCTCGAGCGCCGCTTTGCGGCGCGGAGGAGGAAAGGCGCGATCGAGCACCTCGATCGCGGCTGCATCGAGGACGAGGCCGGCCGCGCGTCGGTTCGACCGAACGTGCTCGGGCGTCGAGGCCTTGGGTATGGAGGTGACGTTTGCGTCGCGCATCGTCCATGCGATCGCCACTTCCGCAGCGCTCGCGCCCAGGCCACGCGCCACCGATTCCAGTGCCGGGTGGCCCACGAGGCGTCCTTCGTCGAGCGGCGAATAGGCCATCACGCCGATCCCCCGGTCCGCGCACCAGCCGAGCAGGTCGAATTCGGGTCCCCGCCGCGCGAGGTTGTAGAGCACCTGGTTGGTGGCTGCCCGCTCGCCGCCCGGAACCGCGAGCAGCTCCTGCATGTCCGCGACGTCGAAGTTGGAAACACCCCAGCGCGCGATCGCGCCCCCGGTCACCAGCTCCTCCAGCGCCGCCACGGTTTCGGCCAGCTCCACGCCGCCGCGCCAGTGGTACAGGTAGCAATCGAGTTGTTCGATGCCAAGGCGCGCCCGGGTTGCCGCACACGCCTCGCGCAGCTTGCGCCGCCCGGCGTGGTGCGGATAGAACTTGCTCACCAGGAAAATCCCATCGCGGCGGCCGCGGATCGCCTCGCCCACCACTTCCTCGGCCCCGCCGTCGCCGTACATCTCCGCGGTATCGATCAGGGTGACGCCCAGGTCGAGCCCGAGGCGCAGCGCAGCGACCTCCTGCGCGCGGCGCGCCCGGCTTTCCCCCATGTGCCACGTCCCCATGCCGAGACGCGGCATGCCCATCAGCTGGCCACCTGCACTTCGCCGTATTGCGGGTTCACGCGCGAGCGGCTTTCGAGCTTGTTGAGCGCGTTCAGGTACGCCTTGGCCGAGGCCACCACGATGTCGGTGTCGGCTCCCATGCCGTTGACGATGCGACCGTTCCTGGACAGGCGCACGGTGACTTCTCCCTGGGAGTCGGTGCCCTCGGTCACGTTGTTGACCGAATACAGCAGCAGGTCGGCGCCACTCTGCACCACGCTTTCGATCGCCTTGAAGGTCGCGTCGACCGGACCACCGCCACGCGCTTCGGCGCGCGCCTCCCGCCCGTCGGCGGAGATCACCACGCGCGAAAACGGCTGCTCGCCGGTCTCGGAGTGGGCGGTGATCGCGACCAGCGCGTAGTGCTCCCTTTCGTGGGTCACGGTCTCGTCGGACATCAACGCCTGGATGTCTTCATCGAAGATCTCGCGCTTCTTGTCCGCCAGGTCCTTGAACCGCGCGAAGGCGGCGTTGAGCTGCTCCTCCGAGGCCAGGGAAATGCCCAGCTCCTGCAGGCGCGCCTTGAAGGCGCTGCGCCCGGAAAGCTTGCCCAGCGTGAGGCGGTTGGCGCCCCAGCCGACGTCGCTCGCGCGCATGATCTCGTAGGTCTCGCGATGCTTGAGCACGCCGTCCTGGTGGATGCCCGACTCGTGCGCGAACGCGTTGGCGCCCACCACCGCCTTGTTGGGCTGCACCGGGTAGCCGGTGATCGTGGAAACCAGCTTGCTCGCGGGGACGATCTGGGTCGTGTCGATGCGCGTGTCGAGCTTGAAGATGTCCGAACGCGTCTTCACCGCCATCACGATCTCCTCGAGCGAGGCGTTGCCGGCGCGCTCGCCCAGGCCGTTGATCGTGCATTCCACCTGGCGCGCGCCCGCCATCACCGCCGCGAGCGAATTGGCCACCGCCATGCCCAGGTCGTTGTGGCAATGGGTCGACCACACCGCCTTGTCGGCATTGGGAACGCGGTTCAGGAGCTGGCGGAAAACGTCGCCCCAAAGCGCGGGGACGCTGTAGCCGACCGTATCGGGCACGTTGATGGTGCGCGCGCCGGCCGCGATCGTGGCCTCGAAGATGCGGCAGAGGAAATCCATGTCGGAGCGCACCGCGTCCTCGGCGGAGAACTCGACATCGTCCGTGTATTCGCGCGCGAGCTTGACCGCGCGCACCGCCGCTTCCAGCACCTGGTCCGGCTGCATGCGCAGCTTGTGCTGCATGTGGATCGGGCTTGTGGCGATGAACGTGTGCACGCGCCCCGAGTTGGCGCCCTTGATCGCTTCGCCCGCCTTGCGCACATCGTTGTCGTTGGCGCGAGCGAGCGAGCAGATGGTGGAGTCCTTCACCGCCGCGGCGACCGCGCAAATGGCGTCGAAATCCCCCGGGCTCGAGGCGGCGAAGCCGGCCTCGATCACGTCGACGCGCAGGCGCTCGAGCTGCTTGCCGATGCGGACCTTCTCCTCGCGCGTCATCGCGGCGCCGGGGCTTTGTTCGCCGTCGCGCATGGTGGTGTCGAAAATGATCAACTGGCTTGTCATGGACGTTCTCCGATTGCGTATTCCGGATGGATTGATCCATCCACCGCTTGGGGCCTGGCGGACGGGTGAAACACGGACTTCAGGGGGGTGGGGGTTTTAGCGCGCGGGGCGCAGCAGCAGGCCCAGCGCAAGCGCGCCGGACAGTGCGAGGCGAAGGATCGAGATGTCGCCGAACGGAATCATGCCCCGACTATAGCCGCATCCCCGCCGCCTTGGCAACTCAGGGCGCGGGCGCCGGCATGTCCCTGCCGGAGCGCCCGCCATAGCGAAGCAGGAGCGTGGCGATGTCCATGGAGCCATGCTCCTCGGCGATGTCGAGCGGCGTGAAGCCCGCGAGGTCGCGCGCGCTGGGATCGGCGCCCGCCTCCAGGAGCGCGATCACGGCCTCCGCGAACCCCATCTGGGAGGCCAGCGCCAGCGCGGTCATTCCCTGCTCGTCGCGATGGTCCAGCGGCGCCTTGCGCGCGATCAGCAACTCCACGGCGGGAAGGTTGGTCTCCTCGACCGCCACCATCAGCATGGCGCGGCCATCGGGCGTGATCGCGGTTTCGGCCGGCGTCACCGCGAGCATGCGCGCCAGCGCCGAGAGGTTGCCCTCCTCGATCGCTTCGCGGATGTGTTCGTACTGCTTTTCCTTGGCCTCGGTGCGCAAGCGCTGGACCACCCAAGCGACGTATCCGGAGACCCCGTAGGCGAGCATCACGCCCCAGAGCACGATCGGCGGCTCGATCGAGATCAGCAGCAGCGCGATCACCAGCGCCACCGCGACCGAAAACGGCATCGCCCGGCGCAGGTTGATGTCCTTGCCGCTGTAGAACTTCACGCTCGACACCATCGTGATGCCGGCATAAATCGTCACCGCGGCGGCCAGCCAGCGCACGTCGCTGCCCGCCACACGGTATTCGTTGAAGACCCAGATCATGCCGGCCACCAGGGCCGCGGCGGCGGGGCTGGGAAGCCCCGTGAACCAACGCTTGTCGGCGACCGAAAGCTGGGTGTTGAAGCGCGCCAGCCGCAGCGCCGCCCCCGCGCAATAGACGAAGGCCGCGATCCAGCCGATCCGCCCCATGCCACGCAACGCCCACTCGTAGACGATCAGCGCGGGCGCGGCGCCGAACGACAACATGTCGGCGAGGCTGTCGTATTCGGCGCCGAAGGCCGATTGGGTGCGCGTCATGCGCGCCACCCGGCCGTCGAGGCTGTCGAGCACCATGGCGACAAATATCGCGACGGCCGCCTTCTCGTATTCGTGGTTCATCCCCTGCACGATCGCGTAGAACCCGGCGAACAGGTTCAGCGTCGTGAAGAGGTTGGGAAGCAGGTAGATGCCGCGCTTGCGCATCGGCTCCAGCGAGCTGGTCTTGGCGGGGCGCTCCAGGGGCGTGGCCAAGGTTCGCGCCTAGCGCGGCAACTCCGCCAGGACCGTGGAGCTGGCGCTGACCTTGTCGCCGATCGCGACGCGCGGTCTGGAGCCCGGGGGCAGGTAGACGTCGACGCGGGAGCCGAAGCGGATGAAGCCGTAGCGCTGGCCGCGAGCGAGGCGATCACCCACCTTCACGTAGCAGAGGATGCGCCGCGCGATCAGCCCCGCCACCTGCACGCAGGAAATCTCCACGCCGCCATCCATCGACAGGACCATCGCGTTGCGCTCGTTGTCCGTGGACGCCTTGTCGAAGGCCGCGTTCACGAACAGGCCCTTCGAATACGCGATTTCCCTGACCGTGCAATCGGCGGGCGAGCGCTGCGAATGGACGTTGAACACGTTCATGAAGATGCTCACCTTCAGCGCCTTGACGCCGCCGCGGTAGGGATCCACGGTCTCGGCGACCACGATCACGCGCCCGTCCGCGGGGCAAAGCACCAGCCCCTCGCCCTGCGGGATCTCGCGCGGCGGATCGCGGAAGAACTGCAGGATGAAGAAATAGAGGATCCAGAACGGCACCGACCACCACCCGCCCCACCACGTGACGCCGATCGCCACCAGCAGGGACGCCGTGAGGAACGCCCAGCCCTCGCGCGCGATGATGGGATGGGGGTAGTTTTTCATCGGTCAGTTCCGCGTCGTGTCCACCAGCTTGTTCTTCCTGATCCACGGCATCATGGCGCGCAGCTTCTCGCCGACCTTCTCGATGTCGTGTTCGGCCAGCAGGCGTCGCTTGGCGTTGAGCGTCGGGGCCCCGGCGCGATTTTCCAGGATGAAGTCCCGGGCATATTCGCCAGACTGGATGCGCTTCAGGCAGTCCCTCATCGCCTGCTTCGATTCCGGCCCGATGACCTTGGGGCCGGTCTCGTATTCGCCGAACTCCGCGTTGTTGGAGATCGAGTAGTTCATGTTCGCGATGCCGCCTTCGTAAATGAGGTCGACGATCAGCTTGGTTTCGTGCAGGCACTCGAAATAGGCCATCTCGGGAGCGTACCCGGCTTCCACCAGCGTCTCGTAGCCCGCCTTGATCAGCTCCACGATCCCGCCGCAGAGCACCGTCTGCTCGCCGAACAGGTCGGTTTCGGTCTCTTCCCTGAAGTTGGTCTCGATCACGCCCCCGCGGGTTCCCCCGATGGCGGCGGCGTACGACAGCGCCAGGTTCTTGGCCTTGCCCGACGAATCCTGGTGGATCGCGATGAGCGCCGGCACGCCGCCGCCTTGCGTGTAGGTCGAGCGCACCAGGTGGCCGGGGCCCTTGGGCGCGATCATGATCACGTCGAGATCCGGGCGCGGGTCGATCTGCTTGAAATGGATGTTGAAGCCGTGCGCGAAGGCGAGCGACGCGCCCTTCTTGATGTTGGGCTCGATGCTTTCCTTGTAGACGGCGGCGTGGTTCTCGTCGGGCAGCAGGACCATGACCATGTCCGCGCCCTTGACTGCCTCGCCGACTTCCTTGACCGTGATCTTCGCCTTCTTGACCTTGTCCCACGATGCCCCGCCCTTGCGCAGGCCCACGGTGACCTTCACGCCCGAATCCGTCAGGTTCTGCGCGTGCGCATGGCCCTGGGAGCCATAACCGATGATGGTGACCTTCTTGCCCTTGATGAGCGAGAGGTCGGCATCCTTGTCGTAATAGACCTTCATGTCGTTTCCCTTGAGATTGGCTTGTCGCTGCTTCAGACCTTGAGCACCCACTCGCCACGCCCGATGCCGGATACGCCGGTGCGGACCGTTTCCAGGATGGCGCTGCGGTCGAGCGCTTCCAGGAAGGCGTCGAGCTTTTCCGTGGTGCCGGTGAGCTCGATCGTGTAGGACTTGTCGGTTACGTCGATGATGCGGCCGCGGAAGATGTCAGCGGTGCGCTTGATTTCCTCGCGGTCCTTGCCCGCCGCGCGCACCTTCACGAGCATCAGCTCGCGCTCGATGTGTTTGCCCTCGGAAAGGTCAACCACCTTCACCACATCGACGAGCTTGTTCAGCTGCTTGGTGATCTGCTCGACGATCTCGTCGGAGCCGGTGGTGACGATTGTCATCCGGGACATGGTGGTGTCCTCGGTGGGAGCAACCGTGAGTGTCTCGATGTTGTAGCCGCGCGCGGAGAAAAGGCCCGCCACGCGGGAGAGCGCACCGGCTTCGTTTTCAACCAGTATGGAGAGGATATGGCGCATGATTTCTAGTTATGTCATTCCCGAGGGCCACGGGAATCCAGGCATTCCGCAAGCGCGCCCTGCTGGATTGCCTCCCGCGAGGCAATGACGGTCAGAGTTCTTCGGAGAGGATCATCTCCGACATGCCCTTGCCGCCGGGCACCATCGGGAAGACGTTTTCGGTCTGGTCGGTGACGAAGTCGAGGAACACCAGGCGGTCCTTCATGGCGAAGGCTTCCTTAAGCGCGCCCTCGACATCGGCGGGTTTGTCGATGCGCATGCCGACGTGGCCGTAGGATTCCGCGAGCTTCACGAAATCCGGCAGCGCGTCCATGTACGACTCCGAGTAGCGGTTGCCGTGGAAGAACTCCTGCCACTGGCGGACCATGCCCATGTAGCGGTTGTTCAGGTTCACGATCTTCACCGGCAGGTGGTACTGCTTGCAGGTGGAGAGTTCCTGGATGCACATCTGGATCGAGGCCTCGCCGGTCACACACGCCACTTCGGCATCCGGGAAAGCCATCTTCACGCCCATCGCGTACGGCAGGCCCACGCCCATCGTCCCCAGGCCACCGGAATTGATCCAGCGGCGCGGCTTGTCGAAGCGGTAGAACTGAGCGGCCCACATCTGGTGCTGGCCCACGTCGCTCGTGATGTAGGCGTCGCCCCTGGTAACCTCGTAGAGTTTTTCGACCACGTACTGGGGCTTGATCAGGTCCGACTTGCGGTTGTACTTGAGGCAGTCCTTCGCGCGCCACTCGGCGATCTGCGCCCACCAGGCGGCGATGGCCGCCGGATCCGGGCGCTGCGACGTGGCCTTCAGCTGCGCGATGAGGTCCTGCAGGACATCCTTCACGTGGCCGACGATGGGCACGTCGACACGCACGCGTTTGGAGATCGACGAGGGATCCACGTCGATGTGCACGATCTTGCGGGTCGGGTTTCCGGCGGAGAAATGTGCGGGATTGCCGATCACGCGGTCGTCGAAGCGCGCGCCCACGGCCAGCAACACGTCGCAGGTCTGCATCGCGTTGTTGGCTTCGTAGGTGCCGTGCATGCCGGGCATGCCGACGAACTGCCTGTCGTTGGCGGGGTACGAGCCCAGGCCCATCAGCGTGTTGGTGACCGGGAAGCCGAGCAGGCGCACCAGCTCGGTCACCTCGCCGGAGGCTTCGCCGAGGATGGCGCCGCCACCCACGTAGATCATCGGACGCCTGGCCTCGATGAGCAGGTTCAGCGCCTTCTTGATCTGCCCACCGTGCCCGCGAGTGACCGGGGCGTAGGAGCGCATGCTGACCTTTTCGGGATAGTGGAAACGCGCGCTCTGGCTGGAGACGTCCTTGGGGATGTCGACCACGACCGGCCCGGGCCGGCCGGTGGTGGCGATGTGGAAAGCCTTCTTGATGGTGGTCGCGAGTTCGTTCACGTCCCTCACCAGGAAATTGTGCTTCACGCACGGCCGCGTGATGCCAACCGTGTCGCATTCCTGGAAGGCGTCCTCGCCGATGGCGCGCGTGGGCACCTGGCCCGTGAGCACAACCATCGGGATCGAATCCATGTAGGCCGTTGCGATTCCCGTCACCGCGTTGGTCACCCCGGGGCCGCTCGTGACGAGGGCCACCCCACACTTGCCGGTGGCACGGGCATAACCATCGGCGGCATGCAGGGCGCCCTGCTCGTGGCGCACCAGCACGTGCTTGACCACCTTCTGGCGGAAAATCGCGTCGTAGATGAAAAGTACCGCGCCGCCCGGATAGCCGAATACGTGCTCTACGCCTTCCGCTTGCAGGCAACGGATGACGATTTCGGCGCCGGTGAGGGTTTCACCGGAATCCACGGTGGGCGGGAGCTTGAGTTCCATCGTAAGGCCTTGTAAAGCGGGGGTTTTCGGTCGGGGAACGATCGAGATTAGCGGCTGACTGCACATTGGTCAAGCCAAAATTGCCGCGCTGCCGCAGGGCCGCGGCGGCGGTTCGCGAACGCGTGTTTGCTACCATGCGCGCACCCCCGAATCGAGGAACAGCCCTGGCCACTGCGAAGGAGATGTCCGACTTTCTTGCCTCGGTGGAGCGGCGCGCATTCAAGCAGGCCGTGTTCGCCGTGCACGAGGAAGAGTCGGCCCTGGACATCGTGCAGGACTCGATGATGCGGCTCGCGGAGAAATACTCCGACCGCCCCGCCGCCGAATTGCCGCTGCTGTTCCAGCGCATCCTGCAGAACGCGATCCGCGACTATTTTCGCCGCTCGAAGGTGCGCTCGACGTGGACGACGCTGCTTTCCAACCTCGGGCTGGGCGGCGAGGATGGCGAGGGCGACCCGTTCGACACCCTGGAGGTGGAGAACTCCCCCAACGTCCCCGACTCCCCGGCCGACCGCCTTGAGCAGTCCCAGGTGATGGCGTCGATCGAGGATGCGGTAAAAGCCCTTCCTGCCCGTCAACGCGAGGCTTTCATGCTGCGTTACTGGGAGGAGCTCGGCGTAAGCGAGACGGCCAAGGTCATGGGATGCTCGGAAGGCAGCGTAAAAACTCACTGCTCCCGAGCGACCCACGCTTTGGCTAAAGTCCTGAGATCAAAAGGGATAACGCTATGAATGAAAACGAATTTGCTTCCAAGTTGAAACCCTGGCTGGATCGCGGCGCCAAGGCCGTCGGGGAAATGCAGGCCACGCGGCTCAAATCCGCGCGGCTGCGGGCGATGGATGCGTACCGCGAGCCGGTACGCCTCTTCGGCCTCGTCACGGTCAACGCGGGCACGGCGCAGACACTGCATTATTCAGTGATGCAGCGCGCGTTGCTTTTCCTGCCCATTGCCATCCTGATCGGGGTACTTGCCGTCAAATCGGCGCAGGAGCCCGACCTTGGAGACATAGACGCGCAGCTCCTGACCCAGGAATTGCCCCCAGATGCATTCCTGGACCAGGACTTCCGCTCATGGCTCGGCAAGTCTCAGGGCTGATCGCCGCGGTCCTGCTGGCGTTTGCGGCCAACGTCGCGGCCCAGCCGGCTGCCGATCGCCTCAAGACGCCGCGGACCTCCTTCAGCGCGCTGGCGCCCGAAGAGCGGCGCATCCTTGCGCCCATCGAGGCGGAATGGAACGGCCTGCCAGGTTACCAGCAGCAGCGCCTCATCTCTTCGGCGAGGCGGTACCCCAACCTGCAGCCGATCCAGAAGGAACGCTTCGATGCCCGCATCCGGGGCTGGGCCGCCATGTCGCCCGACGAGCGGCGGAAAGCGCGAGAAACGTTCCAGGGCCTGCGCAAGTTACCCCCGGCCCGCCAGCACGAACTGCGCGAACGCTGGCTGCAGCGCCACCAACAGGCCACCCCGCCGGCTGCCCAGGCGGGCCCCGAAATGCCCACACAGCAGATCCTGGTGGAGCCCCGCCAAGCCGAGCCGCGCGTCCAGCCCCCGCGCCGCGAGCGAGTGCCCTCGGGCGTGGTGGTCCCGGACCCGCGCGAACCGGTGAAGCGGGAAGCGGCTCCCCGCCGGCCTCCCCGCCAGGTGCCGGACAACCCGGCCAGCCGGTGACGCCGGCCGAGGGCCTTCGCGCGCCGGCCCTCGGCCGGCGGTTCGCAAGCCTGCTATACGAAGTTTTGCTGCTGCTGGCGCTGGTGTTCATCGCCACGTTCCCGTTCCTCGCCTTTTTCGGCGATGCCACCGTGGGCTGGAAGCGCCACCTGCTCCAGGGGTGGGTGCTGGCGGTCTGGGGGGGCTATTTCGCCTGGTTCTGGACCCATGGCGGCCAAACCCTGCCGATGAAGACCTGGAAGATCCGCCTGGTGCGCCACGACGGCGCGCCGCTGGGCGCCGGGCGCGCGCTGCACCGGTACCTGCTGGCGATCCTTGGGGTCGCGGCGGCGGGCCTGGGCTTCGCCTGGGCGCTGGTCGACCGCGACCGGCAGTTCCTGCACGACCGCCTTGCGGGCACTGCGCTGATCGACGTTCGCTAGCTCTGCTTCAGGTGACTAGAACGGGAACGCCGATGAACGCCGATGCCACGCCGATTGCCGCCGATGCACCGCGCGAACCAAACACAAAAGCGCATGCCTTCGTGCCATGGATCGAATGGGGCACGAACTACCTTCAAGCTGTTATCTGCGGCAATCGGCGTGGCATCGGCGTTCATCGGCGTTCCCGTTCTAGTCACCTGAAGCAGAGCTAACGAACCTCGGCGCGCCGCAGCCCGAGCCACGCCGATTGCCGCACCACGCGAACCAAACACAAAAGCGCATGCCTTCGTGCCATGGATCGAATGGGGCACGAACTACCTTCAGGCTGTTATCTGCGGCAATCGGCGTGGCATCGGCGTTCATCGGCGTTCCCGTTCTAGTCACCTGAAGCAGAGCTAACGAACCTCGGCGCGCCGCAGCCCG
>Ga0163153_10005575_pt1 | contig 14757 bp, 16 predicted proteins | sample OliLakLV19MP6IB1_FD_148629 | JGI IMG/M metagenome (GOLD analysis project Ga0163153, IMG submission 148629) | Freshwater microbial mat bacterial communities from Lake Vanda, McMurdo Dry Valleys, Antarctica - Oligotrophic Lake LV.19.MP6.IB-1 | ecosystem: Environmental > Aquatic > Freshwater >... | reverse complement strand
GCATAACGTGCGTATATAAGACACTAAATTTGACATTCTCATTCACTACACATCACAAATCCCCACCCCTTGCTTCAAGGAAGCTAATTTATCCGGGCGTTTAGGTATGAACTCCTGCGCTACAAAACCCTTGAAGCCAGTATCCACAATGGCTTGCATAATGGCAGGGTAATATAATTCCTGCGTTTCGTCAATTTCATTTCTTCCAGGTACACCACCCGTATGGTAATGACCAATATACTTTTGATGTTTGCGGATGGTGGCAATGATATCGCCTTCCATAATTTGCATGTGATAAATGTCGTAGAGTAATTTGAAGTTTGGTGATCCCAGTTTTTCACAAAGCTGCACACCCCACTCGGTATGGTCGCACTGGTAATCTTTGTGATCAACTTTACTGTTGAGCAATTCCATTTGAACAAGGATGTTGTGCTTCTCTGCTACTTTCATAACTGGCTCCAGTCCGCGTGCACAGTTCTCCAGTCCTTTTTCTGAACTAAGCCCATTCGTATTGCCACTGAAGCAGATCACACTTTTCAAGCCGGCATCGGCTGCTTTAGGAATGTTAGCTGAAAAATCTTTTAGAAATTTTTCATGAAGTGATGGATCGTTGAATCCTTTATTCAGACCCAGGTCGGTTACATAAGCCATCGCAACGGTGAGACCATGTTTTTGAACAATGGCCCATTTATCCGGGCCTAAAAGTTCAATGGACTTCAATCCAATTTCCTTCGCGGCTTTGGCAAGGTCCTCTAAAGGGATAGAATTATAACACCATTGGCACACGGAGTGGTTGATGTTATTCTTTAAATGAGCAGGAAGTATATTCATGCCTTTTGCAATTTGGGGTAATGCCATTGCGCTGGCAGCAGTTGCCGCGATGGTTTTTAATGCTTGTTTACGATTCATATTGGTTAGTTTATTGAACCACAAAGACACGCAGTACACAAAGAATCACATCCTTAGTGTTGCTTAGAGCCTTTGTGGCTTAGTGGTTTAAAGTATTTAAGATCAATTTACATTTTCTATTTCTCATTCCTATATACCACGCCATCCTTCATCACAAATTTCACCTTGCGCAAATCCGAAATATTTTTTGAGGGATCTCCGGTTACAATCACCAGATCTGCCTTTAATCCTTCCTTGACAAAGCCCACCAGATTATCCATATGAAGCGCTCGGGCATTTACACTCGTGGCCGCTTTTAATACATCAAAGGTTTTCATTCCGTATTCCACCATGAGTTCCATCTCCAAAACATTTTCACCGTGCGGATAAACGCCCACGTCACCACCCATGCCAATGGTAACACCGGAAGCAAGCGCTTCTTTAAAACTTTTCTTTTTATTAGTGACATTGGCAGGCTCCGGTGTTACCCCTTTTTTCCAGCCGCGATATTGTGAGATCACATCTACTGCTGAAACGGTAGGAAAATAAGTGACATTATGTTCTTTCATCAGCTTGCCAATTTCCATGTCAATGAAGTCACCATGCTCAATGGTTTCTGCACCCGCTAACACCGCGCGCCTGATGGCTTCTTTGGATTTTGCATGACATACCATGATGCGACCGCTGCTTCGCGTAACTTCGTTGATCAGTTTCAATTCATCCAACGTGAATGAAGGCTGGTCTTCACCATTAATGCCCCAACGGTAATCAGCATAAATTTTTATGAAGTCTGCACCCTTGCCAATCTGATCACGCACCACACGAACTAAATCATTTCCATCAGCGGGCTCTGCGCCCAGCATAATTTCCTGATCAAGATCGTACCCCTTAGGTCCGTACGATCCGGTAGAAACAATAGCGCGTCCTGCAACTAATAGTCGCGGCCCGGGAATGATACCCTCGTTGATAGCACGCTTGAGGGCCACATCGGAATAACCTGCTCCTTCGGTACCAAGATCCCGTGCGGTGGTGAAACCGGCCATTAGTGTATTTTTTGCATGCACGGTTGCACGTACGGTGCGATAGGAATCCGTTTCTTTCAACACTTGCGTATCCCAGTCGGTGATGTTGTAAGGATAGAGCAACAAGTGCGAGTGCCCTTCGATCAAGCCAGGAGTGAGTGTAGAGTTTGGAAAATTAATTTTAGTGGCGCCTGCGGGCTCTTTCAATTTGTCTTTCGGTCCGGCACTAATGATTTTGTCGCCCTCGACAATCACGGCCCAGCCTTCGTGCATAATTTCTCCGTCAAATACGCGATCGGCAGTGAGATAGTATAAAGTTTTAGCTTGGGAATAGGCTGATTGAATCGCGAGCGAAACGAGTAGAAAACCAATAAGTTTCTTCATCCGAAAATCTTGTTTATTAATTCTTGTTTTGAAATTTTATGTGCGAGAGAAATATCTGAAAGGATCGAAGACAGTGTTCCAATTTTTAGTGGATCATGATTCGGGATTGTAATGTGGTGTGACTGCCTTTTTGCCTGGAAATAACATAACCGATTTTCTGAAGAGACTTTATTAGTTCATTGCCTGAAATGTTTCGGGGCAATTTCATAACGTAATCATCTCATCCTTTACATAATGGAGCCGAATAAAAGATGGCGTTTCTTCTTCCTCAAAATGTAAGCGTACTGCTTCTCCTATATTTTCCTTAAGTTCTTCCATGTTTTCGCCTTCTGTGAAAATGGACTGACCAAGAGCTCGCGCTTCGTAGCCTCCTTCTGTTGAATCCTCTACCAGGAAAATAACTTCATTCATGTTTCGAATTTAGAGGAACAGACTCAATAAAAAAACCCTTCAAGGATGAAAGGTTTTTTCACTTAGAGAAGGCCTCATTCACTTCTCCTTTGGATAAGGATTTTGGGTGAGCTTAAATCGCTTTCAGTGCTGCCTCGTAGTCTGGCTCCTGCCCAATTTTCGGTACCAGTTCCGTATATTTTACCTTTCCGGAAGAATCAATCACAACAACGGCTCTGGCAAAGAGCCCGGCAAAGCCACCGTCTAAAAGCTCTACACCATACGTTTTTCCAAATCCGCGGCTGCGAAAATCAGATAGTGTAATTGCGCGGTCAATTCCCTCGGCACCACAAAATCTTTTTTGTGCGAAGGGCAGGTCCTTGGAGATACACAATACCACGGTGTTGTCAATGGCAGCCACACGTTTGTTAAACTCTCTCACGGAAGTTGCGCAGGTGCTCGTGTCAACACTAGGAAAAATATTGAGCACAACATTTTTTCCTGCAAAATCTTTAAAACTTACATCCTTCATGTTGGTTGCTGTCAACATAAAATCAGCAGCCGAAGAGCCAATAGCAGGAAGATCACCCACGGTGTTTGCATCGTTGGGTCCAAGTTTAGTGAGAGCCATAGTATAAGTTTATTTTTATTGATTAGGACTTAAACAGATATGGCTGGTGTAATGTTTAGCGGATGCGGTCAGAATCGCGCACCAGTTTTTCATCCTTGCGGATAAAACGAATGGCGAGCCAGTTGCAGGCAACACCTATAAAAGGGATCCATAAGCTTAGCCCATAGCGGCCATAGCCGTATTCTTTGGTAACACTATTATAAAAGACCACCACGCAGATCATTACCCCTGCCAGAATCAACGAGTTTAGGGTGCCTATTTTTATTTGTATGAGGCGACTATCAAATCTTCTGATTTCCAATATCGCAAGGGTAGCGGCAGCCACCATTAAGATTGCGGTAATGCTATAAGGGAAATAGGAGGTGATGCGCTGATCGTTCTCAATGGTGGTGAAATGAAGCGGATATAATTGTATTTCTTTTGTTCCCTCGGTAAACTTCCAAATAGGTAAAAAGAGGCTTAATACCATACTCACGACTACCAAAACCAGAAACAATGTTTGTATTCTTTGCCACATAAAAGGGTTGCGTTAACTTGCCCGCGCAAAACTACTAAAATGTAGTTGTTGCAGGATGCTCAACCTGAGATTTATATGACTAATTCAGCCTACATTATTGATATACTCCGCACACCGGTTGGCAAATATGGAGGCGCGCTTGCCTCGGTGCGACCCGATGATCTCGCAGCATGGGTGATTAAAAAGTTGTTGGAGCGAAATCCGGAAGCGGATCCTTCTCAAATTGAAGATGTGGTATTTGGTGCTGCTAATCAGGCAGGTGAGGATAATCGTAACGTGGCGCGCATGGCGCTGCTGTTGGCCGGCCTGCCGGTTGAAATAGGAGGTGTTACCGTGAACCGTTTGTGTGCTTCGGGGTTGCAGGCGATCATGGATGCTTCGCGTGGCGTGTTGCATGGAGATGGGGAATGTTATATAGCCGGAGGCGTGGAGAGTATGAGTCGCGCCCCCTTGGTGATGGCCAAAGCAGACGAAGCATTTTCGCGCAAAGCGGAATTGTATGACACCACCATCGGCTGGCGATTTGTGAATTCAAAACTTTCGAAGTTGTATCATCCGTATTCAATGGGAGAAACCGCTGAGAATGTGGCCGAGAAATGGAAGATCAGCCGGGAGGAGCAGGATCAGTTTGGGCTCTTATCACAGCAAAAATATTTCGCTGCGAAGAAGGCAGATAGGTTTAACGAAGAGATCGTCTTCATCACGGTTCAAAAAGGAAAAGAGTCCATCGAATTCAAACACGATGAATATCCTCGCGAAACATCGCTTGAAAAACTTGCATCCTTAAAACCAGCCTTCAAGGAAAAAGGTACGGTAACCGCAGGTAACTCTTCCGGCATCAATGATGGTGCCGCTGCGTGTCTGATTGCCAGTGAGGAGTTTGTAAAGAAATCAAATTTAAAACCATTAGCCCGGGTGGTTTCTATGGCCATTGCCGGAGTAGAGCCCGCTTATATGGGCGTTGGCCCGGTGCCTGCTGTGCAGAAAGCATTGAAACGTGCCGGTTTAAAAATTTCAGATATCGGATTGGTGGAATTGAATGAAGCTTTTGCATCGCAAGCCATAGCATGCATGCGCGATTTGAATTTAGATTCCTCCCTTGTAAATGTAAATGGAGGCGCCATTGCCATCGGTCACCCTCTGGGCTGCAGTGGTGTACGCATTAGTGCCACTCTGATTCATGAAATGCAAAAACGAAATGTGAAGTATGGCGTGGCCACGATGTGCGTTGGTGTGGGGCAAGGGGCAGCGGTGGTTTATGAATTGGTTTAGAAGTAAGGAGCCAGAAGTAAGAATTAAGTATCTGAAAAACAGTAAATGCATGGAGGTATCGAAAAGCTTTAGTGATTTGATTGTGTGGCAAAAGGCACATCAATTTGTATTAAAAGTATATACCTATTCTCAAAAATTTCCAAAGGAAGAAATGTTTGGGTTAACCTCGCAATTTCGGAGGGCAGCGGTATCGATAGCAGCCAATATTTCGGAGGGCTTTGCCAAGCGTTCTAAAGCAGACAAACTTAGAATTTTTAACATTGCACAGGGTTCTCTCGAAGAGTGTAGGTATTTTATTATTTTGACGCGCGATCTTGGATACGGTGAGAATGAGCAACTGGATTCTCTGGCGGAAGAAGTAAGCAAACTCTTGAACTCGTATATGAACGCAATTGAGAAATCGAAATGATTCTAACTTCTTCTTATTTCTTATTTCTTACTCCTTACTCCTTACTCCTTACTTCTTAAAATGAGATTCTTCTTCGAAATCAGCTACAACGGCACCCACTATCACGGCTGGCAAAACCAGAAGAATGCTGTTGGTGTGCAGCAAGTGGTGGAAGATACTTTGAGTAAATTATTCCGGGAAGAAATTTCAATTGTAGGTAGCGGTCGTACGGATGCAGGGGTGCATTGTGTTCAGCAGTTTTTTCATGCTGATATTGAAAAGGAAGTTAAGCCGAATGATCTGGTTCATAGGCTCAATGCCTTTCTACCCAAAGACATTGCGATCAGAAATATTTTTCCGGTTAACGAGGATGCTCATGCCCGCTATGATGCCATAGAGCGTTCCTATCAATATAAAATTACAAGAGTAAAGGATCCACTTTTGGTCGGGTATGCTCATTATTTTTTTCGCGATCTGGATATGCCAACCATGGAGCGGGCAGCAACGTTATTGGTAGGCGAACATGACTTTGAATGTTTTAGTAAAGTAAAAACCGATGTGAATCACTTTATTTGTGACATTAAACAAGCCTGCTGGAATCAAAAGGGTGATGTTTTGATCTTCACGATCACCGCCAATCGATTTCTTAGGGGAATGGTAAGGGCCATCGTGGGAACATTGTTGGATGTTGGCAATAGTAAGTTAACTGTAAAACAGTTTCAGGAAATTTTGAAGAGCAAAGACAGAAAGAAAGCAGGCATGAATGCTCCACCAGAGGGTTTGTATCTGACGCACGTGAAGTATCCCAAATCAATATTTAATTAAGAGTTCCTCTAAAAAGGGGGATAAGTGATGGAAAAGGAAAAAGCGAAAAGCGGAAATATTATTGACTGGAAAGTGCTTGGCCGCATCATGCAATTTGTAAAACCCTACCGGAGACGATTTTACATAGTGATTTTGCTTACCGTGTTACTGGGCTTTCTTACACCCGTGAGAGCCTGGCTTATTCAATATACACTGGATGAGCACGTAGCCTATGGGAAATACTGGAGTATGGTCAATGTAATCATACTACTCCTGGTGTTGTTGATCATCCAGTCGGCAGGGCAATATGTCCACACTTATATATCAGGCCGCATTGGTCAGTTTGTGATCAGAGATATACGGATTAAGCTGTATGAGCATATTATTAGTCTGCGGTTGAAGTTTTTTGACAAAACCCCGATAGGGAGGTTAGTAACCCGTAATATCTCAGATGTTGAAACATTGGCCGATGTATTCACGGAAGGCCTGGCCGCTATGGCGGGTGATCTTCTTCAGATTGTGTTCATTCTTGTTTTCATGTTTTATACTGATTGGAAGCTGGCCTTGGTTTCTCTTTCCACCATCCCACTCATGGTGTTATCCACCTACGTATTTAAAGAGAAAATAAAAGTTGCTTTCAATGATGTGCGCAATGCTGTGGCAAATTTGAATTCATTCGTGCAAGAGCACCTTACGGGAATGAATATTGTGCAAATATTTGGCAGTGAAAAAAAGGAATTTGAAAAGTTTGATGAGATTAACAAAGAGCATCTCGATTCAAACCTGCGTTCGGTGCTGTATTACTCCGTCTACTATCCGGTAGCGGAAATTATTGCTGCCATGGGCATCGGTTTACTGGTGTGGTATGGGGCGAAGGGAGTGATTCATTTTGAACAAACGGGAATAACCGTGGGCACGCTCACCGCATTTATCATGTACATCCAGATGTTTTTCCGCCCCATACGCATGGTGGCCGATCGTTACAATACGCTGCAAATGGGTATCGTCAGCACATCGCGCATCATCAATTTGTTAGATGACAAAACGGATATCATGACCAATGGCACTTACAAAACGGATCATGTAAAAGGAGAAGTTGCATTTGATCACGTCTGGTTTGCCTATAATGATGCTGACTATATTTTGAAAGACATTAGCCTGCAAATAAAAACCGGGGAGACCGTTGCCCTGGTGGGTGCTACCGGAGCAGGTAAATCATCCATTATCAATTTACTCAATCGTTTCTACGAAATAAACAGGGGCAGCATTCGTGTGGATGGTGTTGATATCAATGACTATGACCTCACCAGCTTGCGCAGAAATATCGGAGTTGTTTTACAAGATGTGTTTTTGTTCAGCGACACGATCAGGAATAACATCACACTGGGTAACCCGGAAGTAACGGATGAAATGATTTTACACGCTGCCGACCTGGTAGGGGCCCGGAAATTTATCGACCGTTTGCCGGGAGGACTAAATTATAATGTAATGGAGCGTGGCGCCACCATATCGGTGGGTCAGCGACAATTATTGTCCTTCATTCGCGCCATGGTGTATGATCCAAAAATTCTGGTATTGGATGAGGCCACTTCTTCGGTGGACAGTGAAACGGAAGAGATGATTCAGGAAGCAATTTCCAAGATGATGAAAAACCGCACCTCCATTGTGATTGCACACCGGTTGTCAACGATTCAAAAGGCAAATAAAATTATTGTTCTGGATCATGGAGAGATCAAAGAGCAGGGAACACATGAGACGCTTTTGCTCAAAGAAGGGCACTACGCCCAACTCCATAAAATGCAATACAAAGAAGTAGTCTGACGTTCATCTCTTACAGCGATCATTCGCTTCAACGTGACATCAAAAGAGTTATATTTGCTTTGATGCGCCTATCTAAAGCATTCATACTTTTATTTTTTGGCGGTCTTTGCCTGACACAGGTTTGTTATGCTCAAACAAACAAGTATTCAAAGAGCAAACTTCCCCGTCCTTCCAAATCCAGGCCAGATAAATCTTCCATTGTTTGTCCCATTTTCAATGAAAAACGCTATCCTTATCAGGGCATAGGCATTAAGCTAGGCGATCCGTTTGCCCTCACGTATAAATTTTATGCCAGCAGAAAACTCGCTTTTTCTATTGATGCCGGAAAAACCGCAAGCGGTTTATACAATGAATATTATCGTAACTCCTTTATGGATTATATGCCCGACACGTTGATGGCCAATGAAAGCGTCCAGTATCTTTCTCACAAGGTTACAGCGAATATATTTTTGGAGGGCAAGTTCCTATATCAATGGGATGCTGAAAAAATAGCCAATGGTCTTCAGGTTTATGCAGGGGTGGGGTGGCAGTGGAGGAGTGCAAACATCACGTATAAATATCTCTATGCTGATTCATCACCTGGAGGAAATTCAGAAGTTGGAACCTCGACCCAAAACCGTTTTACCTATGGTCCAGTAGGTGTTTTGGGATTTGAGTACGCATATTTCTCAATCCCAATTTCTGCATTTATTGAAATAGAATGGTTTTCAGATGTGAGTTTAGATCCTGGTTACAGCAGGTTTCAGGGAGGCGTGGGTCTGCGCTATGTCTTTTAATTTCCTTTATTCAGCTTCGTCCACCTGCATCTGTTTTTCGTAAAGTTCCTGGTAGGCACCTTTTTTTAATAACAGATTTTCGTGTGTTCCTTCCTCGATTATTTCACCATCGTGAAGTACAATTATTTTGTTGGCCAGCTTTGCGGAAGAAACCCGGTGAGAAATGATAATAGTGGTGCGGTTCTGCATGATTCTTTTCATGCTGTTGAGAATGGTGTTTTCAGTTTTTGTATCTACGGCCGACAGGGCATCATCCATGATTAGTATTTTAGGTTCACGTGCTACCGCGCGCGCAATGGACACCCGCTGTTTTTGTCCCCCCGAAAGAGTGATGCCGCGCTCACCCACACGCGTGTTGAAGCCCAGAGGGAAAGCAATGATGTTGGCAAAGACATCCGCGTCTTTGGCTGCCTGGAGTACTTTATTTTCATCAGGCTTATCAAGTCCGAAAGCAATATTGCTGAAAATGGTATCACTAAACAGGAAAACATCTTGTGGCACCACACCGGTTTGGCTTCTCAGATTTTGAAGGCTATAATCTTTCAACGGAGTGTCATCAATCCTGATTTCACCTGAGGTGACATCATACAAGCGACTGATCAGATTCGACACGGTGCTTTTGCCTGAGCCGGTGGTTCCAATGATGGCGAGAGATTCGCCCGGCTCAATTTTAAATGAGATTTTTTTTAATGCGCGAATGCCGGTATCCGGATAAGTGAATGTGACATTGTCAAATTCAATCTTTCCTTTTATCTCCCTGACAAGATTCTTTTCCGAAACGATGTCGGTTTTGGTTTTGAGAAATTCATTGATTCTTTTCTGAGATGCTTCAGCACGTTGCACCAAACTGATAGTCCAGCCCAGCGAAGCAACCGGCCAGGTAAGAAGGTTTACGTAAATGATAAACTCTGCGATGTTACCAAAAGTCAATGAGCCATTGATTACTTCCACACTGCCAGCATAGACGGTAAGAATGGTGCTCAATCCGATCAACCCCATAATGAGTGGAAAGAATAAAGACTGAACACGGGTGAGCTTTAATGATTGCCGTTTATACTCATTGCTTTCGTTCGCAAAATTCTTCACGGATTCCTTTTCGCGTGTGAATGATTTCAACACACGAATGCCTGAAAAAGCTTCCTGCACAAACGTGCTCAATCTTGATTGGCTCTTCTGAATCTCCTCCGACCGATGTTCAATAATCGTATTCACATAAAAAATACTCATAGAAAGAATGGGCAATGGAATGATTGCATACCAGGTCAACTTGGCACTTACGTCAAACATCATCGGGATCAACATAATAAATAATGTTACCAGTTGCATGCCATACATAATGGATGGCCCCAGGTACATGCGCACCCGGCCTACATCTTCGCTGATGCGGTTCATCAGATCCCCGGTGTTATTTCTGCGATAAAAGCTGAGCGGAAGTGTCTGATAGCGCTCAAAGATTTCATTCTTTAAATCATACTCCACCAATCGGCTCATTACAATTAGCGTTTGCCTCACGAAGTAGAGGAACACTCCGCGTAGAAGAGCCATTACCAGGATCAAAACAGCATATAATAAAATGCCGCTGGCAAAAATCTTGAAGAAATCATCTTGAATTTCACTTCCTGAGAAAGACCGGTAGACCCTGATGTTATCTACCACCAGGTCGATGGAGTGGCGCACCATCTGTGCCGGATAAATCTGGAACAAGTTGGAGATAATCACAAACACAAGGCCCAGGATCAGGTGCCATTTGTATTTAAATAAATATTTATTGAGGTATTTAAGCTCCTTCATGAAGGATTATTGTTTCGCCATTCAGGCGTTTTTAAGAATAATATGAGGGCACTGATTGATAGCACGGAAGAATGTTTTTTTGTTGCAATCGTTTGAAACATTTAAAAATCAATGATTTTGAGATAATTTTGCCCGTTCTTTTCAACTTCCTATCCGTTGTAGGGAAGGCGAACAAAAGTAGTTAATCCACCTAAAACAAATGTCCATGGAGATTAAAGAATTAGAAAAAGTGAACACCGGTGTGTTTGTCAGGTGCTGCCAACAATCAATTCAAGGAGGAAGTAAACGGTTATATGCTTATGGACAGAAGTATTGCTGATGCACCAGATTTTCTCGTTAATGCATCTTTTCTACTTTCAGTTTGGAAGTGTAATTTTGCAATCACTAAATACGTTCTTACCACATGCTTAACAGACGCACTCTCCGGATCAAAATCATGCAAACTCTTTTTGCTTTTGATCAATGCAAGGAAGCCAACCATACCCTGGCACATGATTTAATCGATGATCGATTTTCCCCCGATTTAAATTCCATGGAGGTGCAGGACAAAGAACTTCTGCGAAGCCAGAAAAAAGCAGCCACCCAATTATTTGATAAGCTCTTTATAGGACAAACACCATCTGCCGAAGTGGATGAAAAAGTAAGCAAGGTGGCAGAAGAAGCCTTGCGCATCTATCATCAGCAAGTAAAAAAAGATCAGGACTTCCTCGGAAAAAACAGTCTGCTCGAAATAGAAAAACTCTCTCACCTTTACCTCAGCGTACTTAGCCTGCTTACTGAATTTGCCGAGCTGGCAGCGGCAGAAAAAAAAGTTGATCATTCCAATTTTGTAAACCATCTCTGGATAACCGCTATATCCAACAATGAAGATCTGAAAAAGCAGTTGCTACGTTCAGATGCTGGCTGGCAGAAAAACATAAACAAAGTGAGAGGTTGGTTTCGTGAGATAATCAAAGACGATGAAACCTATTTAGAATTCATAGCCGCAAAAAAACCCAATGAGGAGAGCCAGAAGGATCTGATTCGTCACATGGTTAGGAAATTAATTTTGGGTGCAGGGCCGATCAACGATTTCTACGAAGAACAGGATATTCGGTGGGCCGAGGATAAGGTTATTGTGCGCAGCCTCGCGGATAAAACCATCAAGTCTTTTGCGGATGGTAAAATCGAAATTCAAAAGCTTTCGCTGGATTGGGAAGACGATAAAAAATTCATAGAAAAACTGTTCAAAAGCACCATCGAATTGGATGAAAAGTATAAACAGTTAATTGCCAAAAACACTAAAAACTGGGAAGTCGATCGTCTGCCGCTCACGGATAGGGTGGTCATAGAAATGGCAATTGCCGAAATGATCCATTTCCCTAATATACCGGTAAAAGTTACCATCAATGAATACATTGAACTGACCAAAGAGTACAGCACTCCAAAAAGCAGGCAGTTCATCAATGGAATTCTGGATGTGATTTCCAAATCCATGAGTGAAACGGGTGATATAAAGAAAAGCGGCCGGGGACTTATTGATAATAAGTAATGGGATTAAACTTATGGTCTGATTTAGCGGTGTCTATTAATTTAGATTCGGAAATCATATCTTTGTCGTCCCTAAATCATACAAAATATGAGCAAAAAAGGAAGTAATGCATTAATGATTTTTTTGGCAGGAGCAGCAGCAGGAGCTATTTTGGGAATATTGTATGCTCCCGACAAAGGCTCGGACACACGCGAAAAACTCTCTTTTCAATTAGACAAGTATAAAAAGATACTGGAAGATTTTCTGGCAGATATAGTTTCCGGGAAGGAAACCCCGCTCACCACGGAAGCAAAATCGCAAGGACAAAAAGTAGTTTCGGAAGCAAAAGACAAGGCGCAGCGGCTGCTGGATGATGTGGATGAACTTTTAGAACAAATTCGTGGAACCAAGAACAGTTAACGAATTGTTAAATCCAATCAACGGAATAGAAAAACACCCGGGTTACTTATAGTTTTGAAGCTGGATAGAAAAAAAGTTAAATCAAAGAATATGAAAATTGCAATCAAATTAATGTATGTACTGGCTTTGGCCGTTTTAATAATGAGTTGTAAAGACCGTGCGTCTGAAAAACGGATTGCGGAGTTGGAGAGTCGCATTGCACAAATGGAAGGAAGTAAAAACACAGCCACGGCTACGCCAACGGTAGCGCCCGAGGCGGCCGCAGAGGAAAAGAAGCCTGAAGGCCCCCTGCCGGTAATAAGTTTTGAAAGAACAGACCATGATTTTGGCACGGTCACGGAAGGGCAAAAGGTTTCCTATACCTACAAAGTAAAAAACACAGGTGAAGCTCCTTTGATTATTCAAAGTGCACAGCCTTCATGCGGGTGCACCGTGCCTACCTGGACGAAAGAGCCTATTCCAGTTGGCCAATCCGGTTTTGTAACAGCTGAATTTGATAGCGGTGGCAAGCCAGGTATTAACAATAAAACGATTACAATAACCTCCAATACCTGGCCTAAAGTGACTACCCTTCGCTTCAAAGCTATGGTAACACCAAAAGCAGAAGCGGTTGGTCCGGTGAAGTAATCTTTTAATTAAACAAAAGAGATCAGGTCATCCCAAATCCTTAACCGGGTTTGGGATGATTGTTTCATTAGAATAACTTAGCAGCCCAAATTTTTTAATTATGAACTCAATTTTATTACTAGCACAATCCGGTGATATGACTATGCAATTGCTCTTTATGGGCGCTATCATTGCCGTATTTTACTTCTTTATGATTCGGCCACAGCAGAAGAAGGCCAAAGACCAAAAGAAATTTGTTGACGAAATTAAGCGTGGTGATTATGTGGTTACCATCGGTGGTATGCACGGTCGCATTGCTGATATAGAAGATGACACCTTTGTTGTTGAAGTAGAGCGCGGAGGAAGAATCAAATTTTCAAAGTCTTCTATCTCTATGGACTCAACGAAAGCAGCTGCTGGCAAGAAAACAGCGTAGGCTTTTTATACACAAACGTCCGCAGTGGATGCGGGCATTCCGGTAAAGGGTATGAACTTCGCTCGGGTTTTTAAAAACTTTTTTCAATTTAACCGGACAAACTGGAAGGCGACCATCCTATGTTTTTTGGCGGCCGCTATCTTCTGGATCTTTAGCGCGTTCAATAAAAACCATGCTACGACCATTAGGTTCCCCCTCCGGTTTGAATTTGATAATCAAAAGTTTGTATCGGTTAATCCTCTGCCGCACCACATCAGTATCAATGTAAGTGGCAGTGGCTGGGAGTTGTTTCGCAATACGCTGGGCATCAAACTTCCCGAATTGATCATTGCCCTGGAGCGCCCTGTTGAAACAAAAAAAATTCCATCAAGTAGCCTAGCGCCCGTTTTGACAAGTCAGTTGGGTGGGCTACATATCAATTACTTGGTAACGGATACCCTGCACATATACCTGGATGAAAGAATGTCGAGAACATTCAGACTGTCAGCAGACATAAGCAAAGTAAAATTTCGCCAGGGATATGGAAGCACGGGCGTACTAGAAGTTGTTCCTGATTCGGTAATTATAGATGGCCCCAGGAGCATCATTAAATCAATACCCGACACGATTATATTGCCCGTGTCTGGGAAGCAGATTAGTAAATCATTTCGTGATGAACTTGAAGTGTCCCTCTTTAATAGTGAATCCGTTAACCGTAACCCTCCGGTGATTTCGGTGAGCGTGGAGGTAGGTCCGGTTGAGACCTTTGAAGCAAAGTTAAAAGTGAAGTCCATAAATCGCCCCCGGGCATTGAAGTCTTTCTTTACCGACAGTGTAAAAGTTATACTTCTGGTTCCTGTTAATCAAAGCGAAGATTTAAGAGGAAAGTTATCGCAGGTGAATGCAATTCTTGATTTGAAAGATGCGCAGAGAGGATCGTATCAGATATATCCAAAGATAATTGGGCTGCCAATCTACGCACAGGTAGTTTCAATTGATTCAGTGAGTTTTAAAATCAATTAATGCAATTGATTTAACAATGCACCAACCCATTCAAATAGGAATTACAGGAGGGATTGGATCCGGCAAGAGCCTGATATGCCGGATCTTTCAAGTATTGAA
>Ga0163153_10005573_pt1 | contig 14759 bp, 13 predicted proteins | sample OliLakLV19MP6IB1_FD_148629 | JGI IMG/M metagenome (GOLD analysis project Ga0163153, IMG submission 148629) | Freshwater microbial mat bacterial communities from Lake Vanda, McMurdo Dry Valleys, Antarctica - Oligotrophic Lake LV.19.MP6.IB-1 | ecosystem: Environmental > Aquatic > Freshwater >... | reverse complement strand
GGGCCATCCTCCCCCCAAGTGGGCCATCCTCCCCCCAAGTGGGGAGGAGTTCCAACGCGCTCGTTGAGGGTCCAACGCTTCTGCTCATCGGTCAATTTTACAACACGCGAGGCGCCATTCCTCCCCACTTGGGGGAAGGTCAGGAGGGGGTCTATCGACGAGGGGAGGCCAGAAGGGGGTCTCTCAGCTTGGGAAATTCAAACACCCGCCAGCCGCCGCTTCTCCTCCAGCGTCAGAAACCCCGCCGCGTCGATCCGCGCCCACAGCGCCGCGCGCTCCTCGGCGAAGGCCGGCACGGCGTCGAGGTCGGGCGCGATCTCCCCGCCCACCCGCGCGCCGAGCCAGCCCGAAACCGCGCGCGCCGCCCGGTTGACCAGGGGCAGGACCGTCATCCGCCAAAAGGCCGAATTGGCCTCGCGATAATTCGAGTAGGTTGCGTCCCCCGGTATCCCGAGCAGCATGGGCGGAACCCCGAACGCCAGGGCGATCTCGCGCGCGGCGGCATGGCGCGCGGCGATGAAATCCATCTCCGCCGGCGACAGCGACATCGGCCGCCAGTCCAGCCCGCCCTGCAGCAACAGGGGCCGCCCGGCATTCGACGCCCCGGAGTGGGAGCGTTCGAGATCGGCCTTCAGCTCGTTCACCTGCTCCTCGGTCATGGCCTCGGCGCCGGTATAGATCAGCGCGCCCGAAGGCCTCGCCGCATTGTCGATCAGCGCCTTGGCCCAGGCGCCGCCGCCATTGTGAACATCCACCGCACGCGCCGCCGCCTCCAGCGGCGCATGCCCCTGATAGTCGTCGGACGGATGAAACAGCCGCAGGTGCAGGACCGGCAGAAATCCGTCGGCCCCGCGCGAGATGCGCCGCGTGTCGGACCCGACCCGGTGATCCCAGGCCAGCGGATACCCGCGTGGTCCCTTGACCGGCGCCATCCGGTCGGGGCGCAGCACGTGCAGCTCCCTCACCTCGCCGTCCAGCGAGGACGCCTCCAGAAACGCGTCCCCCGCGACTGCCAGGTGACCGTAGAAACACTCCATCAGGTCGGGACCCGCCTGGTCTCGATTGGGCCGCGACATCAGCCGCGCCAGGGCGCCAGCCGCCTCGCCCGACCCGGCGGCGCGAAAACCCACGCTGGCGGCCGCCTCCGAAATCATCCGCACGCAGCGATAGCCCACGGCGTTGCGCTCGAAGCCCTCCCGGACAAGCGCCGAAGCGTTCGACCACTGCGCCGCGCGCAGATCCGAAATCGCCACCAGCGGCGTCGCCGACTTGGCCTCGCCGCGACCTGGACGGGGCTTACCGAACAATCTCATTCGCGCATCTCCTGGAGCCGGATCGTTTCTGATGGCGGCCCATGGCGCTTTGTGCGCGCCGTCAGGCCCACCTCTCGACCGTGCCCAAATCTAGCCCGTCCCATGTCCCGGTCGGATAAGCGTTGCGCCATCGCCCGCTCCTCATGGTTTCCCCCGGCTTTCCGGCGGGGAGAGGATTGGCCTCTGTTCCGCAATCGCCGCTTTATCGCTGCGTGCGCACACTGTCGGGACGGGGATCGCCCCGGTGAGAGGCCCCCATGTCGATCGATGCCGCCGGCCTGCGAGACGCCGCCGCCCGCTACCGGGAAGCCGCGCGCGAAGTGTCCGCCGCGAGCTTCGCTGAGCGCGCCCAGTCGCGGCGAGACCAGCGCGTCGAAGAGGCCAGGGACCCGGTCGCCGCACGCCCCGACGCGCGTGACCGGCCGGCTCTCGCCCGGGCGCCGGACCCCTACCGCCTCCTCGACATCCTGACCTGACCGCATTCCGCAGTCCGTCACAGGGTTATTATCTCCTAAAATCTCGCGTCGAATCCGTGATCCGGGAAAATTTGACCTACGTAAGGACGGAACCGACTTCGTTCCTGTCCAACCCCCATCGCGCGAGCTTCACATGAAACATGGTCTTCTTGCCGCCCTTGTCGGCGGCGCAACCATCATGGCCGTTCCGGCCTACGCCCAGAGCCCCGCCGACTGGTCCGGCTTCTATTTCGGCGGCAGCGCCGGTTATTCGGAGCAGTCCGACGACAGCGGCGAGCGCATCCTGTTCGACACCAACCGCGACGGCAGCTTTAACGACACTGTCCGCACGGGCGCGGGCGCCGACGCGTTTTCACCCGGCTTCTGCGACGGCGCGGCCATGGGCCGGACCCCCGCCGAGAACTGCAAGGCGTCGGACGGCAATCTCAACGCCGCGCTGCGGGCCGGATATGACTGGCAATACGGACCCTGGGTCATTGGCGGCGTCGCCGAGGCGAGCCTTGTCAACCTCTCCGACGACGTGACAGCCTTCTCGACCACGCCGGCCTCCTACACCTTCTTCCGCGACCTGAATTCCACCCTCGCCCTCCGCGCGCGCGGCGGCTATGCGTTCAGCCGCTATCTGGTCTACGGCACGGCCGGCGTCGTCACCGGCGAGATCGACCACGCCTTCAGAACGACCAACACCGCCAACAGCTTCACCCCGTCGGAAGGCGACGACAACACCGGCTACCAGTTTGGCGGCGGCGTCGACGCGAAATGGACCGAGAATTTCAGCATCGGCGTCGAATATCTCTTCACCTCGCTTCAGGACGACGATTATCGCGTCGCTGTCGGACGCGGCACGGCGCCGACCACCAACCCCTTCCTGCTCGTCAACCCCGCCGGAACCGACTTCGCGCGCAGCAATGGCGACTTCGAATTCGGCACGCTCTCCCTGACCGGCACGTTCCGGTACTAGATTGTTTCTACCAGCGGCGCGGCAGGACCCCGGCAGGTCCTGCCGGTTCCGGCTCCCGAAGCCCGGCAAGAAAAACCCACAGCGTTTACGTGCGATTCACTTCGGTGGGGTAGGCTGATGGGTAGCTGAGGATTTTGTGCGATGAGCGCCGTTCCTAACGCCATAGGGCCCATGTCGGTCCGCTACGCGGCCCAGATCCGCGAACTGCTCTCCGTTCAGGCGGCGGAACGCAACGCCGCCAGCGAGGAAGCCGCCCGCCAGACTGCACGTTCCAGACGCGCTGCGCAGTTCGAACCGCCCGCCCGTGACGCCAGCGAACCGGTCAAGGTCGATATCGACGCCAGCGTGCTTCGGGCCGCGCCCTCCGCGCCCGACACCGACGCCGTCCCGGTTCCGGCCGCCCAGCACGTCGATATCAAGGCCTGAACCCGGCGCCCTCGAGCCTGATGCGATCAATCGGGATCGGGTCGATCCAGATCGATCTAAGGTTACTCTCGAACCGGTTCAGTCTGATCGCAGGATGCCCTGGTCGTCGAAACCGACGAACACCGTCGCCTCTTCGACACGCTTGCGTTCGGACACGACCGCATTTGCCGGAAAGTCTTTGTCTGGCCAGCCCAGCGCGATACTCTTCATGATGACCTGATCGTCGGCTATTCCGGCGTGCTCACGCACCACCGGCGACTGCATGATGCCCTGGCTGTTGATCACCGCGCCAAGCCCGCGAGACCACGCTGCATTCACCAGGGCGTTCGCCACCGCGCCGCAATCGAAGGGCGTATCGTCGCTGCCATCAAGCACGCGGTCATAGGTCACGATCACGCACACAGGCGCGTCGAACTGGCGGAAGCCGCGCAGCACCCAGTCCTGGCGGCTACCCTTGTCGTCGCGTTCGATCCCCATTGCGGAAAACAATTGTTTGGCGACGCCGATCTGCCTGTCGCGGTGCTTTCCGGCAAAGGCCTGACCCGTTCGGAACTCGCGCGATTGCGGCACGCCCGCCACCATCCTCTCGGTGTTGCCGGCGCGGATCCGGTTGAGGGGTTCGCCGGTTATGACGTAGAAATTCCAGGGCTGGGTGTTCATCGACGATGGCGCGCGCATCGCCAGGGCGATGATTTCCTCAATCAGCGCCTGCGGAACCGGATCGGGTTTGTAGCCGCGAATGCTCCGGCGGCCAAGGATGACATCGTCAAACTGCATCTGCTGTCCCTGATAAGTCTGTCTGGGTTCCACTATGGCAGTCTTCGTCCGCCCGGACGCGGATTTCTATAGATACTGTGTGTTCGCTCCCTCGGGCCAGACTCGGGCGCGAGCCACGTAACAACAAATCCGGACAGGGCAGATGAAACCACGAGAGCTGATCGGGACGGCAAGGGCGCCGGGGGGAGCCGAGCTTCGGCTCATTCGGCATGACGGCGACCATGTGATCATGCTCGGCGCCAATGAACTCATGAACAGCCGGCTCGGCGGGTCCGAGGAAGCGCTCGCGGTGATGACCCTTGAGCGCCTGCGCAAAGGAGCTGAACCGCATTTCCTTATCGGCGGTTACGGAATGGGATTCACCCTGCGCGCAGCGCTGGCTGTTCTGGGAGAAGGCGCGCGGGTCACGCTGGCCGAGCTTGTGCCGGAAATCATCGACTGGGCGCGCGGGCCGATGGCGACGCTGACGGCCGGCTGCCTCGATGATCCGCGCGTCCATCTGCTTGTAGGAGATGTCGCGACGGCGATCGGTTCGGCGGCCAGTCGCTATGACGCGATCCTGCTCGACGTCGACAACGGCCCTTCCGGGCTGACGCGCGCCGCCAATGACGGGCTCTATTCGATGAACGGGCTTGCCTCGGCGAAAGCGGCGCTCAGACCGGGCGGCATGCTGGCGATCTGGTCGGCGGGGCCGGACGCTGCCTTTTCGCGCCGCCTCACGGATGCGGGGTTCAAGGTCGAGCAGGTCTCCGTGCGCGCGCGACGCAACGGCAAGGGGCCACGCCACGTGATCTGGTTCGCAGGATTGAGCTGACACTGTCGGCAATTTGCGATGTTTTCAGGTCGGGTTGTCAGCACCCCCGAAAGCGTTCGCCCGTTCTCACGCCGACAGATCTCTGGAGCCCGATGCGATCGGCCTGGTTCAGGTCGATCGCTGAATTCAGTCTCTACACCTATCAATCCAGTGCAACTTTCTTCGACTGATCGGGATCGGCTCGATCCAGATCGATCGAAGGTTGTTCTAGGCGACCGTGACCGTCACGCGCGCGATATTCTGCACCAGGTAGCCCTTCGAATTGCCGGTGCGCTCCGACGCGACCTTGATCGTGATGACGTGCTCGCCCGGCTTGTCGAAGACATGGACGGTCTCCGCGACATAAGAGACGGCTGGCGCGCCCGCGATGGCGTGAGGCGTCGCGAAGTTTCCGCTGCCGTCAAAGTCGTACGCAATCAGGACGATGCGACCGGCGCCAGGCGGCGCTTGGACCGAGGCGCGCAGCTTTGCGGTCGCTCCGAGCTCAAGCTTGGCCGACGACTGGCCATTGACGGTGAAGGCGATGGTCGGCTGGACACCGAGCCGGTCCGACGCTCGCGCGGGCATGACGACCTGGCTGGTTTCATCGAACGCATATTGCGTTGAGGCGGGCGGCTCCTTGCCGTTCTCGACCCAGACGATTACGTCGGCGAACGCCTGCGAGCAGATGTCGCGATAGTCGATGTAGCGCGTGCGTGCGTCAGCGGGCACGCCGTGCTGGGCGTTGTCCGTCCACCAGAGCCGGAACGAGTCGTCGGCCGCCGCGCCGAGGTTTTCGCGCACGCCGCGCGCGTAGAGATCGACGCTGGTGGGGAAGGCGTCGCGGTCGAGCAGATGTTGCAGCAGGATCATCTTGCCGCGGAATTTCGCCTTGGGCGTGCGGAAGGCGTTGAAGTCGATCTTGCGCTGGACATGGCGCGGCTTTCCGCCGTCGAAGAACTGCTGCATGCCGATATGGCGCTGGTCGACCGCGTGTCGGTGGAAGAACATGTAGGCCAGCAGGTTGCGGTTGGTGACCCTGAGCCGGTCGCCTGGCCGCACGTCGGCGAAGCCCCTGGCGTCGAGATTGGCGGCCAGCGCTCCGGCGATGGAGCCGGTGCACATGATGCGCTGGCCTGCGGCCGCGCCCGTCTCGAACTGCAGGCTCGAGCCGAGAAGCCGCGTTGCCGGGACATCGCCCTTGATGCGGATGGCGGCGGGACCCTTGCCGCCGAAGCCGGAGCGCATCGCGCCTGTGATCTCGGAATCCGGATCGGCCTGGAATGAGGCGGCGACTTCATCGCCGGTGAGGACGGCCTGGACCTCGGTCTGGAAGTCCAGCGTCAGCGCCTTGACCTCGGGCGTCGCGTCCTTGCCCTCATAGCCGGGCTCGGTCCAGAAATCGAGGAAGTAGCGCGCGTCGGCGGCGATCGCGGTCTGCATTCCAAGGATCCACAGCGGGTTGGGTCCCAGCTGGTCCTCGGCGCGACGCGGGAAGCCAGAGCGATAGAGCGCATCGAGCGCGCTGCGTTCGTCGGCCGTCGTGACGACCGAAAAGGGGTCGGCGCCGGTGCGGGCCGCCTGCGACAGGGCGGGAAGCTTCTGTTCCAGGATGACGCTCGCCCACGCGGTCAGCGACCAGTTGAACGGCATCAGCCCGGCGCGGTTGATCATGAAAGGAACGGCCCCGTTCCAGATGTCAGGCGCGTTCTCGATGCAATCGATCGAGCACATCCCGCCGCCCGAACCGCCCATGATGTAGCCATGGTGAGGCGCCGCGCCGTACATCGCCTGCGCGAGCGAGCGGGCGAAGCGGGCCGTCTGGGCGCTGGCGCGCCATTCGAGGATCGTCATGTCTCCGGCAAGGCCGCTCATGTCGTTGCCGACATGGCCCTGGTTCGATTCCACATAGTAGGCGCCCTGGTCGAATGCGATCTGGTGGCTTTCGCGGCCGTAGCCGGTCAGCTCGTTTCCGCCCAGCCCGCCCTGCAGGAACTGCATGAAGCGGCCGGAATAGACCGGGGCCTCGGGCAGGGCGATGGCGAAGCGTGTGCCCGTTCCCGCGAACCGGCCGTGAATATAGCGGTGGCGCGTCGGCTTCGTCCGCCACTCGTCCGTATCGATCTCTGGTTCGCCGAAGAAGGGATCGTCCGACCAGTCGCGCGTCGCCTGGGCGGTGGCGGTGCTGAGGCCCGGGCCGACGATCGCGGCGCTCGACATCAAGGCAAGCCAGAGCCGCCTGGAGATCGCTGCGGTACGACGGTTCTCTGGACAGGCGTCGGTCTGTGTCGCGTATGGTTGCTTCTTCATCTGGCCGCCGCTCTCTCCGTCAGATTGAGCCGGTTCTGGATTGTATGTTCGCATAGCGACCGCCATTCCCCGGAAAGTGCGTATAGACAGCGCCAACCGTATAGCCAGCCGGCCGGGCAAGCTCATCCACCGAGGCTGCCTCAAAGCCGGCGATCGGCAAAGACCCTCGCCGCCGCCTCGATCAGCGCCCTTCGGGTCTCGGCTTTCGATTTTCCCTTTCCCTTGCCCGGCCACGTCAACCCGTCCACTCTGCGCCGTCGCGGAGGACATACATGATCGTCACCATCCTGAAGGCGTTGGCGACGGCTGGCTTCATCGTGCTGCTGTCGGAGATCGCCAGGCGCTCGACGCTGCTGGCCGCCGTGATGATCGGCCTGCCCCTGGCGACCATTCTCACCGTCGCCTTCACCGCTGGCGACAAGGACGTCGCCACCGCCAACCAGTTCGCGACCTCGACCTTCTACCTGGTCTGGCCGGGCCTCGCCTTCTTCATCGTCTTGCCCCTCGCCCAGCGCCTCGGCGCGCCCTTCTGGGTCGCGTTCGCTCTTGCCGTTTTCGCCACCGGCGTTGCGACCTGGGGCTTTATCCTCGCCTACAAATCGCTAGGTATTAAACTTTAGAGCCCGGGCGAATCCGGCTCTATTCGTATTTCGCGCCCGGAAGGAAAGGACACCCAATGGCCAAAGGCCAGATGCGCTCCAACAAGGAAACCAAGAAGCCCAAGAAGGAAAAGACCAAGCCGGCCGCCAGCGTCAAGAATTCGCCGGTCGAACGCGCCATGGACAAGAACAAGAAGAACTGACGGATGAACGACGCCGCCTGCCGTTTCCGGAGGGCGGCGCGCTCAACGATGTCGACCCGGATCCTATCCGGCGCCGAACAAAAACAGCAGCAGGATGATCGGTAGCGGGATGCCCAGCATCCAGAGCGCGAGACCCTTCATGTCCGTGTCCTCCTAGACTTTGTCCGCAAGCGTCACCGGCCGCGCCGCATGTGCGAGCGTCACCGAGCGCCTGTGCCAATTGGGATGCTTGGAGCCGAGATAGCCGCCGGCCATGCCGCCGACTGCGCCCAGCACCATCATCGCGAACGCCCACCACGCCGTCAGCGCCGCAGCGTCCTGCGCCGCATCGACCTCAGCCGGCGTCAACTCACGCGGGGCGCCCGTCGCCTCGCCGGTCGCCGCCTGCGCTGCATTGACCGCGCCTTCGACCGCATTGGCCCCGCCCACATCGTTGAGCAGACCGCTGAGGCCGGCGCCGATGACCGCGAAGGCAACAACGAAGCTGAGCGCCCAGACCGCCAGCCCCTGCAGGACGCCATGATGATGATCGGGATGTCTGGCCGCGCGCGCCGCCACGAAGGCGCCGACCTGGATCGCCACCAGATTCGAGAACACAACCCAGAGGCCGCCGGCGATCGACCACTCCGGCGCTTGGTCCTCCAGTGTCTGGAATGGCGACATCGTGCTTGCGCCGATGGCGGCGCCCAGCACGTTGAGCGTGAACCCAAGCGCGATCGCGATCAGCGTCCCGGCGATGATCGCACTCCACGAGAACAACTCGTGCTCATAAGGATCCGGCGGCGGTGTCGCCGCATAAAGCCCATAGCGTTCCACGCGTGCTTCATCGACCATGGCAATTTCCCTACATCCCACGCACATTCGTGCTGCCCACTAACGCGGTTCGCCCGATTCGGTTGCGCCCACAAAGCGCAGTCAGGCCGGGAACCCTTTGAAAAGACGGCCAAGATACTTTCCTTTGCGTCAGGCCTTTGCGTCAGGCTCACGTCGCGGTCGCAACCTCCAGTTCCTGTCTCTAAAGCTTGTCCACCCTGGGCCTCACAGCCTCCCTCCCCAGCAGCTCTCTAACCGCCCAGACCATCGCGTCGACCCGGTCCGGGCTGCGCTCTCCCGCCACGCCAAAGGCGCACATCTCGTCCTCAAGCTCGCCGAACACGCCCGCGTGCTTCACCCGTCCCGACGCATAGTGCCCGGAGACCGGCGCCGCGCGCGCCGCCTTGGCCTGATAGGCGTGGACGAGCTTCACCCGCACGCCATCGCGCAGCGAGGCGCCCGCCATCTCCAGCATCTGCCGCACCATCTCGCCGCCCTGATTGGCCTCGGCGACGATCTCGCCCGCTCCCCACCGACGCGCCAGGGCAACTGCGCGAGCGGCCCATTCCAGCGGTTTGAGGCCCCGCGCGCTTGCGTCCGCCAGAATATAGGCGACGCCGTCGAGGCGCCCCGCCGCCACGATACCGCAGGCGTCAGCGCGCGGACCGGACGAGACCGGCGGATCGACGGCGACAACAACGCGATCAAAGACGGCGCCTCCAGCGGGGGAGAGGGCAAGCTGGGCGGAGATCTCTTCACCTTTCCCGATATCCCCCAGTCTCACCCGCGCCCGCTCGATCACCTCCCGCGACCACATCGCGCCTTCGGGATCCTCGATCAGCTCGCCGTCCAGCTCCTGACGCCCGCGACGGGTGCCGGCATATTGCTCCTCCATCGCCTCGACGAATCCCGGCGCCAGGTTGCCGGCATTGTCCCGCGTCGGCGCGCGCGTCATCGTCACCCCGCCAAGTCCCTTGCCCGCCTGCTCGATCAGGCGCCGCAGCAGCGGGCTCGCGCGCGGCGTCGTCGTCGCTGCGACCCGCGGATGCGGACCCAGGCGCACGGCGAACATCAGCATGTCCCACACCTCGGCGGCGCCTCCGCCATGGCCCGGCCAGGCGGCCAGCTCGTCGCACCACGCGGAATCGAACTGCGGCCCGCGCAGGCTCTCGGCATCCTCCGCAGAGAAGGCATGAGCCCGCGCCCCGCACGGCCAGTCGAGGCGCCGGCGCGAGACATGATAAGTCGGCCGCGCCTCCGTCGGCGCGATCGCCCGAAGACCGCTTGGCCCCTCGATCATCACCTCGCGCACGTCGCCCAGTGTCGGCCCCACCAGCGCCACGCGGCGGGAACGGCGCGCGGCCACCTCGGCCCGCAACCATTCGGCGCCCGCCCGCGTCTTGCCCGCCCCGCGCCCGCCCAGGAACAGCCAGACGCGCCAGCCCGGCATGTCCGGCGGCCGTTGCGCTGCTTCAGCCCGGATCGTCCAGTCGTAGGCGATCTTCATCAGCCGGTCCCAGCTCAGCTCCGGCGCCTCCAGCTCCGCCTGCATCAGGGTCAGCCGGTCCATCCGCGGGAATGGCGTATTTTCGTTCCAGCCTCTCCCGAAGGGCGATGATCTCGGCCAGGACCTTGGCGCGATCCGGCAGGGGCTCGTTGAATCGGTCATACATCGTCTCGCTCCTCAATGGGTCTGCCTCAAAAGGCGGCGGGTCGTTGGGTCTCCAGGCGGGCGGCTCCGGCATCAGCCGGCTCCAGTCCATGTCGCGCCGGATGCGCCTGATGTTCCGATCGTCGAGCGGCGCGGGCTCGCGCGCCAGCCGGCTCGCGACGACATGACGGCTGAGCCGCAACAGATCTACGTCCGAGAGGGACGTCCAGCCTTCGCGGGCCGCGCGCAGACGCATCATCCTCGTGCCGAGACCCAGCTCCTCGGCGACTTCCTCGCGATAGCGTCCGCGCGCGATCTGCAGCCGCGCCGACCACCAGTCCTCACCCGTCATCCTGTGCCAGCGCCTCGGATCACGCGCCGCCGCTCGCCCGGCGGCAAGCTCGTCCTTGGTCAGCGCGAAGGCCGCCTCGACATCCTCATGGCGAACGACCGGCTCCGATTGAGCCACGCCCTCGCCACCGGCCGCCGCCGCTTCGCTCATCGCGTCCTCCCATGTGTGCGGTGAAATCGGCTAGAGCGTTTTCAGGAAACCCGGAACCGGTTCGCCGTCAGAAAACGCAATCGAGAACGCTCTGGCTGTCGCGTGACGAAGCGCCAGCAGATTTGCAGAGACGAGACGCGCGTTATACTCAGTTTCTCAAGATGAGTATAACTACCCGTCCAGCATCGCGCCGATCTTCGACCCCAGCGCATCCAGCTCGAACGGCTTGGTCAGCAGGTCCATGCCGGCATCAAGGAATCCCCCGCGCAGGGCGGCCTTCTCGGCATAGCCCGTCATGAACAGGACTTTCAGGTCGGGCCGGTATTTTCGCGCGATGTCCGCCAGCTGACGCCCGTTGATCGAGGGCAGGCCGACATCGGTCAGCAGCAGATCGATCGCATCCTCCGAGCAGAGCACCGGGATCGCCTCGGGCGCATTCGCCGCCTCGATGGGTCGATAGCCCCACTCGACCAGCGCCGCCATCACCATCATGCGGACCGTCGGATCGTCCTCGACCACCAGCACTGTGCGCCCCTCGCCCCGGGGCGTGCGGGAAACCAGCCTCGATGACGCGCGGGTCTGCCCCTCGTCTTCGGCGCGCGGGAGCAAAAGCTCCACCCGCGTTCCCCGGTTGATCGCGCTTTCAATGTCGACATGCCCGCCCGACTGCTTGGCGAAGCCGTAGATCATCGACAGTCCCAGTCCCGTGCCCTGGCCAATGGGCTTGGTCGTGAAGAACGGGTCGAACGCCTTGGCCAGCACCTCCGGCGACATGCCCTCGCCCGTGTCGGACACTGACACCGACACATAATCCCCCGGCGCCACGTCGCGCTCGGTCCGGCGGCGGCCGGCCTGCACCCGCCGGTTGATCAGAGTGATCTTCAGCTCCCCGCCTTCCGTCATGGCGTCGCGGGCGTTGATCGCGAGGTTGAGGAGCGCGTTCTCGAACTGGTTCTCGTCCGTCATCGCCCGCCACAGCCCGTCCGACGCTTGGATCTCCAGGGCGATGTTTTCCCCCAGCGTCTGGTTCAGCAGCTCGCGCATGCCCTCCACCACGCCGCCGAGATCGCTGGCCCGCACGTCCAGCGACTGGCGCCGCGAAAACGCCAGCAGCCGGTGCGTCAGCGAAGCGGCGCGCTGGGCGGAGGCGGCCGCCGCATCCATGAAGCGTTCGATTTCCTCGCGCGGCGCCTTGTCCATGCGCCGGCGCACCAGCGACAGCGCCGCGATGATGCCCTGCATCAGATTGTTGAAATCGTGGGCGATGCCGCCAGTCAGCTGGCCGATCGCCTCCATCTTCTGGCTCTGCCGAAGCTGCGCCTCGGTCTCCATCAGTTCTTGCGTGCGCGCCTCGACATGGCTTTCCAGCGTCACATTGAGATCGGCGAGGGCCTGGGCGGCGGCTTTCTGGTCCTCGATCTCCGTATTGGTGCCGATCCAGCGTGTGATTTCGCCTGACTCGGTTCGGATCGGCACCGCTCGCGCAATGTGCCAGCGATAGGCGCCGTCGGCGCGCAGCAGCCGGAATTCGGTCTCGTAGATGTTGCCGGTGGCGACCGCGGCGGCCCAGCGCTCGGACGCCCCGAGAATATCGTCCGGATGGACCATCCGGCCCCATCCCGTACCGTGCAGTTCGCCCGGCAGGGCCCCCGCATATTCGTAGACGCGGGCGTTGAACCAGTCGAGAGACCCGTCTGGCGGCGACGTCCAGACATGGTTGGGCATCGCCTCGGCGAAGGTGCGGAACTGGCCCTCGCTGACGCGCAGCTTCATCTCGGCCGTCTTGGCCTCGGTGATGTCGCTGAAAATCAGCGCCACCGTGCGCGAATCGACGCCGCCGGCCTTCTGGGCATGGACATGGAACCAGCGGTCATCCGCTGGTCCGGCCTGCGCCTCGAAGCGAATGCTCTCGCCGGTCCTCGCCACGGCGCCATAGGCGTCCAGCCAGACACGCCCATGGCCCGGCGCGACGTCCAGCGCCCGACGGCCAACGGCGTCCCTGACGCCGGTTTGCCGCTCGAAGGCCGGATTGACCTCCAGGAACAGATAATCGCTGGCCTCTCCCGCCGCGTCGAACTCCACTTCGATGATGCAGAACCCAAGCTCGATCGATTCGAACAGCGCCCGATACCGCTCGTCGCTCTCGCTGCGCGCCATGTCCACAAGACGCCGTTCGGTGACGTCGATCGTGGCCCCGGTCGGCGGCGTCGCCTTGCCGTCAACCACCCGGTCGAGCCGCCCCTGCGCCTCGTTGATATCGGCCCACCCTGGCGCCGAGGGCTGTCCCAGCGCGGATGGATGCCGGTCGCCAAGGCGCGGCGCGAAAGCGTCATTGTAGAAGAGAATCTGTTCTGGGCCCCATTGCACCATCATTGGCGCATCGGAACCCAGGACCGCCTGCACCACGCTTTTCAGGGCGTCGGGCCAGCCGTCCGGCTCTCCCAGCGGCGAGAATCGCCAGTCGAGCGCCCGCAGCAGTACGCCGGCCTCGCCGCCGCCGAACAGCTGCTCCTTGCGATTCCTGCCCATTACGCCAGCATCGTCCCCGCCCACCTTTCAATCCCTTGCCCGGCCGGCCTTCAGCTCTTGATCTATATCAACCCGCCGCCGTGGCCAGCCGCCACATTCCGTTTCCGTTCATAATCGCACGTCTAAACACACGGCGGGAGGACTGAAACCATGCGCGAAATTCGCTCCAACTTGTCCCGCTCGATCTCCACCCGCCTCCGGCTTGCCGCCGCCGTGAGCGCGCTCGCCCTGCTGGCCGCCTGCGCCACCCCGCTCAACCCGGAGCAGATTCATGCCCGCGAGTGGGAGACGGCCGCACGCGCCGACACGCCCCCGACCTACGACCAGTATGTGCGCCTTTACCCCGACAGCCCCAACGTCCCGGTCGCCCGCGCCCGCATCGAGGCCCTGCGCGTGGAGGAGGCTCGCGCCTTCGCCTTCGCCCGCCAGACCGACACCGAGCAGGCCTATCTCGATTATCTCTACAAATACTCGACCTGGGGCCCCGGCGCCGCCGAGGCCGACGGCCTGCGCGCCGAGCGGGCGAGACCGCGTCTCGCAGCCGAGGAACGCACCGCCTGGGACAGCGCCCGGTCGGCCGACCGCATCGAGGCTTACGAGGCCCACCTGTCACGCTACCCGGACGGTCCGCACGCCTCCGAGGCCCGCACCCGGCTCGATCGCCTGTGGGCCACCGACGAAGGCGGCTGGGTGCGCGCCTACCGCGCCGGCACGCCATTCGCCGTCGATGAGTTCCTGCGCGACTGGCCGCGTTCGCAATTCGCCGCCGAGGCGCGCCGCTGGCTCGACGATTTCCGCCTGCGCGACAATGAAAGCTGGCGTGTCGCGCTGCGCTCCAACTCGATGCGCGGCTATGACTACTATCTCGTCAACAACCCTTATGGCGAATGGCGCCGCGACGCCCAGAACGCCATCGAGGATTTGCGCCGGCAGGATTATGCGGCCTGGCTCTACGCCCGCCAGATCGATTCCTACTGGGGCTACGAGAATTATCGCAGCAACTATCCCTGGGGCGTTTACTACGGCGACGCCTGGAACCGGATGGACTGGCTGCGGGACCGCGACCGGTCCCGCTCGCGTGACGATGACCGCAATCGCGGCGATGGAAACGGCAATCGCCCCGGTTCCGGCAATGCGCCCGGGAATAACGCGCCCGGAAACAATGCGCCGGGCAATTCCGTCGCGCCCGGCCCGGGCAATGCTCCGGCCCCCGGCGCCCAGCCGCCAGCCGTCAGCCCGCCTCCCACCGAAGGCGCGGCGCCGCGGCCCGACTGGCGTCCGCCGCGCGATCAGGACGACGGCGCCCGTCCCGGGCGGCCGCCGCCTTCGGCGTCGCCACTGACTCCCAGCCCGCCACCGCCGCCTCCGCCGGAACCCGAATTGTCTCCCCCGCCACCGCCTCCCAG
>Ga0163153_10005571_pt1 | contig 14763 bp, 11 predicted proteins | sample OliLakLV19MP6IB1_FD_148629 | JGI IMG/M metagenome (GOLD analysis project Ga0163153, IMG submission 148629) | Freshwater microbial mat bacterial communities from Lake Vanda, McMurdo Dry Valleys, Antarctica - Oligotrophic Lake LV.19.MP6.IB-1 | ecosystem: Environmental > Aquatic > Freshwater >... | reverse complement strand
AGACCAGGCTGCAACGGCTACTTCCTGCAGCCCTGATGCACCGTCAACGTCACAGACGATATGCCCCCTGAATACCGTGATGCCGAGGCGCTCCACCTCAGCGTGAATTGCACCAGCGCCCTCGGCGCGACTGTCCACGATGGCCGCGACCGCAGCGCCTGCCTGGTGCAGGTCGATGGCCGTCTGGTAAGCGGAATCATTATTGGTGAACACCACAGCGCGCCGCCCCGGGCAGACCGCATAACGTTGGATGCATTGGGAAACAGCGGATGCCAGCATAATGCCTGGCCGGTCGTTATTGCAGAACACCAATGGCCGCTCAATGGCGCCTTGTGCCAGCACTACCTGCTTAGCACGCACCCTCCATAAGCGTTCGCGCGCCCGATACAAAGACTGTCCCAGAGATGATTCGTCAGAGCTGATGTTGCAACGCTCCGAAAGGGTGAGAAAATTGTGATCGTGATAGCCAAACACCGTGGTGCGCGGTAAAAGCGTAACGTTGGGCGCGCCCTTCAGCTCGGCCAGTATCGCTTCGAGCCAATCAGTGGCGAGCTGTCCATCTATGCTGGCCATGGCGCTGGCTGCTGTGCTGAGCAGGCTGCCGCCCATCTCGCTTTGTTCATCAGCGAGGATCACCCGCGCACCGCTGCGTGCGGCAGCCAGGGCTGCCATCAGGCCGGTTGGCCCGGCTCCGGCAATCAGCACATCACAATGTGCGTTGATGTGTTCGTAGTGGTCCGGATCGGCTGAGTCGGGCGCCTTACCCCACCCCGCTGAGGCGCGGATCACGTGCTCATAAACGCTCCACAGCTTTCTCGGCGCCATAAAGGTTTTGTAGTAGAAACCCGCCGCTAACAGGCTGCTGCAGCGATCAAAAACAGCCGCCAGATCAAAGTGCAATGAGGGCCAGCCGCGCGGGGAGCGGGCTTGCAGCCCTTCATACAAGATGATTTCAGTGGCGCGCAGATTGGGCACGGTGGCGGCACCACTGCCGAGCTGAACCAGGGCATTCGGTTCTTCAACGCCCATGGCGACAATGCCGCGCGGACGATGCAGTTTGAAACTACGGCCAATGACTTTAATGCCATTGGCCAGCAATGCCGATGCCAGAGTGTCACCCGCATAGCCCTGTAATGCCTGGCCGTTGAAGCTGAAGTTCAGGGGCTTGCTGCGATCAATGCGGCCAGCGGACTTGAGGCGATATTCTTGCATCAGTCGGATTGCTCGTTATTCATGGTGGCGCCGTGCAGAATATAACTGCCACTGATCCGGTAAGTCACCGTATCGCGCTCCACGCCAAACCAACGTCGACAACCCAGGCTGTGGTTCCACAATTCCTTGTGCGCGCCGCGCACATTGCTGCGCATAAACAGATAGTCGGCCCATTCAGCATCGTTCAGGGCATCAGGTTGCTTCGGCCGGACGATGCCGGCTTCGCCGCCGTAGTGAAATTCTGTTTCAGCGCGCTCGCCGCACCAGGGACAGGTGATCAGTAGCATGGTTAATCCCTCCCGTTGCTCAGTGCGCCACCGCCGCAGCGCCGTGCTCATCAATCAGGGCCCCGCTGGTGAAACGATTCAGGGCAAAAGCAGCATTCAGTTCATGCGGCTCATCCCGCGCAATGGTATGGGCAAATACCCAACCGGAAGCGGGCGTGGCTTTGAAGCCCCCGGTGCCCCAGCCGCAGTTGAAATACAAACCCGCAAGCGGAGTTTTGCTGATGATGGGACAGGCGTCCGGGCTGACGTCCACAATGCCGCCCCACTGCCGCAGCATGCGCACGCGGCTGAAGCTGGGGAACAATTCGATGATGGCCTGCATGGCATGCTCGATGGTCGGAAAACTGCCGCGCTGACCATAGCCGTTATAGGCATCGATACCGGCACCGATCACCAGCTCGCCTTTGTCCGACTGGCTGATATAGCCGTGTACCGCGTTGGACATCACCACTGTATCCAGCACCGGTTTCAAAGGCTCTGAAACAAAGGCCTGCAAAGGGTGGCTGATGATGGGCAAGCGGATATCGCCCATGGCAGCCAGCACGCTGGCGTGCCCGGCCACCACCACACCGACCTTGTTGGCCGAGATAGCGCCACGGCTGGTCTGCACGCCGGTGATTTTTCCGTTGCTGCGATCCAGCCCGGTTACTTCACACTGCTGAATAATGTCCACACCCAGCGCATCGGCCGCGCGGGCAAAACCCCAGGCCACGGCATCGTGTCGCGCCACACCGGCGCGCCGCTGCAATGAAGCGCCCAGTATCGGATAGCGCGCCGACTTCGAGGTGTTGAGTCCGGGAATGGCCGCCGTAACCTGTTCGGTAGAGAGCATCTCTGCATCGATACCGTTGAGCCGGTTGGCGGCCACGCGACGTTCGATGTCGCGCATGTCCTGCAGGGTATGGCCGAGGTTGTACACGCCGCGCTGGCTGAACATTACGTTGTAGTTCAGCTCCTGGCTGAGGCTTTCCCACAGCTGCATAGACTTTTCATACAGCAGCGAGGCTTCGGTCCACAAATAGTTGGAGCGCACGATGGTGGTGTTGCGAGCCGTGTTGCCGCCGCCTATCCAGCCCTTTTCCAGCACGGCGATATTGCGCAGACCATGCACTTTGGCCAGATAATAAGCCGTAGCCAAGCCATGTCCGCCGCCACCTACGATGATGATGTCATAGTGCTTCTTCGGTTCGGGGGAGCGCCAGGCGGAAGGCCAGTCGCGGTTATGTCCCCAAGCCTTGCGCAGCAGGTTGAATGCAGAGTATTTCGTCATGTCGGCAGGGTTTTGAGCAGAGCTTTCAGATTTGTGGTTGTCAGGTTCATTTCGTCAGGTTCGTTTTATTGGGACTCGTTGGCACCATTAACATCGCGCAAGCGTTCATTGCGCGGATCGAAAGGGCTGTCGGCAATAACCGTGGCAGCGAAGTTCTTGCCGAGAATTTCAATCTCCATGGTGGTGCCCAGCACGGCCCATTCGGAGTGCACCATGGCCAGCGCCAGCGATGCTTGAATGCGGCAACCAAAATTACCACCGGTGGCGCGGCCGATCAGCTCGCCGTTACGCAACAAGGCATTATTGCCCAGGGCATCGGCGTCTTCCACGTCATGCACTTGCAGTGTGACCAACTGCTGGGTCAGGCCCGTTGCCTGTTTTTGCAGCAGCGCCTCGCGGCCCACGAAATCTCCTTTCTGCAGATCGACAAAACGCTCCATGCCCGATTCAAAGGCCGAGTATTCGATCGACAGTTCGGTACCGATCATGCGGTAGGATTTTTCATAGCGCATGGAGTCCATGGCGCGAATGCCAAAGGGTTTCAGGCCGAGGTCTGCTCCGGCCTCCATCAGCGCATCAAAAATTTGATTCTGGTGTTCGATGGAATGGTGCAACTCCCAGCCCAGCTCGCCCACATAGTTCACTCGCAGGGCATTGACCGGCGCATCACCTATCTGAATGTTGCGGGCGCTCAGCCAGGGAAACGCAGCATTGGAAAAATCAGCCGATGAAACGCGCTGGAGCAACTGCCGCGACTTGGGTCCGGCCACCACCAACACGCCGATGGCGCCACTGAGCTGGGTAAACTGCACGCTGCCATCGTGCGGCAGGTGCTTTTGCAAATAGTCGTGATCCAGCCGTTGCCAGCCACCGGCAGATACCAGGTAAAAGGATTGATCCGATTCACGCAGCAGGGTGAATTCGGAATGCACGCCGCCGCGTTGATTCAGCGCGTGACACAGCGCGATTTTGCCGTTGACGCGGGGCAGGCGATTGGCTACAAAACCATCGAGGAGTTTTTCCGCGCCCGGCCCGGCAATGCGGCATTTGGCGAAGGAAGTCATATCCAGCAAGCCGACGTTTTGAGTGACGTTCCCGACCTCCCGCCCAACGGCCGCAAACCACTTCGAGCGGCGGAAGGACCAGTCGTCTTGCTGCACCATGCCATCGGTGGCAAACCAGTTGGGCCGCTCCCAGCCGGATTTCTGCCCGAACACAGCCCCGAGAGCCTGCATGCGCTCGTAACAGGGCGCTGTGCGCAAGGGCCGCGCCGCAGGGCGCTCTTCATCCGGATAATGAATCACGAACACATTGGCGTAGGCTTCTTCGTTCTTTTCCAGCAGATAGTTGCGCGTGACGTAATCGCCGAAACGACGCGGCTCCACCCCCAGCATGTCTACCGTGGGTTCGCCTTCCACAATCCACTCGGCCAGCTGCCAGCCGGCTCCACCGGCTGCCGTGATGCCAAAGCTATGACCTTCGCTGAGCCAGAAATTATCCAGCCCCCAGGCCGGCCCGACGATGGGATTGCCATCCGGCGTGTAAGCAATAGCGCCGTTGTAAACCTGCTTCACGCCAACTTCGGCAAAGGCGGGAACGCGCGCCATGGCGGCTTCGATATGTGGCGTGAGTCGCTCGAGGTCTTCCTGAAACAGTTCGTACTGTGCTTCTGGTTTGGGGCCATCCACATAGCAGCACGGCGCGCCTTTTTCGTAGGGGCCCAGAATAAAGCCACCGGCTTCCTCGCGCAGATACCAGGAGCCGTCCGACTCACGCAATACGGCCATTTCAGGCAAGCCAGCCGCCCGGCGGCGCAGCAATTCGGGGTGGGGTTCGGTGACGATGAACTGGTGCTGTACCGGCATAACCGGCACATCCAACCCGACCATGGCGCCGGTCTGGCGGGCGTAACTGCCGCTGGCTGATACCACGTGCTCACAGACTATGTCGCCTTTATCGGTGTGTACCCGCCAACGACCGGAAGACGTCTGCTCCATGCCCAGTACGGCAGTGTTACGATAAATGCTGGCACCACGCTCACGCGCGCCGCGCGCCAAAGCCTGGGTCAGATCGGCGGGCTGGATATAGCCATCATCGGCATGCAGAATGGCGCCGACCAGGCCATCGATTTCGCATAAGGGCCAAAGCGCTTTGACCTCCGCCGGAGTGAGGAACCGCACGTCCACACCAATGGTGCGGGCAGTGGCTGCGTACTGCCGGTATTCGTCCATGCGGTCGCGGTTCATGGCCAGGCGCAAATTACCGACTTTACGGAAGCCCACGTTCAGGCCGGTTTCGGCTTCCAGTTCCTGATACAGCTTGACCGAATATTTGTGCAACTGACCGACGCTGTAGCTCATGTTGAATAGCGGTAGAAGCCCTGCTGCATGCCAGGTGGAGCCGGAAGTCAGCTCGGCTTTCTCCAGCAGCACCACTTCATCGCCCCAACCTTTTTTGGCCAGGTGATACAGCGCGCTGACACCCACCACGCCACCACCGATAACGACTACTTTGGCTGCCGTTTTCATGGCGTGGTTCCAGTTGCAGCGCTGCGTGAGCGCCGCCGCTGGCGCCCGGCCGTTGACTCATCGCTGAGCTTTGCAGCCGGTCTGCTGACTGCAGCAAACAGTTTGGTAAAGGGATGGTGTTTGTGTGGAATGGCCATGGCGGCGACAAAGTGCCCCTGAAATGCGGGCTCAATGGCCGTTTCTATCTTGGTGATTTCGCGCACCACGGTTTCAATCTCTGCGCGTGCGGCCTGATTCAACAGCGCGATGCGCGCGCCAGTCCCGGCTGCATTGCCCGCTGAACGCACCTCCGCCAGGGCACAATCCGGAATCAGCCCCAGCACCATGGCGTAGAGCGGATCGATATGACTGCCAAAGGCGCCTGCCAGGCGAATGCTTTCAATGCTTGCGGTCCCGGCACGATCCATCAGCAACTGAATCCCGGCATACAGCGCGGCCTTGGCCAACTGAATCTGCCGCACGTCGGTTTGGGTTACTACTACGCGTAGCTGTCCGGGCAATTGATTGGATAGCTGTTCGGGCAATTGTTTCGGCAGTGTTTCAAATGAACTGCCCGCATGCAGCACAAAGGACCAGGTACGCTCTGCGGCAATCAAATTGGGGGTGCGATGGGCCAGTGAGCCATCAATCACACCATCTTCACTGACTATGCCAGCCAAATACATTTCAGCCACCGCCTCAATGATGCCGGAGCCGCAGATACCAGTGACACCGAAACCCTGCACGGCCTCGTTGAAGCCGGGCTCATCGGACCAGCAATCGCTGCCGATCACGCGAAAGCGCACCGCCAGCGTTGCGGGATCAATGCGCACCCGCTCAATGGCACCGGGCGCAGCGCGCTGGCCGCAACTGATCTGCGCACCTTCAAAAGCCGGGCCGGTCGGGCTGGAACAGGCCAGCAGCCCATTGCGGTTGCCCAACACGATTTCCGCATTGGTGCCGACATCCACCACCAGCGTCATGGCTTCGGCGGCATGCGGTTGCTCAGCCAGCACCATGGCAGCAGCATCGGCACCCACGTGCCCCGCAATACAGGGCAGCACATAGACTCGGCCACCGCGATTCATTCGCAAGCCAAGATCGCGGGCGTACAGGTTCAGGGCAGAGTCCACCGCCAGAGCAAAAGGCGCACCACCCAATTCAATCGGGTTAATACCCAGAAACAGATGATGCATGATGGGGTTGCCAGCCACTGTCAGTTCCAGAATGTCGGTGGCTTGAATACCGGCTTCGCGGGCCACAGAGTCCAGCAATTGATTGATGCCTTCACGCACCACCCGGGTCATTTCTACATCGCCACCCGAATGCATCATCACGTAAGAAACGCGGCTCATCAGGTCTTCGCCAAAGCGTATCTGCGGGTTCATCATGCCTGCTGTCGCCACCACCTCACCACTGGATAAATGGCAGAGATGCGCGGCCAGGGTGGTGGAGCCAATGTCCAGCGCCACACCATAGACGTCCTGTTTCAAACCGGGCCAGATCGCCATGATGTGCTGGTCCTGGTAGACCGCTACCGTCACCTGCCATTTGCCTTGGCGCAGCAAGGCTTGCAGTGGTGGCAACAGCGCGCTATCCAGGCTCAAATCCTGCAACTGCCATTCGCGCGCGAGTGCGTCCAGCAATCGCGCCAGATCACCGCGGGAATCCTCCAATGCAGCCGGTTCAACTTCAACAAAGTACAGATGGACGGAAACATCCAGAGCTATATCGCGCGCATCGGCTTGTTTGCGCACCACCTGACGGTGTATCTGGCTTTCTGGCGGCACATCCACCACCACATCATCCAGCAGGCGGGCCTGGCAACCCAGTCGACGTGTGTTGTTGAGCGGGGTTTTGCGGGCGCTGTAACGGTGTTCCACCGCGCCTGCCTCGGAAAGATGCTGGGCTGCTGAACTCAAACCGTGTTTTGGAAACTCGCCTTCCATGCAATCAATCTGACAGCGACCGCAGATGCCGCGACCGCCGCAAACCGAATCCAGATCCACGCCCAGGCTGCGCGCGGCTTCAAGCACCGAGGTGCCCGGCTCAAACTGGCCACGCCGGCCCGAAGGTGTAAAGACGATTTTGACCTGATTCGAACTCATGCTGGTGACTTTGAATCCGCTCAGGCCGAACCGCGACGCCGGTTACGCCGGCGTTCACTACCATCGGCCAGGGGTTCGCGATACTGGCGGATCCAGCGGGTGCAATCCGGGTCATGGCCCATCATCACATCGGCACCGAGCACTGCCTGCATCACTTCCGCATGCAGCGGGCTGGTGATGGCCGAAGTCAGGCCGGCGGAAATCGCCATGGTCAGAAAGGCACTGTTGATGCCGTTGCGATTGGGCAAACCAAAACTCACATTGGAAGCGCCACAAGTGGTGTTGACCTGTAACTCATCCATCAGCCGGCGCAGCAGATGCATCACCTGTTTCGCGGCGGTGTTGATGGCGCCGATGGGCATAACCAGTGGATCAACCACAATGTCGCAGCGGGGAATGCCGTAATCGGCTGCCCGCTCGACAATCTTCCTGGCCACCGCAAAGCGTACATCAGGATCTTCCGAAATCCCGGTCTCGTCATTGGAAATGGCCACCACCGCCGCGCCGTATTTTTTCACCAGCGGCAATACGGCTTCGAGTCGTTCTTCTTCACCCGTCACCGAATTGACCAGGGCTTTACCCTGGTAAACCGCCAGGCCCGCTTCCAGTGCAGCAACGATGGATGAGTCGATCGACAGTGGCACATCGGTAATCGCTTGTACGCGACGAATGGCTTCGGCCAGAATGGCCGGTTCGTCTGCCAGCGGAATGCCGGCATTCACATCCAGCATATGGGCACCGGCTGCGACCTGAGCCAGGGCATCGGCTTCCACGCGACTGTAGTCCCCAGCCTTCATTTCTTCGGCCAGAATTTTACGGCCGCTTGGGTTGATGCGCTCACCAATGATTACGAACGGCCGATCGAAGCCTATGATGACCTCCCGACTGGCTGAACTGATGAGGGTGTCGGTCATGGCTTCATTCCTTCTTCCTTTTCTGATTCCAAGTCAGTTTCAGCACTGCTCTGGTCTACTCCATGCGCCCGGATCAATTCCAGCAGGCGTTCGTCGGAGTATTCGTTTTCAATGCGTTCTGCCTCGCGCAAGACAGATTTCTGCAAATCATTTTTTAAATCGCCTGGTTGTACCTGCAATGCGTCGTTGACCCGCCGCCACTCGGCAATATAGGCATCGCTGCTGCCTTTGCCGGCGCGCATGGCAGCGCGATCGATGGCTTCCTGAAAGCGCGCACTCAACATGGCCTTCTCACGGATGCGACCGCTTTGCGCCAGCACCTGTGAGGGAATATCACGCCAGTAAATGATGGTTTTCTTGGCCATGGGCCCCGGCTTGTACGAATGAAATCAGATGGGTTTCCAGTTCGCCATAGCCGGCATGCCGCTGCTCAAATCGCAGGCCCAGTTGCTCGGCTGCGGCCTCAGCTTTGGCCAGCAGAGCGCTGTCGCGGCTTTGCGACAGATAAACCAGCCGCTGGTAATGCGCGAAGTAAATATCCTTCAACTCCGGGTGTTGGTCGATCTTCAGAGCCTGGATCACCAAGCGATCAAAATGCCGCGCCAAAAAGTCAGTGAGGTAAAACGTGCCCGGTTCCTCCTGCGCGAGTGCTTCGAAGCGCTTCGAACCGGCAAAAAACTGATAGCAATGCGCGCCGGGTAAGCGCTCGATGCCTTCTTCTACCAACACTCGGTCGATGGCACCCGCCGTACCGCAATCGGCATAGGCGACAAAAATACGATCGAAAAGACCTTTGTTTCTCTGGATCTGCTGACGCAGGGCCTGCGGGATTTTTTGCGGTTGGTTGTGCAGCAGCGGATCCATGCATTGCAGTTGCAGATGCCCCCAACCCTGGTTGCGTTTCAGGGCACGGATTTCCCGTGCCAGTGCGCCGCAGGCAATGACTAAAAGCGACTCGGGCAATGCGCCAGGTAGCGATTCGGGCATCGTTTCGGGCAGCGATTCGGCCAACGATTTGGTTTGAGGCTCAGATCCAACCTGATGGCGGTTTTCAGGCATGTGCAGCAGCCCTGCGCTCCTGCACCAGCCGCACTGCCATATCGGCTGCCTGAGCCGCATCACGGCAATAGGCATCGGCGCCTACCGCGAGACCAAATTCCTCGTTCAGCGGTGCGCCACCCACCATCACAATGTATTTCTGGCGTATGCCGCGGGCAATCATCTCGTCTACCACCACTTTCATATAGGGCATGGTGGTGGTCAGCAAGGCAGACATGCCCAGGATATCCGGCTGGTGTTCTTCCAGCGCGGCAAAATAGTCATCCACCGCGTTGTTGATACCGAGGTCAATCACTTCAAAACCCGCGCCTTCCAGCATCATGGCTACCAGGTTCTTGCCAATGTCGTGAATATCACCTTTCACCGTGCCAATAACCATCTTGCCGATAGGCTTGACGCCGGTTTCAGCCAGCAGCGGCCGAAGTATGGCCATGCCGCCTTTCATGGCATTGGCAGCCAGCAACACTTCGGGCACAAACAGAATGCCGTCGCGGAAATCCACACCGACGATCTGCATGCCGCCTACCAGCGGTTTGTTCAACACCGCTTCTGCTGACCAGCCGCGCTCCAGCAGAATGCGCGTGCCTTCCTCGATCTCCTCTCTCATGCCGTCGTACAGATCATCATGCATCTGCGCAACCAAATCTTCGTCGGACAATTCCGCTAAAACCAGATCGTCGTCAAAATCCTCATCGTTGGAATTTTGGTCGTTTGAATTTTCGGTAGCTTGGTTATTCATCGGGTTCTCAACAGGGTTAATGGGCTCTAGTAATTTTGATCGGGGAAGGCCGCTTTGCGTTGGGCGATGAAATCCAACAAGGCTTCATCCATGGCAATATCGATGGGTGGCGGCTGATAGTCTTTGAGCATGGATTTCCAGATGGTATTGGCGCGTTGGGCGGCATCTTTCGATCCATCCTGTTCCCACTGTTCGAAACTGTTGTTGTCGGCAGTGTTGGAGCGATAAAAAGCGGTTTCGAAATTCGCCCGAGTGTGCGTAGCGCCGAGGAAATGTTTGCCTGGACCGACTTCGCGCAAGGCATCCATGGCCATGCCGTTCTCGGACAAATCCGGCCCGCGCAGCAACACACCCACCATATTGGCCTGATCGAGGTCGAGTATGAATTTCTCGTAGCCCATGGCCAAGCCGCCTTCCAGCCAGCCGGTGGTATGCAACATGAAATTCACTCCGGCCAGGGCCGAGGCCTGCAGAGTGTTGGCCGATTCGTAAGCGGCCTGCGCATCGGGGATCTTGGAGGCACAAAGGGCACCACCGCTGCGGAAAGGCACACGCAAGCGGCGCGCCAGCGAGGCGGCCGCATACATGATGAACGATGGTTCCGGAGTACCGAATGTAGGTGCTCCTGACTGCATGGAAACGGCTGCCGCAAAAGTGCCAAACACCACCGGCACTCCTGGCCGTACCAATTGCACATAAGCCATACCGGCCAATGCCTCGGCCAGGATTTGCGTGATCGTCCCGCCCACCGTGACCGGCGACATGGCGCCAGCCAGAATGAAAGGCGATATCACCGTAGCCTGATTGTTCCGCGCATAAACCGTTGCGGCACCCAGCATGGTGGCATCGTAAGTCATCGGTGAATTGGCATTGATCAGGCTGGTGATCACAGTATGACTGTCGATGTACTCGGCACCGAATACGATCTTGGCCATATCAACCGTATCCTGCGCGCGCTCCGGCCGTGTGACCGAGCCCATAAAAGGTTTGTCGCTGTACTTGATATGGCTGTAAACCATATCGAAGTGGCGCTTGTTGACGGGTACATCCACCGGCTCGCACACCGTGCCGCCGGAGTGATGTAAACCCGGCGCCATATAGGTGAGCTTGACGAAATTACGAAAGTCTTCAATGGTGGCATAGCGCCGCCCCTGATCCAGATCGCGCACAAAGGGCGAGCCATAGGCCGGCGCCATCACCGTTCGATTGCCGCCGATGATGACGTTGTTGTCGGGGTTGCGGGCGTATTGGGTGTATTCCGCGGGAGCTGTGGCTTGCACGATGGAGCGACACAGGCCGCGGGGAAAGTGTACGCGTTCGCCCTTGATCTCCGCGCCTGCTTCGCGGAATAACTCCAGCGCTTCGGGGAAATCCTTGAAGTCGATACCGATCTCTTCCAGCACCGTGTCGGCATTGTGCTCGATCAGTTGCAGGCCGGCTTCATCCAGCAATTCGTAATAGGGAATCTTGCGCTCAATGAATGCGGCATCGCTGACTTGCGATTTTTGCCTGGCCAGGCGCTTGGCAGCGCGACCGCCGCCTTTTCTTCGTCCTGTGCTATCGTTCATGCCTGCCCCTGAAAACTTGGCCAGAAAGTTGCTTATTGATCGATTATTGAGCTACTGAATGTTTGCCAGTGTGGGCCAAATTCGGGATTTCTGCACTCGCCGATACGACATAAAAACAACCAAAAGCGACCAAAAAGCGCAGTCGAAGCTCGAAATGGACCGTCGCAGTGCGACAAGCACAAGGCGTTTTGACACTCTGGTTGGGATCTTGGCCAAGCAAAGGTAATACATGTGAGCGAAACAAAGCCGGAAGCAGAACTGAAAACGCCGCCATCCCGTCTGCACAATACGCAGATTCGAGGGCTGGACGTGCAGGGCGCGGTCTTCCTGGTTTCGGCGACTTCGGCGCTGGTTTTGATGCTGTTCACTTTGCTGAAACCGGATTGGTCGACCAATGCATTCATGCACCTGCGGGTGTGGACTACCTCGCAGCTTGCCTGGTATTTCATCCTTGTGGTCAATCTGTTTTTGCTGTTCCTGCTGTATCTGTCCGTCAGCCGGCTCGGTCGAGTGCGATTGGGTGGCGAAGACGCCAGACCGCGCTATAGCCGCCTGAGTTGGTATGCCATGTTGTTTGCTGCCGGGGTTGGCATTGGCCTGATGTTTTTTGGTGTGCTCGAACCGGTGTCGCACACTCTCAGTCCGCCCTTGGGGATTGATCCAGCCAATGAGGCGGCGGCCCGAGCTGCGGGTATGTCGGCAGCCATATTTCATTGGGGCTTGCACGGCTGGGCGATCTACGCACTGGTTGGCCTGTCGCTGGCCTTTTTTGCTTTCAATCGCCATTTGCCTTTGACACCCCGGTCAGGCCTTTTTCCGCTGCTGGGCCAGGCTACCTGGGGGTGGTGGGGGCATGCCGTCGACATCATTGCGGTGCTGGCTACTTTATTTGGCCTGGCAACTTCATTAGGCCTCGGTGCAGAGCAGATTTCAGCCGGCCTGGTCTATCTGTTTGGCATCTCGCCCAGCCTGCAAACCAAGGTTTTGCTCATCATCGGCATCACTGGAATTGCCCTGTTGTCCGTTTATGCCGGCCTGGATAAGGGGGTGAAAGTCCTCAGCGAAATCAACATTGGCATGGCGGCTGGACTGCTGTTGTTTGTGTTGATAGCGGGCCCCACTCTGCTGTTGCTGGGCAATCTGTTCCGTGCCACTTATGGCTACCTGGTGCATCTGCCTGCACTGAGTAACTGGCTGGGCCGGGAAGATACCGATTTCGTTACCGGATGGACCACGTTTTACTGGGCCTGGTGGATTTCCTGGTCGCCGTTTGTGGGCATGTTCATTGCGCGCATCAGCTATGGCCGCACGGTGCGCGAGTTCATTGTAGGCGTGCTATTTGTGCCATCCATCATCGGCATCATCTGGATGTCTACCCTGGGCGGAACGGCTCTCGAGCAATACTTCAGCGATGGCTACACCGGTGTTGCCCAGGCAGTGCCTGAACTGGCACTGTTCAAAATGCTGGAGCCACTGCCCTTTACCGGTCTCGTGTCTGCTTTGTCAGTAGTTCTGATCGCAATATTCTTTGTAACTTCCGCAGATTCCGGCTCACTGGTAATGGATATCATCACAGCGGGTGGCAAGCTGGATACGCCCGTCATCCAGCGCCTGTTCTGGTGTGCCCTGACGGGCTTGATGGCAATGGTATTGATGCTGGGTGGTGGCGTGGCAGCATTACAGGCCTTAACCATTTCGATCAGTTTGCCTTTTTCATTCCTGATTGTGCTGATGGCTGTGGGTTTGTATCTGGGATTGCGTGATGCTGCCGTACAGTTGAGCGTGCCCGGGGAATAAAGCGGCGGATTGAAACAATGTCAACGTAGACTGTGCCTGGCCGTGATTACAAATAAGGAGTGCAGCTCATGAAGTGGAAAGCAGCAAAGTGGTTTGAATGGAATTTCCTGGCGTTATTGCTGTTAGTGGCGACACCAACGCTTGCTGATGAGCTGCAAACGCACAATGTCATTTTGCTCACCCTTGATGGCGTGCGCATTCAGGAAGTGTTTGCCGGGCTGGATGAAACCATCGCGGTACACGATGAGAAAAAAGTCTATTCAGAAATCGCCACCGGTCGTGAGCGCTATGGGCAGGGCAGCGCGGAGCAAAAACGGGCTGCGTTGATGCCGAATTTCTGGCAGCAGCTGGCACCACAGGGTTTTGTTCTGGGCAATCCGCAGTACGGCAATCACGTCAAGGTACAGAACAATATGCTGTGGTCTACACCGGGCTATACCGAAATCATGAGCGGCGGCCCCAAGCCCGATGTCACGGATGAAAGCAATCCACGTATTCCTTACCGCACGGTGCTTGAAGTGGCGCGTGAAAAGCTGGGACTGGGCTTTGGGGAAGTCGCTCAGTTCGGATCATCAGATACCTACAAATTAACGGCTGCCAGCCGCGATGATGCCTTTGTGATGGTGGGTAATTACGACGGCGTGCCTGCACCTTTTGGCAATGAACAAATGGATCACCTGGCCGGGCTTCGGCGCCAGGTGATGGGTTTGTGGGAAGAGGGCAGCAATGACGTTCTCACCTTTCACCTGGCACAGGCCTATCTGCAAAAAAACCAACCGCGTGTGATGTGGCTGGCGCTGTTGAACTCAGATGACTGGGCGCACGAAGATCGCTACGACCGCTATCTGGACTATCTGCATCTGGCGGACGAGTTGATCGGCGAGCTATGGACGACGCTGCAGTCTTCGAATGCCTATCGGGACAAAACCACGCTGATCATTACCACCGATCATGGCCGCGGCCTGCAGGGCAGTGATTGGTCGGAGCATGACATCAGCATCCCCGGTAGCGAAGATATCTGGCTGGCAGTGATCGGCCCGAATACGCCTGATGTTGGCGAAGTAAAAACCCCGGGCACGGTCTACCAGGGCCAGGTTGCGGCCACGCTGTTGCAGTATCTGGGTGTTGATTATCGCGAGCTGGGACCGAATGTCTTGCCACCGGTGGACCTGGCAGAGGCAGCACCGGACCTGTAGGAACGCGCTCTGCGCGCGACAAGGGTCAGCCGCGATCAACACCTTCAATCCCGTTCAAGAATTCGCTGAATCGACCGGCACAGCTGCATGGCCGCATAGGCATCGT
>Ga0163153_10005570_pt1 | contig 14763 bp, 17 predicted proteins | sample OliLakLV19MP6IB1_FD_148629 | JGI IMG/M metagenome (GOLD analysis project Ga0163153, IMG submission 148629) | Freshwater microbial mat bacterial communities from Lake Vanda, McMurdo Dry Valleys, Antarctica - Oligotrophic Lake LV.19.MP6.IB-1 | ecosystem: Environmental > Aquatic > Freshwater >... | reverse complement strand
GGGGTGGTCTATGCCCACGACACCCGACGATCACCGCACGCGCGAGCTCGAGCGCACCGTCGCCGAGCTTCAAGGGCTGCTCGCCGAGCGCCAGTCCGATCTCGTCGATCTCTTCGATGAGGCGCCCATCGCGTACGTGCACGAGGGCGTCGACACGAAGTTCATCCGCGCGAACCGCACGGCCATGCGCACGCTCGGTATCACGCCCGAACAGGTCGAGGGAACCTACGGGCGAGACTTCGTCCCCGACACGCCCGAGGCGCAGCAGCGCCTGCGCGACGCGTTCACGAAGATCGGGAGCGGCGCGGCGGGCGAAGGGGTGATCCTCGAGCTCCGCCGACGAGACAATGGCAATCCCCTGTGGATCCAGTGGTGGTCGCGTCCGCACCCCAGCGGTGCGTACACCCGCACGATGTTCATCGACATCACCGAGCGGGTTCTCGCCGAGCGCGAGCGGGCCGCCCTCGCGGCCCAGAACGTTTACCTCCGAGAGGAAATCAAGGGCGTCCACAACTTCGAGGAGATCGTCGGGTCGAGCCCCCGGCTGAAGCAAGTGCTCGACGCCGTGACGCGGGTCGCCCCGACCGAGGCGACCGTGCTCATCACCGGTGAGACCGGCACGGGCAAGGAACTCGTTGCGCGGGCCGTGCATTCGCGCGGCAAGCGCCGCGACAAGCCGCTCATCAAGCTCAACTGCGCCGCGCTCCCAGCCGGCATCGTCGAATCCGAACTCTTCGGGCACGAACGAGGGGCCTTCAGCGGAGCCGTCGCGAAGCGCATGGGCCGCTTCGAGCTGGCCGACGGCGGCACCATCTTTCTCGACGAAGTCGGCGAGCTCGCCCCCGACGCCCAGGCGAAGCTGCTCCGAGTCCTGCAGGAGGGCGAGTTCGAGCGCGTCGGCGGCTCGGCGACGCTCAAAACCGACGTGCGGGTGATCGCCGCCACCAACCGCGATCTGCGGGCCGAGGCGGTCGCGGGGCGATTTCGCGCCGACCTGTTCTACCGGCTGAACGTCTTCCCGGTCGACGTCCCACGCCTCGGCGACCGGACCGAGGACATCCCGCTGCTCACAGCGTTCTTCGTCTCGCGCTTCGCCGCGGCGGTCGGCAAGCGGATCGAGTCCGTTGAATCGGCGACGATCGAGCGGCTCAAACGCTACTCGTGGCCGGGAAACATCCGCGAGCTGCGGAGCCTGATCGAGCGGGCCGTGATCCTGTCCGACTCGTCGGTGCTGAAGATCCTGGACCACGAGATCGATCCCCACGCCGCCCACAACGCTGTTCCCACTGCCGATTCCCACGCCACCGCCGCTCCGGCGGGCGCTCCGTCCCGCAGCGTTGCGACCCTTGCCGACGCGGAGAAGGCCCACATCCTCGCGACGCTCGAGCACACCGGCGGCGTCATCGCCGGTCCCGCGGGCGCAGCCAAGCTGCTGGGCGTCGCGCCCAGCACCCTCCGCAGCCGGATGGAACGGCTCGGAGTCGCGACGCCGTGACACGGCCGGTCGCGCCGGCGCGGTCGGTCGCGGCGGTCGCTACGGCTCGCCACCGCGGGGAAATCGTCGCTCACCACTGCCCTTGAAGGCGTTACGCGCGCAAGCCACGGCGGACGCGTCCGTGGCACGCGCTTTGCCAAGGGCTACCGGTCGTCTCGCACACCGGAGCGTTCATGTGATCAAAGTGACGGTGATAGCAGAGTCGCCAAGGGCCCACGTGTGCGTGGAAGGCGCCGTCGATCTGGTCGGTGCCGCCGAGCTGCACCTTGCCCTGGAGGACTCCGCTCGCCCCAGCGCCACAGGCCGGATCGACCTCGCCGGCGTCACCTCGGTCGACGGTGCCGGGGCGACGCTGCTTCGGACGCTCCAAGCCGACGGATGGGAACTCGCCAACGCATCGCTGTACATCGCGATGCTCCTGCAGGAGAGCCAGTCATGCCCGGGACAACCTTGAAAGATCGCCCCCGCCCGAACGCCGAGTCGATCGTGGAGCCCGCCGACCTCCTCCCCCGCCTGCGCGCCGGCGATACCGCGGCGTTCGAAGACCTCGTCAAGCTCACCCAGGACCGGCTCTATGCCGTCGCGCTGCGGATGCTGGGCAAGTCCGACGAGGCGGCCGACGCCGTCCAGGAGGCGTACCTCAGCGCCTTCAAGGCCATGGCGAAGTTCGAGGGCGGCTCGAATCTCTCCACCTGGCTTCATCGCATCACGATGAACGCCTGCCTCATGAAGATGCGGAGCCGGCGCCGGCGCCCCGAGGTGCTCGTTGACGACCTGATGCCCACGTTCCTCGCCGACGGCCATCAGACACAACCTTCGCGCCCGTGGAAACCGGACGGCCGGGCCGGCATCGAAACGAACGAACTGCTCGCACTCGTGCGCGCCGCCATTGACCAGCTCCCCGATCAGCTCCGCGACGTTCTGCTGCTGCGTGATATCGAGAGCATCGACACCCAGACGAGCGCGGAACTGCTCGGCGTGACGCCCTCGGTCGTCAAGAACCGCCTGCACCGGGCTCGCATGGCCGTGCGGGCCATGCTCGAACCACTCCTCGTTGAGGATCGTCCGTGACACCCAAGCCCTCCCAGCCCGCATCCGTCATTTCGTGCAAACAGCTCTACGACTTCCTGGGTGAGTACGTGGACGGCACCCTCGCGGCCCCCCAGCGCGACGAGTTCGAGCGCCACATCCGCGTCTGCCCGTCGTGCCAGGCTTACCTCGACGGCTATCGCCGGACGATCGCGCTCGGACGTGTCGCGTACGACGCGCCGGACGCGGCCCAGCCCGCCGCCGCGCCGCGCGGAATCCTCGACGCTGTTCGCGCGGCGGTCGCCAAACCGCGGTGAACCGCTGCCTTTCGCTGAGACCGGATCCTGCCGTCGGCATCCAACCACCGCCATGTCCGCCCACACCGCGCAGCTCGCCGTTCTGCTGCTCATCGCGTATGCCGGGATCGGCCTCGCCTTCGCGATTGCGTTCGTGCTCCGCGGCGTCTGGCGCCTTGATCCCGTCGCCCGCGGCGCACCGATCGGCTTTCGGCTCCTGATCCTCCCCGGCGCCGTCGCGTTGTGGCCGGTGCTGCTGCGTCGCTGGCGCGCGGCGGCGTTGCGGAGCACCGAGGGGACCGGCCCGTGACCCGTTCGCATCGTCGCTACCACGTGCGCATGTGGGCTGTGCTTGCCCCGCTGATTGCTTTCGTGCTTATCGCGGCATTGTCTGGCGGAGGCGTCCCATGAGCGTCGGGTACCGGGCCGTCCAATGGAATAGTCACAAGCTCCGGTACGACGCCGTGGCCGCGGGTCTGGTGCTGCTCTTCATCGCGTCGTTCATCGGGCTGTCGTCCGTGCTCCACGCGGGCGACCACGCCATCGCCGCGCCCGTGCTCCTCATTCGGGCGACCGGCGCGTGCGCGATCGTCCTGCTGCACATCGCCCTGTGCATCGGCCCCGCGGCCCGTCTCGACCGGCGATTCCTTCCCCTGCTCGCCAACCGTCGCCACCTCGGTGTCCTCACCTTCCTCGTCGGGCTCCTTCACGCCGTGCTCGTTCTGGGCTATTACCACGGTTTCGGCGACGACAACCCCGCGGTGAGCCTGCTGCACAACACCTTCACCGGCCCGGCCGATCTTCTCTCGGTCCGCCGGTTCCCTTTCGAACTGCTGGGCGCAGCGGCGCTTGCCATCCTCTTCCTCATGGCCGCGACCAGCCACGACTTCTGGCTGAAGAACCTGTCGCCGAGCACGTGGAAGCGCCTTCACATGCTCGTGTATGTCGCGTACGCGCTGCTCGTCGCCCACGTCGCTCTCGGCGCGCTGCCGTCCGGTCGCGCCTGGCCCGCCGCGGCGGCCCTGTGCGCCGGCGCGGCCATCGTCTGCTCGCTCCACATCGCCACCGGCCTGCGCGAAACCCGACCCGACCGCGCCGTCCCGACGCAACCCGACCCCTGGATCGACGCCGGCCCCGCCGCCGACATCCCCGAATCCCGCGCCCGTACCGTCTGCACCCCAGGGGGCGAACGCATCGCCGTCTTCAAGCACAACGGCGCCATCAGCGCCATCACCAACGTCTGCCGCCACCAGGGTGGGCCCCTCGGCGAGGGCAAGGTCATCGACGGCTGCATCACCTGCCCGTGGCACGGCTGGCAATACCGCCCCGGCGACGGCTGCTCGCCGCCGCCGTTCACCGAGAAGGTCGCCACGTACCAGGTCCGCGTCGTCGCCGGGCGCGTGCAGGTGAACCCGCACGCCCTTCCACCAGGCACTCCTGTTGAACCCGCACGGGTCGAGGAGACACGCGCATGACCGCCGACGGCGCCGCCGGTCCGTCGCCCGAACGGGACGAGTTCTACGTGCTCTACCTCCCGATGCCCCGGCGCCTGGGCCGGTTCGCGTGGACAGCGATCATCGGGGTGCTCGCGCTCATGTTCGGCGCGGCCCTCCTCCTTGGATCCTCGCAGCCCGATCCCGGCTCCGGAGTCTGGAGCGACAGCACGATCGAAGAGATCACCGGCGTCCTCGCCGCGGCCCCGTACGCCGTGCTCTTCCCCGACGGCACGACTCCGGCCGTCCCCATGCTCGTCGTCGAAGCCGGCAAACACGGCGGACGCCCCCGTGCCGACGCCTTCCATGCTCGGCACGTCCGGCTTCGCGGCACCATGCTCCGCCGCGAGGGCCGGACGCTCATCGAACTCACCGAAGGCTCCGACGCGATCACCCCGGTGTCGGGTTCAAATGCATTCCCCGAGCTCGAGCCGCTCCACCAAACCACCATCCGCGGCGAAATCGTCGACGCCAAGTGCTGGCACGGCGCCATGAAGCCCGGCGACGGCAGGGCCCACAAGGCGTGCGCGGCCTTGTGCATCCGAGGCGGCGTCGCGCCGGTGCTCGTCTCTCAGGACGCGGATGCCGGCACGACGGTGTACCTGTTGACGAGCCCGGACGGCGGACCGCTCGACGACCGCGCGCTCGACATGCTCGCCGAGCCCGTGGATGTTCAGGGAGAAATCGCCGACTGGCGAGGTCTCCCGGTCATCCGCGTGCGCCCAGCCGGCATCAGAAGGCAGTAAGAAGTCCGCTGTCTTAGTTCGATCGAACCCAGAGGCGAATCCCGAACCGCACCTTCCGCTTTCCCGAGGAGATACACCGTGGTCTCCGCCACTCTCCAGCCGCACGCCCACACGCCGTGCTCCCGCAGGTCCCGCACCTGTGCCCCCGTCGCCCAGCCGTTGGCCGCGCTGATGAGCGAGCTGCTCGCGCTGGTGGCCGCCCTCTCTCCCGCGCAGTACGCCGCCCGCACCGGACGACTGTTCTCGGACGGCTCGATCGGCGGCCACGTGCGCCACTGCCTCGACCACGCCCGGGCCCTCGCCGACGCCCTCGCTTCGGGAGAAATCGACTACGACCACCGCGAACGCGGCACGCCGATCGAGACCGACCTCGCCGCCGCAGGGGCGGAGGCCGCCCGCCTCCTCAGCGCCTTCACGTCCCTGGCCGATCACGACGCCGACCATCCGGTCCGCATCGCCGTGATCGCCCAGCGCGGCGGCCCACCGATCACGCTCGGCACCACCCTCGGGCGCGAGCTCGCCTTCGTCCTCAGCCACACCATCCACCACAACGCGATCGTCCGCGCCATGGCGCTGTCGTTGGGCGCAAACGTCCCCGCCACTCTTGGCTACGCCCCCTCCACGCTCACCCACATGGATTCCCGCGCGTGTGCACAGTAACCGTCATCGCCGGCGATGGCCGCGCCGGCACCGGCGAATCGGCGCCGCTTGTACGCCTCGTGTGCAACCGCGACGAGCGGCGCAGCCGTCGCCTCTCGACGCGCCCGATCATCACCCGCGCCGGGGCTCGGCGCGTGGTCATGCCCATCGACCCCGCGTCGGGAGGCACGTGGCTCGGCGTCAACGACGCCGGGATCGTCGCGTGCCTGCTCAACATCAACCCCGCCCCGTGCGACCCCGCTCACGCCGCGGGCCGACGCTCTCGAGGTGAGATCGTCCCCACGGTGCTCGCCTTCGACACGGTCGAGGCCGCCGTGGAATCCCTGGCCGCGTTCGACGCCCGTGACTATCCCCCGTTCCGCCTCATCGTGCTTGACGCAGCGACGGCGGGCGAAGTTGCCTCCGACGGCGAAGACCTGGACATGAGCCCCGCGCTGGCGCTCCCGCCGCGCTGGTTCGCCACGTCATCGGGCCTGGGCGACCATCTCGTCGAGCGTCACCGCCGCGAGCTCTTCGACGAGCTCCTGCGCTCCGCCCCCGACGACCTCAGCGCCCAGCGCCGCCTGCACGACCACCGTTGGCCGGATCACCCTGCGCTCAGCGTCCTCATGTCCCGGGCCGACGCCCGCACCGTCAGCCGCACTTCGATCGACCTCACGCCCCACGCGGCCCTGCTCACGCACGTCCACCTCGACGATTCATTGGGCCTCGCCGGCGGCGAGCCGATCGGCACGCCGCACACCGTGCGACTTGACATTGCCCCCACCGCGGCGGGACTGCTCGCGTGACCAGCGCACGGCCCGCGTCCACGATCCTCCCGCCAGCCCGCCGCGCCCAACGGGGAGCTATTCCGCTCTCCCGCCGCCAGACGACCCGCCTCCACATCCTCGCCCGCCTTGCCCGCTGGTCGCGATGGGAATTCTGGCCCGCGGCGATCGTGTACGCACCGCTCGTCCCCCACCTCGGCTGGCTCGCCCTCCGCCACCGCGGCCTTTCCACCTGCACCGCCGCGAATCCCTGCATCCCGATGGGCGGCCTCGTCGGCGAGTCCAAATGGGCGATCCTCTCACTGCTTCCGCGCGGGTGTGCCGTCTCCTCCGCCATCATCGAGCCCGCCGCGCTTCCCGAGCGCACGGCGGCACTCGACGCCGCGTGCTCCCGCCTTGGCCTTGACTATCCAATCGTTCTCAAGCCCGACGTCGGTGATCGCGGCGCAGGCGTGCGACTCGTCGCCGACCGAGACGCGGCTCATCGCTACCTCGCGAGCGAGCCTCGAGCGGTTCTCGTCCAAGCCCACCACCCCGGCCCGCGCGAGGCGGGGATCTTCTACACGCGCCACCCCGACGCGCCCCGCGGCGAGATCCTCTCGATCACCGACAAGCGATTCCCAGTCATCGCCGCCGATGGCCGGTCGACCCTGCGCGAGCTCATCCTCCGCCACCACCGCTTCCGAATGCAGGCCCGCACGTTCCTTGCTCGCCTGGGCCCCCGCGCCCACGAGGTCCACGCGGACGGCCGGACGGTGCGGCTGGCCTTCGCCGGGAACCACTGCCAAGGGACGATGTTCCTCGACGGCTCAACGCTCATCACCCCCGAACTGACGGCGGCGATCGAAGGCATTGCCCGCCAGATTCCCGGCTTCTACTTCGGCCGCTTCGACGTCCGCTACGCCGACGAAACCGAACTGAAAGCCGGCAGAGGCTTTGCCATCGTGGAGCTCAACGGCGTGCTCAGCGAATCCACGAACATCTACGACCCCGCCACCGGCTTCTGGGCTGGCCAGCGCGTTCTTCGCGAGCAGTGGCGCCGAGCGTTCGAAATCGGGGCCGCCAACCGCCGCACCGGCGCACAAGCAGCCTCAGTGGTCGCCTGCGCCGCCGTCCTCCTCGCCCACGCCCGGCGCAAAGCGGACCGTCGGGCGGACTGACGATGCCGCGCGGTTAGATCGGGATCCCAACGCGCGCCCCGAAGGCCGGCCAGTACCGGGCGCGTGCGCCTGGATGGGCAACACCGAGAAGGTGGCGATGACCCACTACGCGCAGGTGCTCGACAGTCACACGATCGCCCGCTCCCTTGACCACCTCAACCCGGCGGCGGTGATTGGGGTGATGAGCGCGAGGGAGTGGTGAGCGCCCTCTGGGTGTTCACCGGCTCGCTCAGGGATTATCGCGGACCTCCATCGCCAACTCCTGCTCGATCTCGCCGTTCCGCGGGCGCCCGACCTCCATTCGCGGAGCAGGCCCGGCACCACTCGCGGTGGTCCGTCGCAACGGACACCCTCGGCTACGTTCCGCTCTCAAGGCGTAGCCGCAAAGTGCGGCGGGACCCGTGCCTCACTTCGCCGTGTACTGTCCGCGGCTGACTCGCTTGAACTGGCCGCTGTTGATGAGCGTCTGGTTCACGATGGTGCGGAAGCTGGGCGACGAGGTGCGGTAGCCCGCGGTCTGTACGGCCTGGGCGACGTCGGTCACGGACATGGTCTTGCCGCTGAGCACCTTGGCGAGTGCGGCAACGAGCGTAAGCTCGTTCCGCGGGCGAGTCCGTCCAGCCCCGCCGCCCGCAGTCACCCCCAGCGCGGCGATCTGGTGGTCCAAGCTGGCGAGCCGGGCCGCAAGCCCGGTTCGCTTGCGGATCAGCCGCCCCGCCGCGCCCTGGCGACGCCGGAGTTCTCTGTGCAGGTCAGAAATCGGAAGAGATGAAATTCCGGTTCGACGGGACGATCGCTTGGCCATGACTGTCCTTGCTGAGAGTGTTGCTCAGCGTGGTGGGTGGGCGTTGAACCCGGACAATACGAGCGACCACCAATGCGTGCAACTACATTAAGAGAGTCTAAGCTACGTTCGCGGGTAAAGGCGTAGCTGCCCAGTGACGGCTCCCTCTGTTCGAGGAGCTCATGCAGCCCCTGCTCGACGCGATCGAGTCGATGCCTGCAGACGCGGAGTTCCTGGTGTGGCGGTACCACGGGAACTCAACCAACCTGCGGACTCAGTTCGGCCGGATCATCGAGAAGGCCGGTTTGAAGCCGTGGCCGAAGCTTTTCCAGAACCTCCGCAGCACGCGCCAGACCGAGCTCATGGAGCGGCACCCGATGCAGGCTGTCTGTGCCTGATTGGGCAACTCCGAGAAGGTCGCGATGGCGCACTACGCCCAGGTGCTCGATATGCACTTCGACGCCGCGGTCGCGAAACCCGACTCGGTCAACGTCGTGGACAAATCAGTGACGCAAAATCCGACGCAGCAAGCGTCGGAAAGGTCTCGCAAAGCCTCGCAACCCGAGATGATCGAGAGCGCGCAACTCGCGATTGTGCAAAGCGTTACGACCGCTTGCGAACCGTTGCGACTGACGGCAATGACCCCGGCGGGGCCCGAACAATCGACGGATTCTCCGAGGAAAACCGCGGTTTCGCAAACGGGTGACGCAAAATCCGACGCAACGTGTGCGCGGGATCCGAACTCGGTCACACCGTCCACCACATGCCCCCCGGAATTGGCGGCCATCATCGCCGCGGTGGTCCGGGAGACGCTGGCGTCGATGGGGGCACGGGGGCAAGTGGAATAACCCCGTCCCAAACCGGCAATGAGCGGTGGGGGAGGGGCTTGCCGGCGCAAGGGGCAGCGCAAGCGGTGAATTCAGAGTCGGTCGCTGTTCGACCTGTTTGGCGGCAGCGGCTCGACGCTCATCGCGTGCGAGATGACCGGGCGTCGGGCGCGGCTCATGGAGCTCGACACGCTCTACTGTGACGTGATCGTCCAGCGCTGGGAACAGTTCACTGGCAAGAAGGCCGAGCGGGTCGTGGCCCGGGGCGAACGATGAACCTCAAGGGGCGGGGACATCAGCGAGAGCGGGTGGCCGGGGACGGGCGACTCACTCGGTCAGGGCCTTGACGTACCTGCGGTAGGTGAACGCACGGTCACGCTGCTTGCCGGTGGTCTCGTGCAGGATGCCGGCATCCTGCAGGGCCTTGATGGTGCGGCGGGCCGTGGGGGCGCTCGTCTTGAGGAGGTCGACGAGCATCGGCGCGGTGACGACGGGGTGCTCGGGGAGCATGTCGAACATCTGCACGGCCGCGACGGTCGCGGTCGGCAACCGGACGAGCTTGCGGCGGTCCTCGTTCACGAGCGCCGACAGACGGGTCGCGGTTGCGACACCGTCGTCGGCCGCGGATCGGACGCAGCGGAGGAAGTACGCGGTCCAGCCTTCCCAGTCGCCGTGGGTGCGGACGGCGCTGAGCCGCTCGTAGTACTCGGCCTGCTCGCGGCGGATGGCGGCGCTGATGTACAGCAGGGGCTCGTCCAGTATGCCCCAGTGCTCCAGCAGCAGCGTGATCAGGAGGCGGCCGATGCGGCCGTTGCCGTCGAGGAACGGGTGGATGGTCTCGAACTGCACGTGCGCGAGGCCCGCCTTGATGAGAGGGGGCGTGGCATCGCTGCTGTGGATCCAGGCTTCAAGCTCGCGCATGGAGTCCAGCACGGCGTCGGGGGGCGGGGGGACGAAGCGCACCGAGTCGGGCGTGCGGCCGCCGATCCAGTTCTGAACGGTGCGGATCTGACCCGGCGCCTCGTCGTGCCCGCGAACGCCTTTCATGAGTCGTTTGTGGGCCTCGCGCAGCAGGCGGACGCTGATGGGGAGCCCGGACGGCTTGGCGAGCTCGCGACGGGCGTAGGTAAGCGCCGCCACGTAGTTGCAGACTTCCTCTGCGTCGTCGGGGCGGTCGGCGCGGTCGGTGGCCTCGAACTCGAACACGTCCTCGAGCGTGGCCTGCGTGCCCTCGATCTGGGACGAGATCAGGGCTTCCTTGCGGACGAAGCCGTAGATGAACCAGTCGAGGCTCGGCACGAGCGTGCTCGCGAGTCGGAGGCGGTCGATGGCGGCCTGTGCCTCAATGAGGAGCGTTGCCAGCGTGCCGCCGAGATCGAGCGGAGGGTCGCGGGGCGGCAGCGGCGTCGGGACGAATCCCTGGGCCGGCGCCCCGGCGGCGGTGGTGGGTCGGTATGTGCCGGTTGTTCTTGGCATGGCTGTGAACGTCGGCGTTCCTTGGAGCCAAGGCTAGGAACGCCGGCGTTCTTAGTCCACTTCGCTAAGAAAGGGGACGTTCTTTGCGCCGCGAGGGCCCAAATGGGCGGTTTTGCACCGCAGAAACGCCCCGGGCGGCCGCGGCGTGAAGGGGGTGCGTGATGGCGAACAGGCTACTCGATCGTCGGCAGCGGCCCGTCAACCGCCTCGACCCTCATCTCGGGCCAGTGCTCGGCGATGTCGTCGAGGTCGCGCTTGGTCAGCAGCTCGACGGTCGTCTTGCCCGTGACAGTAGCTACGGCGCGGGCGAGGTTGAACCACTCATCGATCGTGAGCATGTCGTCCTGCCGGGCTCCGAGGATGAACTTGGCGGCGTCGAGCACGGCCTCGGGTTGCGCTTGCGTGGCGGTCATGGCTCAGGCTCCCTCGTGGGTGGCGATGAACAGGCCGCGGTCGTGCTTCTTGAAGCGGGCCTCGTGCTTCTTGGTCGCGATCTCGCGGATGACGGCGGCGTACAAAGTGGCCTCGGGCGTCTTGCCGCCGGGGCTGGACCACAGGCCCTGGCTCGCCATCGCTTCGATCATGTCCTTGGCCTTCATCGGCTTGCCGCTCTTGGCGAGCACGATAGCGGCGGCGTCCAGGGCGCTGAGGCGCTTGGCGATGATGACGCTCGCGAAGATCGCGAGCGACAGCACGGCGCCCCACGCGTCGCGCGTGGCGGCGTCGGTCGCCATGCTCAAGTTCGGGCGCGAGAGCATGGAGCTCGACGACCTCGCCGAGCGGATCGGCAAGCTCAAGGACGGCCAGCGGATCATCGACGCCGAACCAAGCCGTGCCCCAGGTGCGGGCAACGGGGGCCGACACTGTGGATCGTGCTCGAGCCGCGGCCGGAGCCCAAGGGCCCGGGCGCATAGTCGGCTACGAGTTCTAAGCGGAACGTAGCCGGCGGTGTTTACCCGCACCCGGCGGCGCTGTCCTCAAACCACGAGTTGATAAACCCCGAGACGTCCGCCGAGTTGACGACCCCGTTGGCATCCCAGTCGGTGACAAGCGTGCCCCCGAGCTGGTCCTCATACCACGCGTTTACGAAGTCGGAGACGTCCGTGGAGTTGGTAAGGCCGTCTGCGTTCCAGTCGGCATGGCAAAGCTTCCCTGCGCAGTCATCGGGCGTGCCGTCTGCGTCCTCGTCATTATTGAAGGTCAGGGTAAAGGCGACGTCGGCGGGACGGTGCAACAACAACGAGCTCCCCGGGCGCGGCACGGTCCCGTAGCCGGCCCAATTCGTCGGAGTGTGCACGAAGTACTGTGAGCCGCTAGGGGTGCCCACGTTGGCGTGCAGCCACATGCCGAAGTCGTTGATCGCGCAGCGACTGGCGACCTGGACGCAGATCCAATAGGTGCCGGGCTGAAGCGTTGAGGGATGCGGACTAGACGGGAAGTTGAACGAAACGGTGGTGCGGTCGGCCTCGAGCGCACCGCGTCCTTCGGCGACAACGCTCTCGCCGGGCCCCGAGGCGATGCGAACGGAGAATTCGGGCAGCGGTTCGGGCGTGAAGGGTCCCAAACGCCACATAATGACTTGCGCCGTACCCCCACTGAGCGTCACCGTCTTGGTCACCGAGAAGTCGTCCCACACATCAAACGCTCCGGCCCCAAGCGCCGGGCACGCCGGGTACGTCTCCACGAACACGTTCCGGACATTGTCGCGCTGACGCACGAGTAAGGCACGCTCGAGATCCGCCTCGTCCGGCACGCCGTTCCCGTTGCAATCCGTGCTCGTTCCCGCGGCGATGTCCATATCGTCCGGCACCTGATTACCGTTGTCGTCGGGCTCCGTTTCGTCCGGCACCCCGTTGCCGTTGACGTCGGTTGAGCGGCCCCCGAAGATGTCGCAGGTGTCGGGGATCCCGTTGGCGTTGGCGTCAGCCAGGGTGCCCTCGCGCAGCTCGCATGTGTCGGCAATGCCGTTAGCGTTACAGTCGGGATCGAGCGTGTCTATCCGCCCGTTGTCGTCGCAGTCGCCTACCAGACCGTTCGCGAAGTCGAGAATGTCCGGCACGCCATTGCCGTTGTTGTCCTCCGTCTGGCACTCGTCGGGGACACCGTTCGCGTCGATATCGACTGACACGCCGCTCGACACGTCCTTGCCGTCGGGCTGCCCGTTGCCGTTGCAGTCGGCCAGGATGAAGGCCATAGCGGCGCCCACGTCGACCATCGCGTGCGTCTTGGTTGCGCCGACGAGCGATTCCTCGTGCCGAGCGGTGTGCAGCAGGATGTTCCGCACCTGACTCATGTTCAGCGCCGGGAACCGTGACCAGATCAGCGCTGCGGCTCCGGCGACGTGCGGCGTTGCCATCGAGGTGCCGTCGTAATACGCATACTGCCCGTTCTGGACGGTGCTCAGGATGATTTCGCCGGGGGCGACGAGCTCCCCCGTCATGGGTCCGATGTTGCCCCACCAGGCGCCGCCCCCGGTACCGCTCGCGGCGCTCACCGCGATGATGTTCCGCAGCTCATAGTGTGCGGGAGCTGCTCGTTGATACCCCAGTTCATCGTTGTTCCAGCGCCGATTGCCGGCCGCGAACACGGCGAGGTGGCCCGCCGCGCCCGCCGCTTCCAGCATGTCGCTCACGGCGGGCGACAAGCCTCCCCCTATCCATGCCCAGCTGTTGCTCGACAGCCGGATCCCCGTGTCGAGGCAGTACTGGAACGCGCTCAGCACAATTGATTCTGACGAATTGTCGAACTCGTCGATCATCTTGACGGCCACCAGCTGTGTCTGCCAATTCACCCCGGTCACCCCGAGCCCGTTGTTCCCGCGTGCGCCGATCGTGCCGGCGCAGTGCGTCCCGTGCGCCGACCACGGGGTGACCGCGTCCGGGAACGGATTGCCGTCGTCGTACACGCAGTCGTATCCGTACACGTCGTCGATGTATCCGTTCCCGTCATCGTCCACCCGGTTGCCGGGCACCTCGCCGGGGTTGCGCCACATGTTCTGGGCAAGGTCGGGATGGTTGTAGAAGATCCCCGTGTCAAGCACCGCCACGCGGAAGTCCGCGCTGCCCGTCCAGTGATCCCACGCTCGCGGCGCGTTGATGTCGTACCCCGGGAGCGCGACGTACGGGCGGCCCGCAAACGCAGTAAGGTCCTGCCCGACGTTGTGCATCCCCCACAGCCGTTGAAAGCTAGGGTCGTTCGCCAGCCTGTCGCTCGTTGCGTTGCGGATCACCCGGTCGCGTGCCACGTACCGCACCACGGGTTCCACTGCCAAGGCCGCTACGACCTCGCTCGCTTTCCCGGGTGCCGCTTCCACAATCCGAAGGCCCGGGACTGCGGACAGCACCCGCACAGTCCTGACCACCTCGCTGCGCTCGAGCGCAGCGTCCACGGCCGTGGCGTCGGCGCCGGGCCTACTTCGCACAATTAACTTGGTCGGGTGATAGTCGTCGGTGGCGGCGAGCCCCGACAACGCCCGCCCATCGCGGCTCCCCGGCGGCAGCGGCTGCGCCAGACACGCTGCGCCGCAGCACGCGGCGAGCACGACCGTACACGTGACGTTTACCAGACAGTTTCGGCTCATAATGTGGTTGACAGTACGCCTGTCGCCCGTATCGGTCGTTCCACTCGACCGACTGGACCGCCACAATCCTCGGGCAAGCGTGCTGCAAGCGCGAGGTTGCTGGCTACGCACTCCCAGCCCTTGCCCTGCCTGCCGCAGCTAATGGCCAAGCACGTGATTCACGACAAGAGCGGGCCGGTCTGGTCGCCGCCGGCCGGAGCATTGGCGGCTACGCGGCTACGAGTTTTGAGGGGACCGTAGCTTGAACTCCACCCCCCCGGGGGCAACAACGGGGCGACAGCGCCTAAGTCGATGTGGCGTCCGGAGCGGGGGGGGGTCAGGTGCTGTATAGACCGGAGACATCCCTGACACATGTTCGGGGACATGGTTGACACATTTTGCCCGAGGATGCGTGACCGACCAGGAGGTCCCGCATGCCGTGGCAGGAGGCGTCGATCATGGAGCAGCGTT
>Ga0163153_10005567_pt1 | contig 14766 bp, 14 predicted proteins | sample OliLakLV19MP6IB1_FD_148629 | JGI IMG/M metagenome (GOLD analysis project Ga0163153, IMG submission 148629) | Freshwater microbial mat bacterial communities from Lake Vanda, McMurdo Dry Valleys, Antarctica - Oligotrophic Lake LV.19.MP6.IB-1 | ecosystem: Environmental > Aquatic > Freshwater >... | reverse complement strand
CCCCTAACCCCTCCCTGAGAGGGAGGGGAATTGGAAACGGTATCACGCGATTGCCCCGTCGCTGTCGCCGTCCGTTTGCCGCCTCGCCGACGGACCGCTAGATTAGGTCCACGTCTTTGGTGGTTCCAATCGTTGGCTTCAGTTCAGGAGGCTCCCCATGTCCAGACCTTGGATCGCGTTGCTGTCGATCTGTTGCGTGATGCTGTCGCTCGGCGGCTGCGGCGACAAGACGAAAGACAAGAAGGACGGCGGGGCGGCCACCGACAAAGGCACCACCGGCAAGCCCAGTGGCAAGGTCGAGATCGCCTTCATCGTCAACGGCTCGGCCAGGTTCTGGGACATCGCCCATGCCGGCATGCTGGCCGCCAGCAAAGACCACAACATCAAGTGCGAGATCTTCATCCCCGAGGAAGGCCAGACCAGCCAGAAGCGGTTCCTCGAGGACCTCTTGACCCGTGGCATCAAGGGCATCGCCATCAGTCCCGTCGATCCTGTCAATCAGGGCCCGCTGCTCGATCAGGTCGCGGCCAAGACGCACCTGGTCACCCACGATTCGGATGCCCCCAATTCCAAGCGCAAGTATTACGTCGGCGTGAACAACTACCTCGCCGGCCGCGAGGCGGGCAAGCTGGTGAAGGAAGCGATGCCCGACGGCGGGACCGTGATGATCTTCGTCGGCCGGATGGAGCAGCTCAACGCCCAGCAGCGCCGCCAGGGCGTGATCGACGAGCTGCTCGACCGTCCCGCGCAGGACAACGACAACCTCAAGACCATCGACCCGCCCTCCGGCGAGATCAAGAACGAGAAGTACAACGTGCTGGGCACCATGGTTGACGAGTTCAAGAGCGACAAGAAAATCCAGCAGCCGCAGGACGCGCTCGCCAAGCATCCGGAGCTCGGCTGCATGGTCGGCCTGTTCGAGTACAACCCGCCCGCGATTTATCAGGCCGTCAAGGCCGCCAACCGGCTCGGCAAGACGAAGATCGTCGGCTTCGATGAGGCCGATGAAACCCTCGTCGGCATCGCCGAGGGACACATCCAGGGCACCATCGCTCAGCAGCCCTTCGAGTACGGCTACCAATCGGTGAAAATCCTCACCGGCCTGATCCGCGACGACAAGAAGCTGCTGCCGGACAAGACGGTGGTGCACCTGCCGCCGATCATTGTGAAGAAGGAAGGCCCCGACAAGCCCGAACTGCTCGGCGACGGCCCGAACCTGACCGTCAACGCGAAGTCGTTCCGTGAAGATGTCAACGCCAAGCTGAAGTCGCGCGAAGCCGCGAAGTAGGGCCCGCTTCAACTCCCCTCCCTCCCAGGGAGGGGCCGGGGGAGGGTCGGGTGCAGCACCTGCAATATGGAACCGCAATCAGGACGTTGATCCGACCCTCCCCTAGCCCCTCCCTAAGAGGGAGGGGAATCGGAAGCCCGTCACCGTGTCATCGAAATCCAGCCAGGAGATTTTCATGCCCCGCCTACTCGCCCCGTCGTTCCTCCTCCTCACCGCGATCTGCCTCGCCGGCTGCGGCCCCAGCGACAAAGACGGCAAGGTTGTGAAGGACGGCAAGGATGGTTCCGCCGCGCAGACCAAGCCGGTGAAGATTGCCTTCGTCACCAACAACCCCTCGGACTTCTGGATGGAAGCCAAGGCCGGCGTCATGAAGGCCGAGAAGGACTTCAATGTCGCCTGCGAGTTCCGCATGCCCGCCGACGGCACCGCGGCGCAGCAGCAGCAGATCGTCGAGGACCTCATGACCAAGGGCGTCAGCGGGCTGGCCATCAGCCCCAAGGATTCGGAGAACCAGATCGACCTCATCAACAAAGCCGCCGCCCGCATGAACGTCATCACGCACGACTCCGATGCCGCCAAGAGCAACCGCCTCGCCTACATCGGCTCCAACAACATCACGGCCGGCAAGCTCGCCGGCGAACTCATCAAGGAAGCGCTGCCCGATGGCGGCAAGATTGTCCTCTTCGTCGGCTCCATCGACGCCCAGAACGCACGCGAGCGCAAGCAGGGCATCGAGGAAGTGATCAAGGGAACGAAGATCGAGATTATCGACATCCGCACCGATGAGACCGACCGCAAGAAGGCGCAGGACAACGTGACCGACACGATCACCAAGACGCCCGACGTCGCGGCCCTCGTCGGCCTGTGGAGCTACAACGGCCCCGCCATCGCCGAGGCGGTGAAAAAGGCGGACAAGGTCGGCAAGATCAAGGTCATCGCGTTCGACGGCGAGGACGGTACGCTGCTGGGCGTGAAGGACGGCGTGATCCACGGCACCGTCGTGCAGGACCCCTACATGTTCGGCTACGAATCCGTCCGCGTGCTGGCTGCTTTGGCCCGCAAGGAAGACGCGAAGATCCCGGCCGGCAAGATCGTCGAGACGCCGGTCAGCCAGGTCCGCCAGAAGGATGTTGATACGTTGATGAAGCGCACGCAGGACCGCATCGCCGCCGGCAAAGCCGCGAAGTGATTCCGGAGCACCAACCCGAAAGGGTGGTGCCTGCGCCCACAATCCACAATAGGCAACGGCCGCGCGAACCTCGCGCGGCCGTTTTGTTTCGACACCGCTGTCAGAGCCGCGCACGAAGTAAGCGGATTTCTATTTGCGATCCCCGCCGAACCACCGCTTACTTCGTGCGCGGCTCCTTGCCGCACCTTCGACCGGGATTCTCAACGCCCGCTACTCATTTCTTCATTGCAACCCGCCCGCGCCGTCATTAGTCTGTCAACCGCTTCGTTCCCCGGGATTCTTAACCTCCTCCGCTACCATGGGTCCTCATGAACGGCCGCTCCGACGAGCCCATCCTCGAAGTCCGCGGCGTCACCCGCCGCTTCCCCGGCGTCATCGCGCTCAAGGGCGTCAGCCTTACATTGCACAAGGGCGAAGTCCTCGCCCTCATCGGTGAAAACGGCGCGGGCAAGAGCACGCTGATGAAAATCCTCGCCGGAGTTCAGCGGCCCAGCGAGGGGGAGATTGTCATCGACGGCAAGCCCGTTGAGATCAACTCCGTGCAGGACGCGATGGACCACGGCATCGCGCTCATCCATCAGGAACTTAACCTTTCGGACAACCTCGATGTCGGCGCCAACATCTTTCTCGGCCGCGAGCCGCGCCGCTTCGGCATGATCGACAAGAAGCGGATCGCCCGGGAATCGAAGCAGTTTCTCGATGCGGTCGGTCTCGATGTCCCGCCTTCGATGCTGGTGCGCGAACTCTCCATCGGCCGGCAGCAGATGGTCGAGATCGCCAAGGCGCTCTCGATCAACGCCCGCGTGCTGATCATGGATGAGCCGACCTCCAGCTTGAGCTCGCGCGAGACCGAGGCGCTCTTCAAGGTGGTGCGCGACCTGCGCAGCCGCGGCGTCAGCATCATCTATATCTCGCATCGCCTCGGCGAGGTGAAAGCGCTGGCGGATCGCGTCACCGTGCTGCGCGACGGGGCGAACGTCGGCGACATCGAGCGCGATGAGATCAACCACGACCGCATGGTCCGCATGATGGTCGGCCGGGACATCGCCCAGTTCTACGCCCGCACCTGCCACAAGCCCGGCGACCCCGTGCTCGAGGTCGCCGGCCTGCGAACCCTCGCGAACCCGGGGCACACCATCGATTTCACGCTCTGCGCCGGCGAGATCGTCGGCGTCGCCGGCCTGGTCGGCGCGGGACGCACCGAGATGCTCCGCTCGCTCTTCGGCGTCGACCGCGCCTTGGGCGGCAACGTCCGCGTCGTCGGGAAAGCCGTCGACATCCGCTCGCCGATAGACGCCATCGAGGCCGGCCTCGCCCTCGTCCCGGAAGACCGCAAGCAGCAGGGCCTCATCATCGAGATGACCGTCCGCACCAACACCAGCCTCGCCAGCCTCAAACGCTCCGCGAAGAAAGCGGGCTTTCTCAACCGCGGTTATGAGCGCGAGGTGTGCGCCGAAATGATCGGCCGGCTCCGCATCAAGACGCCCGGCCCCGAGCAGATCGCCCAGTACCTCTCCGGCGGCAACCAGCAGAAGATCGTGCTGGGCAAGTGGCTCGCCCTGCGCCCGCGCATCCTCATGCTCGACGAGCCGACCCGCGGCATCGACGTCGGGGCCAAGCAGGAGATCTACCGCCTCATGGAGCAACTCGCCGGCGAGGGTGTCGCCATCCTCTTTGTGTCTTCGGAGATGGAGGAAGTGCTCGGCATGTCCGACCGCGCCCTCGTCATGCACGAAGGCCGGCTCACCGGTGAGCTTCAGCGCAGCGACTTGAGCGAGGAAGCCATCATGCGCCTGGCCACGGGGCACACAGCGATCGCCGCGGCCTGATGGTACTGTCCGATTCCCCTCCCTCTTAGGGAGGGGCTAGGGGAGGGTCGGCGTCCGACCCGCAACGAGCGTCCACCGATTGCGGTCGTCTTAATATTCGTGCGGTTGTTATGGATTGAGCGTCACCGTTAATCTGAACGCCGACCCTCCCCCGGCCCCTCCCTAGGAGGGAGGGGAGTTCAGAATCCTTCCCATGAAAAAACTCCTCGGCATCTTCGGCCTGCTCGTCTTCCTCTGTGCGTTCACCGCCATCAACGAGCCCAATTTCCTTACCGCGTTCAATATCGAGAACAACCTCAAGCGCATCGGCCCGTTCGGCATCATCAGCATCGGCGCCCTCTTCGTCATCGTCACCGGCGGCATCGACCTCTCCATCGGCTCTGTCGTCGGACTCGTCGGCGTGCTGGTGCCATGGCTGCTGAAGGAGCGCGGGTTCAGCGTGCCCGCCACGCTCGCCACCGTCGTCATCGTCTCCATCGGCATCGGCCTGCTGCACGGCCTGCTCATCACCAAGCTCAAATTGCAACCCTTCGTCGTCACGCTCTGCGGCCTCATGGTCTACCGCAGCCAGGCACGCTTCATCGCCAACGAAACCACGCAGGGCTTCGGCAACGACTACACCGGCCTTAAGAGCGTCCTCGTCGGCCGCATCCCCAGCGAGGGCGGCATCCCGTGGGGCGATTCCAGCTTCGCCATCCCCACCGCCTTCGTCATCATGGCTGGCCTTGCCGTTGTCGCCGCGATCTTCCTCAACAAGACCATCTACGGCCGCTACCTCCTCGCCCTCGGCCGCAACGAGCAGGCCGCCCGATTCAGCGGCATCAACACCGACCGCATGGTGATCGTCGCCTACATTCTCTGCTCGCTCTTCGCGGGCCTCGGCGGCATCATCTTCGCGCTCGAGGTGAACTCGGTGCAGCCCTCGAACCAGGGTGCCGGTTATGAGATGTACGCCATCGCCGGGGCCGTGCTCGGCGGGTGCAGCCTGCGCGGCGGCGAGGGATCGATCCTCGGCGTCGTCATCGGCTCCGCCGTCGTGCAGGTGCTCTACAACGCCATCGTCCTCCTCGGCATCTCCTCCACCCTCGAAGGCACCATCATCGGCCTTGTCATCCTCGGCGGCGTCATCAGCGACGAGCTCTTCAAGCGGCTCGCCGCGGCAAGACGCGCCGCCCGCGAAGCAAGACTTGCGACAGCCGGCGACGATGCATGACCACCCCCTCTCCCTCCGGGAGAGGACAGCCGCAATCGCCGCGAAGCAGCGATTGCGGCAGGTGAGGGAGAAGACCACAGGCCAAATTTGAAGGTAGGTCGCGCAAGTTTGAATCAAGGTGGTCCTGGATTCTCACCCTCACCCGGCTCGCGGAGCCTCGCCGACCTCTCCCTCGGAGGGAGAGGTGCGACCCCACCAAGCCCCGCAAAATCACCGCTACAATCGCCCCATGTCCGACCACGACGAAACCCTCCGCCGGCAGCGAGGCCTCGCCGATGAGCTGGGCCTGCCCGCCCGGCGCCACATTTTTCTCTGCTGTGATCAGACGAAACCGAAATGCTGCGACCGTGACCGCTCGCTTGCCGCGTGGGACTATCTCAAGTCGCGACTCAAGGAGCTGGGCCTAAGCGACCGCGGCGGCATCGCCCGCACCAAGGCGAACTGCCTGCGCATCTGCGAAGGCGGCCCGATCGCGGTCGTGTACCCCGAGGGCGTGTGGTACGGCCAGTGCGACCCGCCGGTCCTTGAGCGCATCATTCAGGAGCACCTGATCGGTGGGAAAGTGGTGGAAGCCTACGAAATCGTTCGCGCCGGCGGGGCGGATGAGTGAATCATCGGGACCCGCGGACAGAGTCGCGCACCCAGATGAACGTGAACGCGATCAGGCCGACCCACAGCGCGTTCAGAGGAATGAAGAGATGAAGTTGGCGAAAGGCTTCAAACTCGCCGGTGCGAAGGTTCATTCCGATCACGCTCAGGAACAGCATGCTTGGAAGCGACAGGTACACAAAAATGCTCAAGCCTTGAATCCCGGTGAAGCAACCGCCGGTGCACCAGAATACGCATTGAAGCAGCAGCGCCGCAACGAATGCTCTTAACCCAGCAGCGCTGGCGAGGACAACGGGCCGGGTTGTCACTGGGTCGCTCACGCGATGTTCACTCGCTCAAGTTCCAAGTATGTTGCGGTGGAGGCTACTTCACATCCTGCTTGATCAGCGCCCGCAGCTGCTTCGCGCGCTCCAGCAGGCTCTCGCTGCTCTTGTCGCCGATGGGTTCCATCGTGAAGTGCCACTCGAGCTCGACCTTGTTGTTCGGCATCGCCTCCGCGACGAGGTCCGGCCCCGGCGCTTCCCACCACGGGCCTTTCGCCTCCTGCGAGGTCCACAGCGGCATGTAGTAGATGCGCACGAGCTTCTGCCCGTTCTCCTCGCGGCCGGACAGTTTCTCGCCCTCGACGCGGGCGCGGATTTCATCTTCGCTGACGTTGAGCAGGCGGGCGGCCTCGGCCTCGGGCACCCAGTCGCCATCGTGCTCGAGGCGGACGTCGTACACGCCGTAGAACTTGAACGGCACCGTCACCGGCGTGCGCCCGACCTCTTCGTCGTTGAGATACACCAGCGCCCCGGCCGGCGTTGATTTCACGGTGATCAGCCGCTCGACGCAGCCGGTGATGAGGAGGAGTGCGGCGAGAAGGGGCAGTGCGGTGGCGCGGTTGCGTGGCGGCATGGGGGGAATTGTACCCATCTCGCCCGGCGGTGGAGAGCATTCAATGGGTGGCACTGACAAGCGGAGTCTTCGGAGCTTGTCAGTGTCGGCGACGCAAGGAAGCCGGACACTGACAAGGCCTCCGAGCAGTCCTTGTCAGTGCCACCCCCGCAATCAGGTCGGCCACAACTGTGCCCGCGCCCTTCCGGGCGGGGCTTCTCAACTATGATCTCGTCATGTCCGATCCAAACCTCACCCACCTCGACGACCGCGGGCGGGCCCACATGGTCGATGTGGGCGGCAAGCCCGCCGTCCGCCGCACCGCCATCGCCGAGGGCGAGTTCGTCGCCGCGAAGGAGACGCTCGACCGCCTGTTCGCCGGCGACCTGCCCAAAGGTGAAGCGCTGGCGGTGGCCCGCATTGCCGGCATCACCGCCGCCAAGCGCACCGATGAGCTGATTCCGCTGTGTCACAGCCTGCCGGTCGATCAGATCACCGTCGACTTCGAGCGCATCGACGATGACCGCCTCCGCGTCACCGCCACGGCCAGCGTCACCGCCCGCACCGGCGTCGAGATGGAGGCCCTGACCGCCGTCAGCGTCGCCTGCCTCACGCTCTACGACATGACCAAGGCGATCGACAAATCGCTGGTCATCGAGAACATTCACCTGGTAAAGAAGACGAAGGAACCTGTGTGAGTTGTTTCTTTGAGCCGCAGCGTCCTCGCTGCGCGTGCCTTTCGGACGCGCAGCGAGGACGCTGCGGCTAAAAATGGTGAGCGCAAAGCTCAATCTTCCTCCCCCGCCCCCAGCACCGCCTCGATCACATCCTCCTCAAACCCGCGCCGCGCGAGCAGGCCCCACAGCCGCCGCTTCCGCGTTGCCTCATCGAGCCGCGCAAAAGCCTTCTGCTTCGACGCCACCAGCCGCTTCGCGGCTTCGCGCTGATCGGCCGGCGTCGAGCTCGCCTCCACCAACCGCTCAATCACCTCCTCCTCCACCCCGCGCTGCGCCAGCTTCGCCCGCTTCAGCGCCGGCCCGGCAGGACGCGTGCGGTCGATCTCCTCCAGCAGCGCGGCCGCCAGCGCCTCATCGCTCATCGCACCGATCGCCACCAGCTTCGCCGCCACCCGCTCGGCAACCGCCGAATCATGCCCGCGCTCGATCATCTTCATCACCAGCGCCGCCCGCGTCACCGGCCGACAATTCACCAGCTTCATCGCCTGCTCAAACGCCTTCTCAAACGCGACAAGCTCCGCGACCTTCGCCGCGTCCGCCTCGCGCCACTGCCCGCCGACTTCAAGCCCCAGCGATTCGACCTGTTTCGCGGGCAGCGTGCCGATCGCCTTGCCATCGACGCTGATGATCAGCTTCGTCGCGTTGCGCCGGCTGGGCGTGAGTGCGGTGATCCGCGGCATGCAAACACCTTAGGCTCTGTCTCAGAATTCCCCTCCCTCCCGGGGAGGGGTTAGGGGAGGGTCGGCCCTACCACATGATATTGCCCAGAATTGACGCTGGAGACGCGACCCTCCCCCGGCCCCTCCCTAAGAGGGAGGGGAGTCTTAAGACCGAGCCTAGTTCGGGGGAAACAGCCGGTCGAGGAACTGCTTCGCCGCCGGTCGCGCGGGCTGGGCTTCGATGAGGCGTTCGAGGATGGAGCGCGTTTCGCCGGGGTTGTCGCGGTAAACGTGCAGCGCCATCGACATGGCGTGCGCGTAGCCATAGGTGAAGTCTTCGCTCAAGCGGGCGCTGTCGATGTAGGCGATGAGCGCCTGGTCGGTTTGATAGCTGCGGGCGTGGACGAGGCCGTGGGTGAAGCGGTTGCGGGCCTGGATGAAGCGACGCAGCCGCTCCTCGAACGGCTTGGCGTCGGGGGCCGAGGGGTCGAGCAGGCCGTGCAGGTCGCCGGCGCTTTCGGTCAGGAGCCAGAGCAGCGTGCCGGTGGCGGCGGCGTGGTTGCGGTGCATCGAGCGCGGGGCATCGTAGAGGACGCGCGGGCGGTCATCGGTGTTGAGCAGGGCGTCTGCGGCGAGCGCGGCCAGTGTGCGCGACGATGCGATCCACCGGCCGAGCAGTCGCAGTTCATCTTCAAGCCGCAGCTCCTGGGCGCGGATCGTTTCGAGTGTCTGCGGCGCGGTGGTGAAGCGTGACGCGTACAGCGTGGAGGAATACGTGGGCATCGCGCCGTTGCCGCCGACAAGCGCGATGGCGGGCAGGTCGATGTTGAAGTCCGCCATGAACGCCCGGGCATCGGGGAACACTTCAAGGAATGAGCGGATGATCACGCCGAGCGTCTCGCGGTCGAGCTGATAGAGCGGCAGCCACTGGCAGAAGAGCCCGCCCTCGGCGAGTCGGGATCGGACCGCGCGAAAGTGCTCGACGGTGTAAAGAAACCCCGCGCCATCGGCGGCGGGATGAAACAGGTCGGCGACGATCACGTCGAACGTCTGCGGCGCCGCGCGCACGAACCGCCGGGCATCGGCGATGTGCAGCGCGACCCGCGCGGAGTCGTACGGGCCTCCGTTCTCCGGCTGAAAAAACTTCATCGCATCGACGACGTCGGGCAGCAATTCGACGCCGGTGATGGTGAGGTCGCGGTGCTCGGTGGCCGCGCCCAGCGTGATGCCGGTCGCGGTGCCGAGGTAGAGCGCGGCTTTCGGGTTCGGGTGCAGCAGCAGCGGGATGTGGCCCTGGCAGCGCTGGATGACGACCGCGGCCTTGGCCGTTGATCCCATGTTGAAGCGGTTGTTCACCTGGAGCACCCGGCCCGCTTCGGACTCGAGCACGGCAACGGAGGCCATGACGCCCTCGCGATAACTGAGCAGTTTGGATCCGGCCGCGACGTTCGCCGGCTGCTCGATGTGCTCCTCCTCGACCTGCCCCGGCCGCAGCGAGGTGCCCATGGCGAGCCCGATGATTGCCAGCGGCAGCAGCGGAGCGGCGAGGTGGACCCGCTTGAGGCGCGGCAGCGACGGGATCAGCAGCCCGACGTAGCCGAGCGAGGCGATGACGAGCGCGGCGACGATGCCGATGACGGGCACGAGGACGACGACGAAGAGCAGCGGGGCGATCGCGCCGCCGAGGGTGTTGATCGCGACGGCCCGGCCGACGCCGAGGCCGGTGCGCCGCGCGGCTTCGACGAGGTGGCTGAAGTTGGCACCCATGGCGAGCGTCGGCAGCAGCAGAATGCTGGCGGCGACGGCCATCTCGGCGCGGAACGCCGCGGCGAGAGACACGCCCGCTTCCTGCCGGCGGAGCGCGTGCAGCGAGCCGGCCTTGTCGAGCTGCCAGACGCCGATGAGGCAGCCCAGCGCAATGGCGGCGAGGAGCGAGACGAGCAGCGGCCGGGCGGCGAAGCGGTTGCCGAAGCGCTGATAGATCGCCGCGCCGACGGCGGTGCCGCAGAGGAAAACGGAGAGGGCGGCGGCATAGCTGTAGATGGTGTTCTCCAAGACCTGCGACATGGCCCGCACCGCGAGCGACTCGAAGCCGATGCCGAGCAGGCCGGTGAAGAGAAGGAGGAGGGCGAGGTGGCGGCGCGAGGCGACAGGGCTGTGCTCGGAAGTGATCGCTCCGGTCCCCTCTCCCTCCGGGAGAGGGTTAGGGTGAGGGGGATCGGACGGGAGAGAATCTTTGGATGAACGGGCGATCTGCGGTTGATTGGGCGCCGCTCCCTCACCCCTGCCCTCTCCCGGGGGGAGAGGGGGTTGGTCTGCGGCTGTTTGGGATCGCGCGAAGAGGGCGGCGGTGATGGCGCAGAGAAGATTGACGGCGGCGAATGCGGCGATGCTGATCGTGTGTCCCCACATTGGCCCGAGGATGAAGGCTCCGAGCCAGACGCCCGCCACAGCGCCGAGTGTGTTGGCGGCGTAGAGCCCGCCGATGGATCGGCCATCGCGCATCAGCGGGGCAATGAAGCGTTGCATCGCGGGCAGCGTCGCGCCCATCGCCATCGTCGCCGGCAGCAGCACGATCAGCGGCAACATGAACGCGAGTAGCCAGTGCCAGATCGCGGGTGGGTCAATGCCGATCCACCTCGGCGCGAACGTGTTGATGAGTGGAATGAGCGGGATCGTGACGAGGCCCCACAGCCCGATGACCGCTTCGAGGCCGGCGTACCAGAGCCCCGGCTTGTCGCTGCGTTCGATGCGCGGGCCGAGCAGCCACGCTCCCAAGGCCAGCCCGCCGAAAAAGGCGGCGACGACGGCGAGCACGCTGGGCATCTCGTGTCCGAGGCCGACGGAGAGCATGCGCGTCCAGGTGAGTTGGCACCCGAGGCCGGCGAGGCCGGACAGGAGGAAGATCGCGTGCAGCGAGATGAGGCGGAGGGGCCGGTGCATGGGTGGATGGCAGGCATGGATGATAGAAAGAAAAAACCCTCGACGCGGGGTCGAGGGTTCGGGTTGGTTGGGGTTGAATGTTTGCGATCACGCCTTCAGCAGGCCGCGCGACTCAAGGATGTCCAGGCACTTCTGCACCGACTCGGCGATCGAGAGCTGGTGCGACGGCAGCACAAGCTCGGCGTTGCTCGGCGCCTCATACGGATCGTCGATGCCGGTGAAGCCCATGCCCTTGCCCGCGGCGACGGCGGCGCGGGCCTTCTTGTAGAGGCCCTTGGGGTCGCGCTTCTCGGCCTCCTCGATCGGCAGGTCGATGTGTACTTCGATGAAGGGGATCTTGGCCGCGTCGTGCAGGGCGCGGACGGCGTCGCGGTCCTTGCGGTACGGGCTGATGAAGCTGGTGATGGTGATGATGCCGGCGTCGGCGAAGAGCTTGGCGACCTCGCCGATGCGGCGGATGTTCTCGGCGCGGTCGTCGGCGGAGAAGCCCAGGTTCTTGTTGAGGCCCATGCGGATGTTGTCGCCGTCGAGGCGGTAGGCGTGCTTGCCGCGCTGGAGCAGGACCTGCTCGAGGGCGACGGCGATGGTGGACTTGCCGCTGGCGGAAAGGCCGGTCATCCAGAGGGTGCAGCCCTTCTGTCCGAGGTTCTTGGCGCGCTCGGCGGGGGTGACGGCGGCGTCGTGCCAGGTGATGTTCGTCGCTTTCTGCTCGGCCATGGGAGTCCTTTGCTGGTTGGATTGTGAGGGGCGGAGATCGTAGCCAATCGGCGGGGTGATTCAAATCGAAGAGATGTGACCACAGAGAAAAGGCAATGGGTCGGGTGCCACGGACAGCGCAGCGAGTCCGCGAGCAGAGTCGTCCGTGTCCGGCGGTCGCGGGTGAATCAGCACGGACGACTGCGCTCGCAGAGCCTCGCTTCGCTGTCCGTGGCACCCATGTCAGCACAGTTCGCCCCATCACCATCACTCCCCGCGCATTTCCGCCAGCGTCACCACCATCACGTCGTAGACCGCATGGGCGCCGGCGACGATGCCGAAGCCGCGGTAGACGTAGATGCACGCGAGGTAGACGCCGGCGAGCAGGAAGAAGATCGTTTTGCGGATGTGGACGGTGAACATGCTGGAGAAGACGCCGTCGCCAAAGGGCATGAAGTGATAGAAGGCGAAGAGCAGGGCGGTGACGCCGATGGCGGTGAGCTCGCCGACGTGCTTGGGCAGGGCGAGCAGGTCGATGCAGAGGGCGTGGATGAGGGCGATGCCGATGACGCGGAAGAGGAGCTCTTCGTAGATGCCGGCGCCGACGCTGTAGACGAGCATGGATTGCCAGTTGGGCGCGGACGGGCTGGCGCCGGTGACGTTGAGCGGGACGAGGTCGATCATCATGGCGCCGGCGGCGGGCTGGCGGAGGAAGACGATCGCGAACAGGAGGATCGGCAAAGCAAGCACGAGCGACTCGAGGGCCATCATCGGCAGCAGGCGCGGGTACACCTTCCACGGCTCGCGCTGCACGAAGTGCATCGTGAGCAGCAGCACGATAACCACGATGCCGGGCAGGTAATAGCCGGCCTGGCCGATGCCGACGTGCGCGAAAAACCCCTTGAGCATCGCGCGGGCCTCGATGTCGCCGCGCACGAAGAAGAAGACGCCCAGTTCGTAGAGCACGATCAGCGGCAGCAGGAAGAGGAGCACCTGGAGCGGCCGCTGCGTGAGGTCGTAGTAGGCGGGGGTGCCGAGGGCGGCCTTGCTGCGCGATTTTTTCCGCTTGGCCATGGGGGGGAGAAGAAGTAGGCAGGAGGCAGGAGGCAGTAGGCAGTAGGCAGGAGGCAGGAGAGAGTTAGAACACCGCGAGACGGCCGGCTTAGGCCTGCCGTCTGCCGTCTGCCTCCTCGCTCTCTCGGCCTGCTGCCTACTGCCTCCTGCCGACTTCCTCTCACACCCTAATCACCGCGTGCACGTTGTCGTACGGCTTGAGGCACTGCCGGCCGTTGAGGAAGGCGAGTTCGATGAGGACGGTGATGCCCACGATGTTGCCGCCGAGCTTGTCGATGAGGTCGAGGCAGGCCCGCATGGTGCCGCCGGTGGCGAGCAGGTCGTCGACCATGAGGACGCGCTGGCCCTTGGTGACGGCGTCGGTGTGGACTTCGAGGGTGTCGGTGCCGTACTCGAGGCCGTACTCGACGGCGTGCTTGGTGAACGGGAGTTTTTTCGGTTTGCGGATCGGCACGAAACCGGCGGAGAGGGCGAGGGCGATGGCGGTGCCGAAGATGAAGCCGCGGCTCTCGGCGCCGCAGACGATGTCGATGCCGCGGCCGCGGAAGGGGTTGGCCATCATCTCGACGGCGAGGGCGAGCCCGGCCGGGTCGCGCAGCAGCGGCGTGATGTCCTTGAACACGATGCCCGGCTTGGGCCAGTCGGGGATGTCGCGGATGAGGCGGGTGAGCTGTTGCATGGGCACTCCGGTGAGCGATGCGGCGGCGCGGAGTGTTTTACCATGAAGGGGCGGGGAAGGCGGACAGTCCGACTACTCCCCATTCGCCTCGGCGTCCCCCGTTGCCGGCGACCCACCCAGCGCCTGCCGGCACGAGTTCGCCACCGCGTCGAGCAGCTCGAAGAACTCGTCGCGCTTCACCTGCGTCAGCGGCTGGAGCACTTCGGTCTGCAAATCGACCGCGATCTGCCGGGCCTTCAGGTAGACCTTTTTGCCCGCGGCGGTGATCTTGATGCGGTTGGCCCGGCGGTCGGTCTCGTGCGGCTGCCGCTCGACGATGGCGGCGGCCTCCATGCGGCGCAGCAGCGAGGTGATCGTGTTCGGGTCGCTGGCCATCATGGCGCCCAGCTCGCGCTGCGTCGGCCAGTCGGGATCGCACTCGGTGAGCCAGCGGAGGATGGTGAACTGATCCGGCGTGATGCCCAGGTGGTGGATGCGGCGGCGGAACGACTGGTTGAGGCTGTACCACGCGAGGCGGAGCAGGGGGGGCAGCCGGCGGCGGCCGGGCGAGTCGATGGCCGAGTTTTCGGCGGTGGCGGCGTCGCTGGCGGGCAGGTTCCGCACACCCGCGGGACCGTCGCCCAATGCAGCGCTGCCCGGGTTGGGCGGTGTCGCGGCGGAGGGGCGCGGAGATTTTCGGCTTGCCTTGCGTTGCGACATGCTATACTGTGCCGTTCGGATGGTACGTGTAGGTATGATCAGTTGAACTTGCTGATCGAGTCAGTCATTGGCCCTGTAAAGGGCCTTTTGTTTATTGTAGCGATTCTCGTCGGACCGCCCCGTGAGGTGCCCCGCCTCCCGCGCAGGGTTCTACCGTCTCACCATCGAAGGTGATCTCCATGAAAAGAATCTCACTGGCAATCCTCCTCGTGATTTCATCGCTCGCGTCGTGCCACAGCGACAGGGCGAAGGAGCCCAAGCCGTCCAGTCCGTTC
>Ga0163153_10005566_pt1 | contig 14768 bp, 8 predicted proteins | sample OliLakLV19MP6IB1_FD_148629 | JGI IMG/M metagenome (GOLD analysis project Ga0163153, IMG submission 148629) | Freshwater microbial mat bacterial communities from Lake Vanda, McMurdo Dry Valleys, Antarctica - Oligotrophic Lake LV.19.MP6.IB-1 | ecosystem: Environmental > Aquatic > Freshwater > Lake... | reverse complement strand
GCTCGGACCTGTTGCCAAACGGCGGAGACCGAAAGCCCGAGCGCCGCCGCGGCGGCCGTGAAGTTCCCTTCGGCGGCAACCAGGCAGAAGCTCCGCAGCTGGGGGAGCTGGATATCTTTGTATTTGTAGCGGGCCGGTGTGCCCATGCAGGGGGTGCTCGACGGAATTGCGCAGGATCGCTTCGATGGGGAACACGGGCCGTCCGGCGACGGTCGATTTCCGACGGCGGCTTTGCGCCGTTGCCGGCCGTCGAACCCATCATGATCAGAATTAAGGGATTTTGAAACCAGGTTGTCCGGAACTGAAATCGTTCCCCGGGCTCCGATCGTCTAATCTGAAGGGTGCCGCCTCGCCGTCCGAGCCTTGCTACCCGCCTTCCGCTCCTACCGAGTCTCTCCCGTAATGTCGCTTCGCCCCTTCGGCCCCGTGGGCCTGTCGCTACTTGCCCTATCCGCGTGCCTGCTCGAGGCCGCCTTCGCCGCACCCCTTCGGGCGGCCCCGGCCGACGACGTGCGGCCGATTCTGGCCAAATACTGCTTCGAGTGCCACGGGCCGAAAAACCAGGAAGGGGAACTCCGCCTCGACCTGGGGGGGCCCCCGTTCGACGCCGTCGGCGCCGGCCACTGGCGGCGGATTCTGGAACGGGTCGAGCTGGGGCAGATGCCTCCCGAGGAAAAGCCCCGGCCGACGGCCGACGAGTTCCGCCGCCTTTCGACGTGGGTCGAGTCGGAAACCCGCGCTTTCGAAACGGTCCGCCGCGCCCGCGAGGGACGGGTCGTGCTGCGGCGGTTGAATCGGTCCGAGTATCAGAACACGATTTGCGATCTGCTCGACATCGAAGTCGATCTGCGGGAGCAACTCCCGCAAGACGGCTCGGCCGACGGGTTCGATAACGCCGGCGTCGCGCTGCACACGTCGTCGTTCTTGATGGACCGCTACCTCGAAGCGGCCGATACCGCGCTCAACCTGGCGATCGCCAACAAGCCGGAAGCACCGCCGCCCGCCAAGATCCGCTACAGCCTCAAAGAATCGCATCCGGTCCGGACGACGACCGAAAAAGTCTATCGTTTCATCGACGACACGGTCGTCTGCTTCTGCTCTTCGGCCTGGCACAACGTCGGCGTCTCGAAGTTCTATCCGCAAGAAGGGGGCTTCTACCGCTTCCGCATTTCGGCCTCGGCGTTCCAGAGCGAAGGTAAGCCCGTGACGTTCCGCGTGACGGCGGGCAACACGCGGCTCAACGGCACCGACGGTTTGGTCGGCTACTTCGACGCGCCGCCGGATAGCCCGCGGGTATTCGAGTTCGTCCGTTACATGGAGCCGCGGACGACGATCGCCATGCTCCCCTACGGCCTGCCCGGAGCCAACCAGGTCAAGGAGGTCGGCGGCGACGCTTATACCGGCCCGGGGCTCGCCGTTCAGTATGTCGAGGTCGAAGGTCCGATCAACGAGACCTGGCCGCCGACCAGCCATCGCCGGTTGTTCGGCGATCTGAAGCAGGTCTCCGCGCCGGCCTATAACTTCAGCAAACGGGTGGAAGCGACTTCGGCGAACCCGCAGGCCGATGCCCGACAGTTGCTGCGCCAGTTCGTTCGCCGCGCGTTCCGCCGCCCCGTCAGCGACGCCGATGTCCGTCCGTTCGTCGAAATCGTCGAGACGAAATTGGCCGGCGGCTACACGTTCGAGCAGGCGATGCGGGCCGCCTACAAAGGGGTGCTGCTCGCGCCCGACTTTTTGTTCCTCCGTGAAACCACGGGCAAGCTCTCCGATCACGCGCTCGCCGCGCGGCTATCGTACTTCCTTTGGAGCACGATGCCCGACGACGAGCTCTCGGCCCTGGCCGACAAGCAAAAGCTCGGGGATCCGGCGGTGCTCCGGGGCCAAGTTGAACGGATGCTCAAGGACCCGCGTTCCGCCGCCTTCACCAAGAATTTCACCGGGCAATGGCTGGCGCTGCGGGAAATTGACGCCACCGAGCCGAGCCACATTCTCTATCCCGAGTTCGATCACCTGCTGAAGGTCTCGATGATTCGCGAGACGGAGCTGTTTTTCGAAGAGTTGCTCCGTGACGACTTGAGCGTGACGAACTTCGTGTCGTCCGATTTCACGATGCTCAACGGCCGGTTGGGTAAACACTACGGGATCAAGGGTCCGGACGGATGGGAGTTTCAGAAGGTGAAGCTGCCGGCCGATAGCCGGCGCGGGGGCGTGCTGACGATGGCCTCCGTTCTGAAGGTGACGGCCAACGGCACGACCACGTCGCCGGTGATGCGCGGGGCCTGGGTGCTCGACCGCCTCTTGGGGACGCCCCCCTCGCCTCCGCCTGACGACGTGCCGGCCATCGATCCCGACATCCGCGGCGCGACCACCATTCGCGAACAACTGGCCAAGCACCGCGAGTCGACCTCCTGCGCCGGCTGCCACAAGAAGATCGACCCGCCCGGATTCGCCCTGGAGAGTTTCGATTGCATCGGCGGCTATCGTGAAGAGTACCGGGTCACCGGTAGCGGCCGATCGGTGACGGTCGACGGGCGGCGGATGGCCTACCACATCGGCAAGCCGGTCGACCCGTCGTACGAGATGGAAGACGGCCGGTCGTTTGCCGACGTCGACCAGTTCAAGCAACTTTTGTTGACCGACAAAGACCGGCTCGCCCGGGCCGTGGCCTCGAAGCTCGTCACGTACGCCACCGGCGCGGCCCCGAGCCTCGTCGATCGACCGGAGATCGACGGGCTGGTCGAGCGAATCCGCACGCGGGAATACGGGCTGCGGAGCCTGGTGCACGAGATCGTCGCGAGCCCTCTGTTTCAGAACAAATGATCCCGAACAAGCTCATCAGCCTTCCATTCGCATATCGGTCTTCGGACCGTAGGAGATTGCCGTGAAGATTCATCGTCGCACGTTCTTGCGTGGCGCAGGCGTCGCCGTCGCACTGCCGCTGTTAGACGCGATGCAACCTCGGCTCCGCGCCGCCGCCGGCACGGTCCGTCGCAAGCGCCGCATGGTTTGCATCAACACGCCGCTGGGTCTGCATCCGGCCAACTTCTTCCCCACGGCGGCCGGCGCCGACTACGAGCTTTCCAAATACCTGGAAGTGGTCGGTGAGTTCCGCAAGGATTTCACCGTCATCTCGGGCCTTTCGCATCCCGACGTCGGGCCGAGCCACGACTCGAACCAGAGCTACCTGACCGCGGCCCCGCATCCGGAGCGGCGGTCCGGTTTCCGCAACACCATTTCGCTCGACCAGTTCGCCGCCGAAAAGTTGCTCGGTGAAACGCGTTTCGCCAGTCTGTCGCTCTCCTGCGAAGGATCCGGCTTGGCCTGGACCCGCAGCGGCGCGGCGGTGCCCACCGACTCCTGGCCCTCCAGTACGTTCGCCAAGCTATTTCTCGAGGGGCGGCCCGACGAAGTGGCCGCGCAGACCCGCCGCCTGGAAGACGGCAAGAGCGTGCTCGACGCGGTCCGCGAGCAGGCCAAGCGATTGCAGCCGATCCTCGGCACGACCGATCGCGACAAAATCGACGAGTACTTCACCAGCGTTCGCGAGTTGGAACGCCGGTTGGAACTCGCCGAAATCTGGTCGAAGCGGCCCAAGCCGAAGGTCGACGCCAAGCCGCCGCAAAACGTCCAGAGCTCCACCGACCTGGTCGGCAAGACTCGGCTCTGGTTCGACCTGATGCACCTGGCGATTCAGACCGATTCGAGCCGGCTGTTCACGCTTCAGCTACTCGGCACGAGCGGCGTTCCGCCAATTCAAGGCGTCAATCAAGGGCACCACGATCTCTCGCACCACGGCAAAGACCCGGCCAAGATCGCCCAGTTAACGGCCTTGGAAATAGAGAAGATGAAGACGCTGCGAGATTTCTTCGCGCAGCTCAAGCAATCGCAGGAAGATGGAGAATCGCTGCTCGACCGGACGATGATCTTCTTCTCCAGTAACCTGGCCGACGCCTCGAAGCACTCGGTGAAGAACATGCCCGTGCTGCTGGCCGGCGGCGGCTTCAAACACGGCAAGCACCTGGCGTTCGACGAGAACAAGAACCCGCCGCTCTCGAACCTGTTCGTGAGCATGCTCGAGCAGATGGACATCGAAGCCGACCAATTCGGCTCGAGCACCGGCACGCTGACGGGGCTGGAAGGGTAAGCACGCTTCGGGTGGCTCGCTCAGTGCGCAGCTACGGGCGTGGTGCGTCGGAAATTCGGCAAACCACTTCGAATTCGGCCGGCGGCGTCCGCGTCCGTAGGACGCACGGAATGCGGGCTATTTTAAAAGTGCCGCGTTCTTATAAAGCGGCAAGTGGCGGTAGTAGACCTCGAGCGTGCAAACGGCCAGCGCCGTCATGTAGAGGCGGCCGCCGGCCGTATCGGGGTACTCACGCGGCGTCCAGCTGCCCGTTTCGTGCCCGTTGTGAATCTGCGTTGCAACGAGCAGCTTTCGCATCCGGTCGTTCCAGCGCTTCCAGCGCGAGCCCCCCAGGTGATGCATCACCTGCGTACCGTAGTACCAGTAGTACATGTTCGGATTCTCGACGCCCGGCGGGTATTCCTTCAGCAAGTAGTCGGCGGCGGTCGAAAGCGCCTTATCGGAGGTCGCCGTTCCCGCGTAGAGGCGGCAGAGCATCCCCTCGGCGGTCATCGTTTCGCTCGGTTGGCCGCCGGGCATGTAGGAGAAGCGGGCGACGTTCTTGTTCATCTGAACCGAATCGAGGAACTTGTTCGACCGCTCGATGACCTCTGCCGGCACCCGCAAGTCGCTCATTTGCGCGCTGCGCAGCGCCATCAGCTGCCAGCCGACGACGCTCATATCGCCGGCTTCGCCGGGACTGTATCGCCAGCCTCCGCCGAAGTGCTGGGCCGCGACGATGAAGTCGACGGCCTGTTGGGCCGGACCGCGGAGCTTGGAATCGCGGGTCAGCGCGTAGGCCTCGCACAGCGCGATGGCGGCCTGGCCGTGGGCGTACATATTGCCGACCCCTTCGCCCATCAGGCCCTCTTCTTCGTGATTGTTTCGCACCAGCCACTGCAGGCCGCGCTCGACGGTTTCCTTGTATTCGCCCTCGCGATGCGTGTGGCCGGCGCCGAGAAACGGCAGCAGGGCCAAGGCCGTGCCCGCCGTATTGCTGAGGTGGCCCGTCGATTTGCAGCGGCTGTTGCAATCACCCGCCCGATCGAAACGGTGGAGCGACCAACTGCCGTCGGGGTTCTGGTGCTTTGCGAGCCACTTGAGCCCCATCTGCACCGCGAGTTCGGTTTCTTCCGTTCCCCCCTCGTCAAACAGCGAGCCGGCGCGCACCGTCGGGCTCCGGCCACCGAGCAGCGTGCCGATGGCCCCAGCGCCGCCGCCCGCCCCCGGCTTGAGCGAGAGACTGGGCGAAACAACCAGCCGATTCGCCAGCTGCATCGGCTCGGCCCGCATTTGAATTTCTTGGGAAAGTTTCATCCCGCTCGCGTCCGGCATCGTCGCAATGCTGACCGATTTTCGCCCGGCCGAATCGTCGCGCGCATTGGGAACGATGACGGCCCCTTTCGGTCCGCCGTCGGCCTTGCGCAGGTCGACTTCCAAGTAAACTGCCGGCCGCTTGTTCCGTTCGACGAACATCAACCCCAGAATCATGATCAACACGGTGTGAAACACCGTGCTAATCAGGCAGGCAATGAGCTGTCTCAGCAAATGCCGCCGGATGCCGCGCGAGGGGTGATACGGCACGGCACGTGGCGGCGCGGGCGCAGCGGCGGTCGCGGTCGCCGGCCGGGCCGGTGCCACGGGAACGGACTGCGGAGCTTTCGCAAAGGGAGGTAACGGAGGCGGTGTGGCGGCCGGCGCCGGAATCGCTACGAGCCGCGCCGTGACCGGTTCCCCTGCCAATTCGTACACCGGCTCGGCCATCAGCGCCATTGGCGGAGGCGGGGCCGGTTGGGGAGCGGCCGCGGGCGGAGGAACCGCGGGCGGAGGAACCGCGGGCGGAGCCGGAGGACCGTTGTTCACCGGCGGCGGGGCAGGCGCGAGTTTCGGTGCCGATAAAATCGGCAGCCCGCGCGCCGCGCTCGGCCTCGACTCCACCGGATGCGGCCCGACCGGATGCGACCACGGCCCGCGCGGTCCGTTGGGGACCGCTTCGCCTCGCTCACGCCGCTCTAACATTTGCTGAGCAAGCTGCTCAAATTCCTCGCTCAGCTCGACCCGAGCGCCGCACATTCCGCATTCCGCCAGACCGAGCCAGAGCCGAATGGCCATCGGCGCGCCGCAATCGGGGCAGGCGCAGGAGAGAACGTCGCCGTCGAGCCAAATTTGCGAGGCGCCGCCGCCGGAAGCGCCGAGACCCGACGCGCCGAGACCGCGGATGATGCTATCGCCAAGCGTCGCTCCCGACGCCGACGAATCGCCGGCTGCCATCGACATGCTCGGCCGCTTGCGGAAACGCGAAGAAATGAAAAGGCCTCTTCCCTAAGTCTATCCGACCCGACATGGGACTCGCAATGAAATAGGGGTGCGGTTCGGTGCTCGGCGCCCTGCCCGGCGTTTCGCGTTGTAACGACGGGTTAGGGCACGAAGCCGTAGTAAACGCCGGAGATTGCCTGCCGTACCGGCATCTACCGAGCGGCATTCCCCACCGGCTATCGTCCCCGATCGCCGCAATTGAATTGTTCGTCGGCGACAAATGGGTAAACTGAATCGGAAGCCGCCGCTGCCGTTCGACCGACCATCTTGATTTTCTCCGCGCCGGCCCGGTTCCGGTCGCGTCGCCCGTCCGGAATCGCCGAGGGACCGTATGTCGCCCGAGTTGCAGCAGTTGGTCACGTCGCTCGAAGAGAATATTTCGACGGTCGTGATGGGAAAGCGAGACGTGGTCCGGCTCTGCCTGGTCGCCCTGCTGGCCGGCGAACATATCCTGCTGGAAGACGTGCCGGGGGTCGGTAAGACCCTCATCGGCAAGGCCTTGGCCAAAAGCGTCGACGGTCGGTTCTGCCGCATTCAGTTCACCCCCGACCTGCTCCCCAGCGACATCGTCGGCTCGAGCGTCTTCAATGCCCAGAAGAACGAGTTCTTCTACAGTCCGGGGCCGATCTTCGCCAACATCGTGCTGGCCGACGAAATCAACCGCACGACTCCGCGGACCCAAAGCGCGCTGTTGGAGGCGATGAGCGACAACCAGGTGTCGGCCGACGGCCAAACCCACACGCTCCCCAAGCCGTTTCTGGTGATCGCCACGCAGAACCCGTTTGAATTCGAAGGAACCTACCCGCTGCCGGAAAGCCAACTCGACCGGTTCCTCTTGCGCTCCAGCGTCGGTTATCCCGACCGGGACGACGAACTTCGCGTCCTCACGAGCCACCGGCGGGGTGAGCCGGTCGACGAACTGAAGCCGGTCGTCACGCCGGAGCAGGTCGTGGAAGTACAGGAGAGCGTCCGCAACGTGGCGGTCGACGAATCGATCCACGAGTACTTGCTCGACCTGGTCGACGCCACGCGCCGCAGCGACGACCTGCGCGTCGGCGTGAGCACCCGCGGCGCCTTGGGCCTCTACCGCGCGGCGCAGTCGCTGGCGCTGGTCGAAGGGCGCGATTTTGTCGTACCCGACGACGTCAAGCGCCTGGCCGTGCCGGTGCTCGCGCACCGCGTGATCGCCAAAGGTTTTTTACATGCCGGCAGCCGCGACCACGTCGAGAATGTGATTTCGCGCCTACTCAACGAAGTCCCCGTACCTCAGTGATGCTACGCCGCCTCCATCACATGTCGATCTGTCGCGAAGGGGTCCTGTACCTCGGCGTGATGGCCTTCATGCTCACGGCGGCCGTGGTTCGCCAGATCAATCTGCTGATGGTGTTGTACGGCGTGCTGGCCGGCCCGTTGCTGCTCTCTTGGCGATTGGTTCGCTGGACGCTCAAGAAAGTCGAGCCGGCTCGGCAGGCCCCCAAGACGGTCTTCGCCGGCGAGTCGTTCACCGTGCAAGTTTCGCTCTCGAACGGCCGCAAACGGGGCGGAAGTTTCGCCCTGCACGTCCGCGACGAACTCAAACGCCGCGGCTCCTCGGAGCCGAACGTCGCGGCCGAAACCTATTTCAGTTTCGTCCCGGCCGGTGAGACCCGCACGGCCACCTACCGTGGTTCGCTCAAGCGCCGCGGAATCTACGACTTTCAGCCCCTCAAGGTTTCGTCGCGGTTCCCGCTCGGCCTGCTGAAAACCATGTTGCGGTTCGATCGCCCGGCCCGCCTGATCGTGTTTCCGGCCATCGGGCGAATGTCGAGCGCTTGGCGACGGCTATTGACGAGCGAAGACCAGGCGACGCCCGTGCAACGCCAGGCCCGTGCGGCGCTCGACGGCGAATTTTACGGGCTCCGCGATTGGCGACCGGGCGACGGCCGCAGCCGGGTCCATTGGCGGACCTCGGCCCGCCGGCAGACGCTCACGGTGCGGCAGTACGAGCGCCGCCGCCATCTCGGTTTCGCGCTGGTAGTCGACCTCTGGCGGCCGGAAAAGCCTTCGCCCGAGGACCTCGCCCGGGTGGAGCAGGTGGTGAGCTTCGCGGCCACTTTGCTCAGCGAAGCCTGCCGCGGCGGCGACCAACCGCTCGTCGTCGACGTGATCGCCGCGACCCCCCGCAAGCTCCGCGCGTCCGCTTCGCCCAATGCCCTGCACGAAGCGCTGCGGGTGCTCGCGGGGGTCGAGGCGACGAGCGACGATCGATTGTCCAAGTCGCTCGCCGAGTTGTTCGGCGAGTTGCGGCCGCAAATGGGGGCCATCCTCGTCAGCACGCGGGCCGTCGACCTGCTCGACCGCGAGAAGTTTTCCGCGTTGCACTGCGTGCCGGAACTGCACCATCGGGTCGCCCGGACCCCTTGCCTTACGCCCGACGATCTGCTTTGGCGCGAAACCTTCGCGGGAGCGCCGCCATGAACGTCGAACGGTCGCTCCGCATTACGTTGGGTCTCCTGTCGTGCTTGGGCACGTTGATGCTGGCCGTCGGCGAGGGAAGTGTCGGCCTGGCCGCCGCGGCCATCGTCGTGGGAGTCATCGCGTACGTCGCTTGCGACGTCTTCCATTTTGCGCTGACCGGATTTTGGTCGAATCTGGCGACGCTCGTGGTGTTGCTTCTGGCGGCCTGGCAGGCCAACGCCATGGCGGCGGAAGAGCGAATCCTCGCGATGGCCGACCTGATGGCGTACTTGCAGTTCGTGCTCCTGTTTCGAGCGAAGACCGCCCGCAACTTGTGGCTGATCGCGCTGGTGAGCTTCTTGCAGGTCGCGGTGGCCTCGGCCCTGAACACGGGCCTCGGCTTCGCCGTGGCCTTGCTCATCTACCTGTTCACGGGCGTGCTGTTTTTGGGGCAGTTCTTCCTGTATCGGGAACGCCGGCGGTTCGACGATGCGGCGGAGGCGGCCCGCCGAGCGCTCGCCGACGGCCGCAACGCGTTCATCGGCGGCGCGCAGGATGAAAAGGAAGGGCGACGATCTTCGCGCGAGTTTTCCCGCCGCATGACCGGCATGGTCGTGGGAACCGTCGCGCTGGCGGCATTTTTCTTCGTGGCGGTGCCCCGCTTGGGGCAATCGGCCTGGATGACCAACCAGATCGTCGGCGGGCGGACGGTCGGTTTCTCCGAGCAGATCAACCTGACGCGGTCCGGTCAGATCGCCGAAGATCCCGACATCGTGATGCGGGTCCACTTCAAAAACCCCGAAACCGGAGCCCCGTTCAATCCGGCCGGCGAGTTGTACATGCGCGGCACGGCCGTGACGCGGTACGGCGAAGGACGCTGGCAGCGGCCGCACAGCAACTTGATTTCGCGCGACGGTCCGCCGCAGCTCACCCGCTTGGCGACCGGACGGGGCGTCGTCGAGCAGCACGTGACGATCGAGCCCCTTTCGAGTTCGACGATCTTCTCCTGTTATCCGGCGTTCCGCGCCGGGGAAACGAGCGAGCTCGACTACCACCGGTGGTTGTTGCAACTCAACCGGTCGGAGCGTTCCAAGTCGCAGCGCTACACGTACACCGTACTGACCCCCGCCTTTCATCTGGAGGGGGAACAAGCCGTCGTACTTCCGGGCGAGCAGGCCAAGATCATTCCGATCATCGACGACAACGCTACGGCGGATCGCAGGAGAACGGGTGCCGAGCCGTCGATTCCCGCCGAACTACTGAAACCGTTCGTCGGTGTCGCATCGGTCCCGGCGTTGGCCGGCTTGCAGGCCGTTGCTCTCGACGTGGTGCGAAACATTCCGCCCGACGACGTTTATCAGCGAGCCAAGGCCCTGGAGGACCACCTGCGGAACTCCGGGGGGTACAGCTATTCGCTAACTCCCGAGGAGCGTCCCTCCGACATCGATCCGCTCGAGGATTTCGTCGTCAATCGCCGGCGCGGGCATTGCGAGTTCTTCGCGGGCGCCTTGGCCATGATGCTGCGGAGCGTCGACATCCCGGCGCGGATCGTGTTGGGGTATCGCGGCGGCGAATGGAACGCGGTAGGCAACTTCTACCAGTTCCGGCAACTACACGCCCACTCCTGGGTTGAGGTGTATCTGACGCCCATGCAGGTGCCGCTCAACAAGCTGGCCACGCCCGATCTGCGGCGGTTCGCCAACGAAAACGGCGCGTGGCTACAACTAGACGGCACCACGTCGAACACTTCGGCCGACCTGGCTACGACGACTTCGACCTGGTACCAGTTGCGACAGACGGTCGACTACTTGCAGTTCCTTTGGAACAACTACGTCTTGGGCATGGACGCCTTGCGGCAGCGCGACGAAGTCTATAAGCCGCTCTTGAACAACGTCGTCGCGACGTTCAAACGGGAGACCAATCGCGATACCTGGAAGGCGCGCGTTGCCGAAATTTACGAGACTGTGGTTCCCTACAAGTTGCAAAATTCGAACTTGCCGACGGCCGTACTCTCGGCGGCCCTGATCGTTCTCGCGCTGCTTCTCGTGTTCCTCGTCGTACGGCGGTCGGGCGCACCGGCCGGCGGGAGTGCGGCGATCGAAAAGCGTTCCGCCGCATCGTCGCCGACCGTCGATTTCTACGTGCGGCTCGAGGCCGTGCTCGGCCGGCGGCGTCTCGTCCGCACGGCCGACCAGACGCAGAGCGAGTTCATCCAGGCGGCCTGCGGCGAGCTGGCGGAACTCCCCGAAACGCGGGCGGTGGCCATTCTGCCGCGCAAAATTGTCGAGGCGTTCTACCGCGTCCGCTTCGGCAAACGGGCTCTCGAAGGGACGCAGCAGGCCGAAATCGAGCAGGCGCTCCTGAAGCTCGATGCGGTGCTCAACGGGTCGCCGGCCAAGGCCTAAGGCCGAAAGCGCAAGTCGGAGGCGGAATTCCTACCGCCGATAGTCACGGACGAACTCAGCTGCAGACCGAAGAGTTCAAGCCCTACTCGCCGGGTTCATCGGTGTTCATCTGTGGGCAAAAATTCCTTCTTCTCGCTCTTCTCCGAACCGCCGGCTATCTTTGCGGAGAATCCGGTCGGCCGACTCTACGTGTTGAACAAGAAGTGGCAAATGTCGCCGTCTTGCATCACGTAGCTCTTCCCCTCGACGCGGAGCTTGCCGGCGTTGCGGATTTCCTTCTCGTTTTTGTGGGTTTCCAGGTCCGCGAGCGCGTAGATCTCCGCCCGGATGAAACCTTTTTCGAAATCGGTGTGGATCACGCCCGCCGCCTGCGGGGCCGTGGCGCCGACGCGGATCGGCCAGGCCCGGATCTCCATCTCGCCGGCCGTGAAGAAGCTCTGCATGCCGAGCACGCCGTAGGCCGCCCGGGCCAACGCCGCCAGGGCCGGCTCGGCCAGGCCGCTCGAGGCGAGCATCTCGGCCCGGTCTCCCTCGTCGAGCTCGGCGATCTCGGCTTCGAGCTTCGCGCAAACCGGCACGACCGAGGCGCCGATTTTCGCGGCGAAGTCGCGGACCTTCTTCACCAGCGGCCCCTTGCCTTCGAGATCGCTCTCGTCGACGTTGGCCACGTACAGCACCGGCTTGGCCGTCATCAGGCCGAAGCTCGAAATCGATTTCTCTTCCGGCTCGTCGAGCTTCAGCTTGCGGAGCGGTTCGCTCGCGCCCAGGTGGGCCAGGCATTTTTTGATCGCCTCGACCCGAATCTTCGCCTCCTTGTCGCCCCCCTTGGCCGTTCGCTCGGCTTTGGTCAGTCCGTTCTCGAGCGTCTGCAAATCCGCCAGCATCAGCTCGAGCTCGATCGTTTCGATGTCGGATACCGGATCGATCCCGCCGGTCACGTGGATGACGTCCGGGTCTTCGAAGCAGCGGACGACCTCGAGGATGGCGTCGACCTCGCGGATATGGCTCAAGAACTTGTTGCCGAGCCCCTGTCCTTCGCTGGCCCCTTTGACGATGCCCGCGATATCGACGAGCTTCAGGGCCGTCGGAACGATCTTCTTGGTTTCGATCAGCTGGTTGATCCGACGCAGCCGGTCGTCCGGCACGCTGACCACCCCCTCGTTCGGCTCGATCGTGCAAAACGGGTAGTTGGCGCTCTGCGCCTGCTTGGAGCTGGTCAGGGCGTTGAAAAGGGTGCTCTTGCCGACGTTCGGCAAACCGACGATGCCTGCTTGCATGATGGCTCTGCTACCGGGAAAACGCGAAAAGGGGCCGAAAAAGTATAGTCGTCCGCCCTGCCGGCCCCAAGGGGCCGACTTTTCACATCGCCGAAGCCCGGCAGCTTGGGCAAACTTTTTTCATCGCTCTCGAAACTCTGCACGCTCCGGCGATAGGGTGTCGATCACTTGTTCTGGATAGAGCGGTGGCGCCCGTCGTACCAGATCGGCGGGCCGCCGATTATTGATCATGCCCGGCCGCCCGCACGGCCGTAAGGAGAGCCCGATGTCGCAGCGTAAGAGCCGACGGACCCGAGGATTGGCCCTCGGCTTGATTCTTTCCTGGGGCGCTCAGCCGACATGCCCAAGCGCTCTGTTCGGCGACGAAGCGCCGGGCGAGCTTCAGCCGGTCCCGCCGCTGCCGGTGATCGAAACCACTGCGGTCGAAGTCACTTCGTTCGCCGCGGCCGGCGACGACGTCGGCCCCGTCGAGAAAATCCAGGAGCGGTTCGACAACCGGGCCCTGAAGGTCGAACGGCACGTCGCCCAGGACGCCGAAGGAAATTTCTTCAACCACGGCCCCTACGCCGAGTGGGACCAGAACGGCCGGCTCGTCGGCCGGGGCCTGTTCGTCCACGGCGGGCGCCACGGCAAGTGGGTTCGGATTCACGCGGGCGACGAGGCGGCCGAAGTCTTCGCCGCGGAACTCGGCAAAGGCTTCGACGCCCCCTTCACGTCGACCGCCGAGTACGACAAAGGCAAGCTCCAAGGAACGTGGATCGTGCTCGACGCCAAGAAGCGGCAAGTCAGCGCCGCCGAGTTCGAGCGCGGCGAACGGCACGGCAAATCGATCGCCTGGTTCCCCACCGGCAAGAAGCACCATGAAGTCGAGTATCGCAAAGGCGAACTCGACGGCCTGGCCAAGGCCTTCGACGCCGAAGAGAAACTGCTCGGCGAAGAACGGTTCGTCGCCGGCTTCCGCCACGGCGTGAAGACCGAGCACTACGATTCGGGCGCCATCAAGTCGGAGTGCGAAACGCTGTTCGCCAAGCAAGTCTTCACTTCCGAAGACGACTTCTGGTACGGCCGGGCCGAAGTCAGCCTCGTCGGTACGATCGGCCGCGATCAACGCCACGGACGGTTCGTGGCTTGGAACGAAGCGGGCCAAAAAGTCCTCGAAGGCCAATACGTCGACGACCTGCCCGACGGCAAGTTCACCTGGTGGCACGATAACGGCAATCGGGCCATCGAAGGGACTTACGTCGACGGCAAGCAAGACGGACTCTGGACCTGGTGGTACCAGAACGGCCTGAAGGAGATCGTCGGCGAGTACGTCAAGGGTGAGGAAGGGGGCCACTGGCGATCGTGGGAAGTAGACGGTCGCGTCGCCGGACGGATGTCGATCTTCTTCGGCGCTTCCAACGAGCGAGCCGACGCCCAGGAAAGCGACGCCCCGACGCAGGCCTCGGCGACCGAAGAGGTCGGCCTGGAACTCGGTCCGCAACCATCGGAGGAAGCCCGCAAGGTCTCGCTCCTGCAGGCCTCGGCCGAAGAACCGGCCGTCCCGGGTGAGTTGCCGTCCTCGACCGAAGAGCCGGCCGTGCCTGCTTCGCAGGTAATACCGGTCGGGCCCGACGAACTGCCGTCATCGGCCGCCGGCGAGGCCTCGCCGCTGATTCCCGCCTTACTGCCCGCTCCGCCGGTGCCGTCGATGTTGGAAGTGCTCGGCGGCTCGGCCCCCGCTCCGGTGGCCGGGGCCCTCAAGCCCGCCCGGCGGTAAGTTGGCCGATGTCGGGGAATGCCGTCCGCGGCGTTCCATTTAGGCCTGCCGTTGTCGGGAACGCCGTCCCTGGCGTTCCGTTTACAAAAATTAAGAGCCCGGAGACGCGCGTCTCCGGGCTCTTTTCGTTGCCGGCGGCGCGTCCCGTCGAATATGGGGCCGAAACCGGTCTGGGAGAGCGGCCGGTTTGGGAGGGAGGCCGGTCTTGGGGGGAGGATGGTCCCGCGCCGCCGCCGGCTGATATAGTTACGGGTGCAAGCCGGTTCGTTCCTCGGGAGTCGCAGGGTGTCGCAAGACCCGACCATTTCGCAAGACGCCGAGGCCCTGTTGCGGGCCCGTGATCGGAGCACGCAGCGGCTACGGCCGCCGTTGGAAGTCGCCGGCTTCGAGTTCGAGCGGTTCCTGGGGGCCGGGGCCTACGGCGAAGTCTGGGTCGCCGTCGACCGCAATAC
>Ga0163153_10005565_pt1 | contig 14771 bp, 10 predicted proteins | sample OliLakLV19MP6IB1_FD_148629 | JGI IMG/M metagenome (GOLD analysis project Ga0163153, IMG submission 148629) | Freshwater microbial mat bacterial communities from Lake Vanda, McMurdo Dry Valleys, Antarctica - Oligotrophic Lake LV.19.MP6.IB-1 | ecosystem: Environmental > Aquatic > Freshwater >... | reverse complement strand
TCCTTCCGCTCACGCTCGAGCGGCCTTCGGCAAGCAGAGCTTCGCTGCATCCGCACGGTCACCATGGCTCCTTCCGCTCACGCTCGAGCGGCCTTCGGCAAGCAGAGCTTCGCTGCATCCGCACGGTCACCATGGCTCCTTCCGCTCACGCTCGAGCGGCCTTCGGCAAGCAGAGCTTCGCTGCATCCGCACGGTTATCGCTCCATCATTTCGAGGATCTTCGCTTCGACTTCCGACATCAGGAACGGCGCGCCCTGCACCTTGGTGAGGCTCTGCGCGTCGACGAGGAACTCGGCCCGCACCAGCTTCGAGAGCTGACCGAGGTTCAGCTCCGGCACGAGGATCGTCTCGTACGAACGCACGATCTCGCCGAGGTTGGCCGGGAACGGGCTCAGGTGCCGCAGGTGCGCGTGCGCGATCTTTTTGTCCCGCGCCCGGATGAGCCGCACGGCTTCGGTCGCGACGCCCCACGTGCCACCCCACGTGAGCAGTAGGAATTCGGCGCCGTCCTCGTGGTCGTGCGCGGCCGGTGCGATGTCGCGAGCGATGCCGGCGATCTTCGCGGCGCGCAGGTGCGTCATCTTCTCGTGGTTCTCGGGCTCGTAGCTGACGTTGCCCGTGCCGTCTTCCTTCTCGATGCCGCCGATGCGGTGCATCAGGCCCGGCGTACCCGGAATGGCCCACGGGCGGGCCAGTGTCTCGGGGTCGCGCAGGTACGGCCAGAAGTCGTCGCCGTGGTTCAGCTCGGTCGCGAACGGCACCGAGATGTCGGGCAGCGCTTCGATGTCGGGCAGCTTCCACGGCTCGGCGCCATTGGCGAGGTAGCCGTCGGTCAGCAGGATCACCGGCGTGCGGTATTTCACCGCGATGCGGACGGCTTCGAACGCGGCGTCGAAACAGTCGCCCGGTGACTGCGCGGCCACGATCGGCAGTGGTGCTTCACCGTGGCGGCCGTACATCGCGAGCAGCAGGTCGGCCTGCTCGGTCTTGGTCGGCAGGCCCGTCGACGGCCCGCCGCGCTGCACGTCGACGAGTACCAACGGCAACTCGAGGCTGATCGCGAGGCCGAGAGCCTCCGATTTCAGGTCGACGCCCGGGCCGCTCGTCGCGGTGATCCCCAGGTTTCCGGCGAAGGCCGCGCCGATGGCTGCGCCCGCGGCCGCGATCTCGTCTTCGGCCTGCAGCGTCTTCACCCCGAAGTTCTTGAGCTTCGACAGCTCGTGCAGGATGTCGGACGCGGGGGTGATCGGGTACGACGCGTAGAAGATGGGCAGCTTCGCCTTCTGGGCGGCGGCGACCAGGCCGTACGACAGGGCGACGTTGCCGGTGATGTTGCGGTACTCCCCCGCCGGGAGCTGCGCGGGCTTGATCTCGAACGTCGACGAGAACAGCTCGGCGGTCTCACCGAAGTTCACGCCGGCGCGGAACGCGGCCAGGTTCGCCTCGAGTACCTGAGGCCGGCTGCCGAACCGTTTCGCGATCCACTCGACGAGCGGCTCGGTCGGCCGCGTGTACATCCAGCAGATGAGCCCGAGGGCGAAGAAGTTCTTCGACCGCTCGGCGTCGCGCGGCTTCACACCGAGCGGCTTGGTCGCCTCGACCGTGATCGAGGTCATCGGCACCTCGTACACGGTGAAGCCCGCGAGCGTGTCGTCGGTGAGCGGGTTCGTCGAGTACCCGGCCTTGGTCAGGCTGCGCTCGTCGAAGTTGTCGACGTTCACGATGAGCGTGGAACCCGTCGTGACGTCGCGCAGGTTGGCCTTCAGCGCGGCCGGGTTCATCGCGATCAGCACGTTCGGTATGTCGCCGGGCGTCACGATCTCGTGATCGGAGATGTGGACCTGGAACGACGACACCCCGGCGATGGTGCCGGCCGGGGCGCGGATCTCGGCCGGGAAGTTCGGCAGGGTGGCCAAGTCGTTGCCGAACGCCGCGCTCAGCTCGGTGAAGCGGTCGCCGACCAACTGCATGCCGTCGCCCGAGTCTCCTGCGAATCGGATGACGACGCCGTCGAGCGTTTCGGCCCGACGCGGCGGAGCGGCCTCTAGGGTCACCGTTGACCTCAGCTTTCTCGTCGCGAGCAGCCCACATTACCCACGGCCGCGCGGCGTTCCGGGTCTCGGGCGCCACCGATCGCGATCAGGTGAGCAGGTTCTCGATCGACGCGGTGGCCCGCCGGATGAGGGCCTGTACGCGCCTCCGATCGGAGCCCCGCGCCACCATCTCGGCCTCGACCTCCACGCGGGACCCCGTTCCGGCGGCACCCCGGAAGAACCGGCGCCGGACCCGACCCAGCGCGACCACCTCGTCGCCGGTGTCGAGTTCTTCGACCCAACCGGGCGGATCCCACGCAACGACAGGCACCGACGCGGTGGCGCCGCCCTCGGCCCGGCTCGTCAACTGGAGCAGCGCGAGCGTGCTCCCCGACGGCAGGACCCGCACCTCGGCGGGACTCGAACACGTCCCCCGAACGACAGCCAGATTCACAGACATTCAGCTTCCTCCCGATTCGTTCGTGCATTCGAGGGGAAGCGGAACGAACGCTACGTGCACGGTGTGACACTTTCCTGGGTCGGGTTCCGCCTTGGGGGCGCCTTTGGCGCTCGAGAGATCGTCACCGCTCCCGGCGAGCTTCCTGCGCTCCTCCGTCGCTTCGGTCGCCGCTCCGTGCGACCCCGTCCCGGGTGCCGCGCCGTTGTTCGTTGCCATGTGTTAGTTCTCGCGGCCGTGGATTCACTTTCAGGACGCGTTGCACTCGTGACGGGGGTGTCACGTCGGCGCGGCATCGGGCATGCGATCACACAACGGCTCGTCGCCGACGGGGCACGGGTACTGGTCAGCGGGTGGACGCCGCACGACGACGAAATGCCGTGGGGTGCGGACCCCTTCGCCGACGATCCGGGAGTCGAGCGCCTCGACCTCGATCTCGAAGAACCCGACACACCGACGCGGCTCGTCGACGAGACCATCACCCGGTTCGGCGCGATCGACATCGTCGTCGCCAACCACGCGCGCAGTTCGTCGCAGTCGCTCGCGGAACTGACAGTCGAAGAGCTCGATCGCTCGTGGGCCGTGAACGCGCGCGCGTCGCTGCTACTCGTGCAGGCGTTCGCCGCCGTCCACGACGACAACCAAAGCGGTGGGCGTGTCGTCCTGTTCACAAGTGGTCAGCACCGCACGCCGATGGCAAACGAACTCCCCTACGCCGTCAGCAAAGGTGCGATACACCAGATGACAAGTTCGCTCGGCGACGCGCTGGCGGGGCGCGGCATCACGGTCAACTGCGTCAACCCCGGTCCGGTCGACACTGGCTGGGCCACGGGCGCGCTGCACGACGCGGTCGCGGCGGGCTTCCCCACCGGACGTTGGGGCACGCCCGACGACGTCGCGCGCGTCGTCGCGTGGTTGGTCAGCGCCGACGCCGCGTGGATGACGGGCCAGGTACTCGAGAGCGACGGCGGGTTCCGCGGCCTAGTTGAGTGAGGCGAGACGCTCGGCGACGTCGGCGAATCCGGCTTCGTGCTTGCGGACCTGAAGGAAGAGCTGCCGGGCACGCGGGATGTCGCCGGCCCGTTCGTAGAGGTCGGCGAGGGCGTACCACGCCCGCAGGTGGTACTCCTGCACGCGGTTGGAGTCCTTCGAGCGCCGTTCGAGCGTGGCGATCGCGTCCTGCAGGCGCCCGCGGTCAGCGAGCGACCCGGCGAGCACGATGCGGCCTTCGGTCACGAGCGTCGCGCTCGGCGACGAGTCGGCGAGTTCGCGCCACAGCTCGTCGACCTTGCGGTATTTGCGCTTCGCGCGGGCGCAGTCCATGAGCACCGGGTGCTGTTCGACGTCGCCGCCGGTGAGCTGCACGAACGCTTCGAGCTCCTTCGTCGCCGCCTCGAAGTTGCCGGTGCGGTACTGACACAGTCCGAGCAGTTCGCGCACCGCCGCCACGTCGGGGTACGCATCGCGCAGCGGCCGCAGCAGGCGGGCCGCGTCGCGCTCGCGCCCGGCACTGAACGCTTCGGCCGCCTTCGCCAACTGGTCTTGCGCCTTGGCCGCCCCGCGACCCGCCACGCGGGCCAGCTCGTCGAGGGCCTCCGTCGACTTCGGCCGGCGCCGGCGCGGCGTCTTGGTCGTGCTCGGAGGCGCCTTGCGGGTCCGCGTCGCCTTCGGCGCGGCCGGCTTGCTCTGGACCTTGCGCAGACTCGGACGCCGGGTCGGTTCGGGTTCTGGTTCCGCGCCGCGGACGCGGGTCTTGCGCGACGGGTAGTCGATGCCGCTGCGGGTCGGGTTGCGGTCGTCGCTCGCCTTCGAGTGGCGGCTCTTGCCGGCGGGAGCCCCCTTGCGGGGCCCGGGCCGGCCCTTGCGGTCGTCGTTTGCCTTCTCGCCTCGCCGTTCGTCGGGACGTCGCTCGTCGCGCCGGGCGCGGCTCCCCGTGCCACCGCTCGGCTTGGCTCCCGGACGCCGGGTCGGCCGGCCCGTGCGCTCGTCGCCTCTCGAGGAGTCGCGCCGTTCCGAGCTGCGCTTGGCCGAGCTCGGACTGCGCTTCACCGTTTCGCGGCGCGGGGCGGCGCTTGAACGCGCATCGGTGGCCTTGCGGGTACCGGTGATCTTGCGCACGCCCGGCACTTTCCGAGCCGGCGGCTTGCGCCCGCGCGCGGCTGCGGCGTGGGGCTTTTGGGGGTCTTCGTCGTCGCGGCGCCGGCGTTCGGGCACGGGCTCGTTCCTGTTCGCGGTCGGCCGTGCAGGCTACCCGCGGGGTCCCCGCCGAACCCGGACGCGACGACGCCCGCCTCAACGGGCGGGCGTCGTCATATATGCGAGGTAATCCGGCGGCGACCTACTCTCCCAGGAGGATTCCCTCCAAGTACCATCGGCGCGGGCGGGCTTAACTACCGTGTTCGGAATGGGAACGGGTGTGACCCCGCCGCCATGGCCACCGGAAATCTATTGTCACTCGGTCGCGGCCAAGCGCGCCCTTGAGGACTCCATAGCGAGCACGAGTATTTGTTCGTAAACAAGTGAGGTGCGATCAAGCCCTCGGCCGATTAGTACCGGTCGGCTGAACACGTTGCCGTGCTTACACCTCCGGCCTATCAACCTGGTCGTCTACCAGGGGCCTTACCCGGTTAACCCGGTGAGAGACCTCATCTCGAAGCGAGTTTCGCGCTTAGATGCTTTCAGCGCTTATCTCTTCCGCAGGTCGCAAACCAGCCGTGCTCCTGGCGGAACAACTGGCACACGAGAGCTGCGTCCATCCCGGTCCTCTCGTACTAGGGATAGCTCTCCTCAAGTCTCTTACGCCCACGGAGGATAGGGACCGAACTGTCTCGCGACGTTCTAAACCCAGCTCGCGTACCGCTTTAATGGGCGAACAGCCCAACCCTTGGGACCTGCTTCAGCCCCAGGATGCGACGAGCCGACATCGAGGTGCCAAACCTTGCCGTCGATGTGGACTCTTGGGCAAGATAAGCCTGTTATCCCCGGGGTACCTTTTATCCGTTGATCGACTACGCTTCCACATGCCATAGCCGGGTCACTAAGCCCTGCTTTCGCACCTGCTCGACTTGTAGGTCTCGCAGTCAAGCTCCCTTGTGCCTTTGCACTCGACGCCTGATGGCCAACCAGGCTGAGGGAACCTTTGGGCGCCTCCGTTACATTTTGGGAGGCGACCGCCCCAGTCAAACTGCCCACCTGTCACTGTCCCCGACCCGGATCACGGGCCCAGGTTAGATTCCCAATATATGCAGGGTGGTATTTCAACGTTGTCTCCACCAAAGCTGACGCCCCGGCTTCCCAGACTCCCACCTATCCTACACAACACATATCGAAAACCAATACCAAGCTGCAGTAAAGGTCCACGGGGTCTTTCCGTCCTTCCGCGGGAAACGAGCATCTTTACTCGTCGTGCAATTTCGCCGAGTCTCTGGTTGAGACAGTAGCCAAGTCGTTACGCCATTCGTGCAGGTCGGAACTTACCCGACAAGGAATTTCGCTACCTTAGGCATCGTTGTTACTCCCTAAATAGCGTTGCGCTATTCAGATGGCTAGGTCATTTCTGCCTAACTCCCCATGTCGCCATGTGGATCGGACTGTACCTTCACTGATCTCCGACAATGGCGTGTCGGAGGGTGCCTGGCGTGCAGTCTCTGAGGATCCCGCTCCACAGCGGTTTCCTGCTGATTGTCCGCACCGGACGGATTGTCACTGCTCGTCAACTTTACGAGCGAGTACCGCCGGATACTCGGGTGTTCCAGCATATAGCCAGGTTTTATAACGGCCTGGGAAATCCCCACCGTTATAGTTACGGCCGCCGTTTACCGGGGCTTAGGTTCAGAGCTTCGCACCGAAGTGCTAACCCTTCCCCGTAACCTTCCGGCACCGGGCAGGCGTCAGTGCGTATACGTCGTCTTACGACTTTGCACGCACCTGTGTTTTTAGTAAACAGTCGCTTGGCCCTGGTCTCTGCGGCCCCCTCGAGCTCTGGACGCGAAGTCCGTCACCCTACCGGGGCCCCCCTTCTTCCGAAGTTACGGGGGTAGTTTGCCGAGTTCCTTAACCAGAGTTATCTCGATCGCCTTAGTATTCTCTACTTGCCCACCTGCGTCGGTTTGGGGTACGGGCACCGTGTCAGCTCGCTAGAGGTTTTTCTCGGCAGCGTGGGATCACTCACTTCGCCTGAAACGGCTCGGCATCGTATCTCGAGGTTAATGAGTGACGGATTTGCCTATCACTCCCTCTACATACTTACCCCGGGTCAACCAACGCCCGGGCTGAGCTACCCTCCTGCGTCACCCCTTCGCTATCCGTTTAAGGCCGGGTCGGTTCGTCCGAAGACAGCCCCTTAGCAGGCCAAATAGGATTGGGCGCGGACACGGTGGTACTGGAATATCAACCAGTTGTGCATCGACTACGCCTCTCGGCCTCGACTTAGCTCCCGACTAACCCTGGGCGGATGAGCCTTCCCCAGGAACCCTTGGGCATTCGGCGGAGGGGTTCCTCCCCCCTCTTTCGCTACTCATGCCGGCATTCGCACTCGACCACGCTCCACGACCGCTCACGCGGCCGCTTCACAGCAGAGATCGACGCTCCCCTACCCATCATGCAAAAGCACAATGACGCAGCTTCGGCTCTGTACTTGAGCCCCGTTACATTGTCGGCGCAGGACCACTCGACCAGTGAGCTATTACGCACTCTTTAAAGGGTGGCTGCTTCTAAGCCAACCTCCTGGCTGTCTGGGCAATCCCACATCCTTTGCCACTGAGTACAGAATTTGGGGCCTTAGCTGGCGTTCTGGGCTGTTTCCCTCTCGACTATGAAGCTTATCCCCCACAGTCTCACTGCCGTGCTCTGGAGTACCGGCATTCGGAGTTTGGCTGATTTCGGTAAGCTTGTAGGCCCCCTAGACCATCCAGTGCTCTACCTCCGGTACTGAACGCACGACGCTGCACCCAAATGCATTTCGGGGAGAACCAGCTATCACCGAGTTTGCTTGGCCTTTCACCCCTATCCACAGGTCATCCCCTCAGTTTTCAACCTAAGTGGGTTCGGGCCTCCACGAAGTCTTACCTTCGCTTCACCCTGCCCATGGATAGATCACTCGGCTTCGGGTCTACAGCATGCGACTGAACGCCCTATTCAGACTCGCTTTCGCTCCGGCTCCCCCTCTCGGGTTAACCTCGCCACATACCGTAACTCGCCGGCTCATTCTTCAAAAGGCACGCCATCACGGCTCCATACCCGAAGGTATGGAACGACGCTTTGACTGCTTGTAAGCCAACGGTTTCAGGTTCTATTTCACTCCCCTCCCGGGGTTCTTTTCACCCTTCCCTCACGGTACTCGTGCGCTATCGGTCGCCAGCTTGTACTTAGCCTTACGAAGTGGTCTTCGCAGATTCACGCCGGCTTTCCCGGATCCGGCGCTACTCGGGTGTCTACCAGGAGGCTGAGTTGCTTTCGCGTACGGGGCTATTACCCTCTGCGGCGCGGCTTTCCAGACCGCTTCTGCTAGCAATCAGCTTTGTAACTCCTTGGAGGCTCTGTCGCACCTCCAGGTAGATCCCACGACCCCGATGCAGCATCGCCGACAGGCTGTACCACTACATCGGTTTAGGCTCTTCCCGTTTCGCTCGCCGCTACTAAGGGAGTCGCGGTTGCTTTCTTTTCCTCGGGGTACTGAGATGTTTCAATTCCCCCGGTTCCCTTCCACTGCCCTATTTGATTCAGGCAGGGATGACTGGGCATGACCCCAGCCGGGTTTCCCCATTCGGATATCCACGGATCAAAGCTTGCTAGGCAGCTCCCCGTGGCTTTTCGCAGCCGGCCACGTCCTTCATCGGCATCTGGCGCCAAGGCATCCACCGTTGGCTCTTTGTAGCTTGAAAATCGCACACTCCTCGCGCGTTCCAAAAGGAAATGAAACGCGAAGGAGAATCACACGTGTTACTAAAAATGCTCGTGCTCGCTATGCAGTTCTCAAGGGGCCGGCCGAGACGGTGCGCGTCTCATGGCTGCGGTCACGAACAGGCTCCGGAGCTGAACTCAACAGAGGCCGAACGCGCCGCGCTGCCAGGGATGACTCCGACATAGTCGGGGACACTCCCTCAAAACAGAGCAGTGAAACCAAGTTGTGCACGGGCTCCGGTGGTGTCGGGACGGCCCGGTCGTTTTGGTCCGCACGAGTGTGCATGGCACGCTCGATTGGAACGACTGGCTGGTACTCCGAGGTCGAAGTGACCGTGACGCCTCATACGCCAGTGCTCGACGTAGGAACTCCGTTGGCACCGAGGACAACCAAAAAGGTTTTGGCGTCTCGAGCCAACCAGTGTTCGTTCCTTAGAAAGGAGGTGATCCAGCCGCACCTTCCGGTACGGCTACCTTGTTACGACTTCACCCCAATCGCCAACCCCACCTTCGACGGCTCCCTCCCAGAAGGGTTGGGCCACCGGCTTCGGGTGTTGCCGACTTTCGTGGTGTGACGGGCGGTGTGTACAAGGCCCGGGAACGTATTCACCGCAGCGTGCTGATCTGCGATTACTAGCGACTCCGACTTCATGCAGTCGAGTTGCAGACTGCAATCCGAACTGAGACCGGCTTTATGGGATTGGCTCACTCTCGCGAGTTTGCAGCCCTTTGTACCGGCCATTGTAGCGCGTGTGCAGCCCTAGACGTAAGGGGCATGATGACTTGACTTCGTCCCCACCTTCCTCCGGTTTGGCACCGGCGGTCTCCTACGAGTCCCCGGCATTACCCGCTGGCAACATAGGACAGGGGTTGCGCTCGTTGCGGGACTTAACCCAACATCTCACGACACGAGCTGACGACAGCCATGCACCACCTGTACAGGGCGCCGAAGCACACGGGCTTTCACCCGCTTTACCCTGCATGTCAAGCCTAGGTAAGGTTCTTCGCGTTGCATCGAATTAAGCCACACGCTCCGCCGCTTGTGCGGGCCCCCGTCAATTCCTTTGAGTTTTAGCCTTGCGGCCGTACTCCCCAGGCGGGGCACTTAATGCGTTAGCTACGGCACGGAACCCGTCGATAGAGTCCCACACCTAGTGCCCAACGTTTACGGCGTGGACTACCAGGGTATCTAATCCTGTTTGCTCCCCACGCTTTCGCTCCTCAGCGTCAGTACCAGCCCAGAGTGCCGCCTTCGCTACTGGTGTTCCTCCCGATATCTGCGCATTTCACCGCTACACCGGGAATTCCACACTCCCCTACTGGACTCTAGTCACGGCAGTATCAGCTGACCTCTCCGCGTTGAGCGCGGAGATTTCACAGCTGACTTGCCGAACCGCCTACGAGCTCTTTACGCCCAATAAATCCGGACAACGCTTGGCCCCTACGTATTACCGCGGCTGCTGGCACGTAGTTGGCCGGGCCTTCTTCTGCAGGTACCGTCAATTTCGTCCCTGCTGAAAGCGGTTTACAACCCGAAGGCCTTCATCCCGCACGCGGCGTCGCTGCGTCAGGGTTTCCCCCATTGCGCAAGATTCCCCACTGCTGCCTCCCGTAGGAGTCTGGGCCGTGTCTCAGTCCCAGTGTGGCTGATCGTCCTCTCAGACCAGCTATCCGTCGTCGCCTTGGTAGGCCGTTACCCCACCAACAAGCTGATAGACCGCGAGCCCATCCCGAAGCAAAATTCATTTCTTCACCAGGCCATGCGACTCGGTGAAGACATCCGGTATTAGACCAGGTTTCCCCGGCTTGTCCCGGTCTTCGGGGCAGGTTGCTCACGTGTTACGCACCCGTTCGCCGCTGTCCCCAGGACCGAAGTCCTGGTTCTCGCTCGACTTGCATGTGTTAGGCGCGCCGCCAGCGTTCGTCCTGAGCCAGGATCAAACTCTCCATCGAGATCTCGGGTGCTTCGGGAAAACCGCTGCACCCTTTGATCGGAGAGCTGCCCATCAAGGTCCACTGAACCTTGGGGGCAACTTTGGAATTGATGTGAGCATCGATCGAGAAACGAGTTTCACGATCGAATGCCCGCACTGGCTTTAGGCTTCACTGCTCTGTTTTCAAGAAGCGGTCCCCAACAGGCGCGCACCAGAGTGCGTCAATGTCGGAGCGACACGCATTCCGCGCCACGAAGAGCGGCACGAAGTGGTGGTGTCAAAAACGAGTCCCGCAGTTCCGGGTCCGCGAGGGACTTCCGGCTTCCGGGGCGAAGGGAAAGACTATCGATGCGGCCCGCGCGTGTCAAACCACGGGTTTCACGTGCACTTTTACCCAGCTGCGGCGTCCGATCTGCACGACGTGCTCGCCGGCGGGCACCGGATCGTCGCTGCGGACGACCTCGCCGTCGACCTTGACGCCGCCCTCGTCGATGACGCGCCGGGCCTGACGTCCCGACTGCCCGAGGCCCTCGACGAGCACTGTCGACAGCGCCGTGCCGTCGGGAACGGTGATTTCGGGCATCTCGGACGGGACTTCGTGGGCTTTGAAGACCCGGTCGAACTCCGCTTCTACCACGGCCCCGGCACCGTCGCCGTGGTAGAGGTCGACGACGGTGCGCGCCAGCAGTCGCTTGGCCGCGTTGGGGTGCAACCCGCCGCCGGCGAGTTCCGCGGTGACCCGGGCGACGTCTTCGGGGTCCCACGCCGTGGCGTACTGGAAGTAGTTCGGGAGGAGTTCGTCGGGGACGCGCATGAGTTTGCCGAACTGCTCGGCGGGCGGCTCGGTAATCGCTATGTAGTTGCCCAGCGACTTCGACATCTTCTGCACGCCGTCGGTGCCCACCAACAACGGGGTGGTCAGCACGATCTGCGGCGCTTGGCCGTTGCGCTCCTGCAGGTGGCGGCCCATGAGGAGGTTGAAGAGCTGGTCGGTTCCGCCCAGTTCTACGTCGGCCTGGATCTCGACCGAATCGGTCGCCTGGAGCAGCGGGTACAGGAACTCCATCAGCGAAATCGGCGTGCCCGCGGCGTACCGGTTGGCGAAATCGTCACGTTCGAGCATGCGGGCGACCGTGACCTGCGCGGTGAGGCGCAGGACGCCCTCCATGTCGATGGTCGACAGCCACTCGGAGTTGCGGCGCACCTCGAGCTTGTCGGGGTCCTGGTCGAGGATCGCGCCGATCTGGTCGAGGTAGCTCGCGGCGTGCATGTCGACTTCGTCCTTCGACAGCCGCGGACGCGTCACCGACTTCTGCGACGGGTCGCCGACCTGGGCGGTGAAATCACCGAGGATGAGCACGGCCTTGTGGCCGAGGTCCTGGAACAGGCGCAGGCGCCGCAGCACGACCGCGAACCCGAGATGGATGTCGGACGCGGTCGGGTCGATACCGAGCTTCACGCGCAGCGGACGGCCCATGGCGATCTTCTTGCACAGCTCGTCCTCGGAGATGACGTCGACCGCGCCCGCCTTCAGCAGCTCGATCTGACGACTGACGGGAACGGGGCTACCCATTGACGATGACGGTACTGCCGTCAGCTCCCGAGCTTCCGCATCGGATCCCCGACGCTGACGGTGCCGCCGACCACGACCTTCGTATTGACCCCTCGTAGTCTGAGTTCGCGGCCCGCGGGCGAGTTGACGAACCGCATGGCATCGAGCCCGAACCGTTGCGTGAACTTGGCGCAGCCCGTGTGGGGCGCGGCCGACACCTCGACGACTGCGGTGCCGAGTTGGATCCGCGTACCCGCCGGCAGGTTCGCCGTGCTGAGGTCGAAGTCGACGTAGAACTGGTCGCCGGCGAGGGGCCAGCGGTCGCGCTCCCCCGCCACGAGTTCGGTGCAGCGCACGTTCATGAGCGTGATCTGCATTTCGGGATGCGCGGCACCGTCGGGGGTGCTGCGGCTGCCCCGCGTTTGCCAGCAGTCGCCGACGAGTCCCACGGTCTCGTCGAGCGTCGCCGATTCGACGACCTCCCGTTCGCCGACGACCGGCCGGCGCACGATCAGCTCGACCCGGCCGTCGTTGCCCGGCGCCTCCCGCAGGTCGTCGATCGCGGCTTCGAGCTCCTCGGTGGTGCGGTGCGCCATGGCCCCAAGGATGCCCGACGAGCAGGCCTCCGGGCTGACCATTTCCGGCCGATGAAGGTCGCATGCCGGCCGCTTGCATACTCGGAAGTGCGATGTTGATCCTGGCGTTCCTGATCGCCGCCGACCAACAATCCCGCCAGCCGGAATCCGATGTCGCAGCGCTCCCGACCAACGTCGACGAGTTCGGCCTCGACGTGTATCTCAACGGGTCCGAAGTTCACGCCTGACTGCTAGCCGAATTTGCAGCTGAGGCCGCCGTCGACGGGGACGATCGCGCCGTTCACGAACGACGACGCCGGAAGTGCGAGCGACAACACCATGTGCGCGACTTCCTCGGGATCGCCGTAGCGGCGCAGCGGTACCCGGCGCTTGGCGAACTTCTCCTTGGCGGCGTCGGAGATGGGCGCGGTCATGCCCGTGTTGATCGGTCCGGGGCAAATGCAGTTCACGGTGACCCCACGCGAACCGAGTTCGCACGCCAGCGAGCGGGTGAGGCCGACGACGCCGTGTTTACTGGCCGTGTACGGGCTCAGATACGGGGTCGCCCCGAGGCCTTCGGTCGACGCGATGTTCACGATCCGGCCCGCGCGGTCGCGCAGCAGGTGCGGGAGGCACGCGCGGATCATGCGCACGTACGCGACGAGGTTGACCGCGAGCGTCATGTCCCACGCTGCGTCATAGTCGGCGCCGTCGATGGGCGCCGGAATGCTCACGCCCGCGCAGTTCACGAGGATGTCGACGGGGCCGAGGTCGGCGACCACCTCGGCGACGACCCGGGTGATCGCGTCGGGATCGGTGACATCGAGGGGACGGATGCCGCCGGCCTCGACGCGGTCGGTTGCCGCGACCTTGGCGCCTTCCTGCGCGAACAGCGCCGCGATCGCGGCCCCCATGCCGCTCGCGGCGCCCGTCACGACCACGACTTGATCCTGCACACTGCGCGACAGATCCATACGCGGCAAGCTAACCAGTCCAGGCGCAGACCGGAGGCCCGGTTTGTCGTCCTGATCCGCACGGGCAATCGAGGGCCGGAGGTCGTAGCCGCATGAACATGGCAGATGTGTTCCTCGGTGAGGCCCGCCCGCTCGGACTGCGCTACTGGCCGCTGCCGCAGGACGCGCCCGCCGCGACCATCCCCCGCGAAGAAGTGCGGATCGTCACCGAGGACGGCGCGCTGGTGCGCGGCGTGCTCTGGACTCCGCCCGGCGGGCAGGCGTGGCGGACTGCCGTGATTCTGTCGCATCCCCGGGCCGACTTCTCGGTGCACTACGCGTGCCCGTTGCTCGCGGCGGCCGGGTTCGCGGTGCTCGGGTTCTCGACCCGCTACCTGAACAACGACACCGACTGCGTACACGACCGCGCCGCGTTCGACGTTGCGGCTGCGGCCGCGTGGGTGAAGGAACGGGGCGCAGAAGCAGTCGTGTTGTTCGGCAACAGCGGCGGCGGATCGCTGAGCGCGCTTGCGCACACCGAGTTCGGGTGCGGCGACGGCTGGATCGGCGTCGCCGCCCATCCCGGCGAGGGCGTGTTCATGCTCCAGGCGATCGACCCGGCTGTTACGGACGAGGACACTCCGTTCTCGGTCGACCCCGCACTCGACATGTACGCACCCGAGAACGGCTGGCGTCCCTGGCCCGAACCGGCCGCGTACGACCCGGCCTGGCTCGTGCGCTACCGCACCGCGCAGCTGGAACGCGTCGCGCGTATCGACGCACGTGCGAAGGCACAACTGGCCGAAGCCCACGACGCGGCCGGAAAGCTGCGATCAGTCGGACGCGGCGACGACGAATGGCGGCACTGGCGCATGCGGGCCGTCCACATGGAATACATGACGATCTACCGCACGCTCGCCGACCCTGCGTATCTCGACCTGGCGATCGATCCCGACGACCGGCCGCTCGGTTCGCTGTTCGCGTTTCCCGACCCGTTCGACGCCAACTACGGACGCGGCGGACTCGCGCGCACGATGACATCGCGCGGGTGGCTGTCGACCTGGTCTGGTCTCTCGTCGCCCGCCAAGCTCGCGACGACGATCCCCGAAGTGCGGATCCCGAGCCTGGTCGTGCACGCGACCGCCGACACCGAGATCCGCGTCCGCCAGGCCCGCGAGATCGCGGCGGCGTCGGGCGCGACAGACATCACGTACGAGGAGATGAAGGGCGCGCCCCACTACCTCGAAGGCCACCGCGCCGAAGCCATGGACCTCGTCACCGAGTGGATCCGGGCCCGGTTCCCCTAACCACCGCCGAAATTGCGTCACCCGGCGACCGATTCGGTCGCCAAATGGCGCAATTTCGG
>Ga0163153_10005564_pt1 | contig 14772 bp, 11 predicted proteins | sample OliLakLV19MP6IB1_FD_148629 | JGI IMG/M metagenome (GOLD analysis project Ga0163153, IMG submission 148629) | Freshwater microbial mat bacterial communities from Lake Vanda, McMurdo Dry Valleys, Antarctica - Oligotrophic Lake LV.19.MP6.IB-1 | ecosystem: Environmental > Aquatic > Freshwater >... | reverse complement strand
AACCGGTTGGCAAAGGTCGCCTGCAGCCATTGCATCCCCGCCACCAGGTTGCCGTCCGGGGTCTCGAGCGCCAGGTGATAGTGGTTGCTCATCAGCACATAGGCATGCAACGCCCAGTTCGATTTCCGGCAGGCCTCGAACAGGCAGGCCTCAAACGCCGCCTTCGCCCCTTCCGTTTTGAAGACATCCGCCCGGTAGTTGCCCCGGTTGATCACGTGGTAGCAGGCCCCGAGAAATTCCAATCGCAGCTTGCGCGCCATACCATCAGCTAGGGTCGGACAGTTTCTCCGTCAACTGCAATATACTCGACCTGACCCCTTTTGCTCTATCCTTTTGCTCTATGACCCCTTTTGCTCTGCTCTGACGATCACGGCGGCGTTGGACGCGGCGAACGCGCTGGGACTACTGGAATCGGTATCGGACGAGGGCGGCTACTGGGATGACCGCGATCCGCAAAAGCTGCTGACGACGGTCGGACGGTGGAACGCCATGATGGCGGCCTTGGTGGGTGAGCTGGAAACGGCGACGGACGAAAAACTGCCGGCGCCAATCAAGAATCATCCTGAATTTGAACGGCTGGAACATATCGGAACCACGGGCGACACGGCGGCGATGGCGAAGGCGATTGCCGAGGCGATCAAGCGGAACAAACCGGACGTATAGACGGGGAAGGGTTGATGGTGGGGTCGCGCAGCGCGAAGACCGCCAGCCGGCGCAGGTGCTACCCTAAAGGCACCCTCTGGGCACGGCCACGCACGAAGAATTCGAGCCACCGGCGAGCATCACATGCCGAGCTTCTGAAAAATTAGTTCGGCAAGTTGAGCGGGTGACATTTGTTCAAGCGATACGTAGCCAATTGACGGCGAAATGCCTGCAAGTTGAATGTCGTCGAAGCGGCATGGCAGGATGTAGGGTCGACGCTCTCGAAGCTGACGGTCGAGGGCAGACCGTCTCTCGTGGATCGTCCATTCTCGCTCTGCGTATTGCCGAGAAATGAACATGACGCAGTATCGAGCATGTTTGTCGTAGATGTCGGCTAAAGATTCGCCCAGGTGCGTTCCCCAAAGCGTGGCTTGCTCCAAGCTGTCGAGAAAGACTCTGACGCCGCGCGCTCGAACGATGTTGGCAACTTCTTCGACGTAAGCCCGATTGGCCCTGGCGAATGAGAAGGCAACGTCGTAGGTTTTGACAAGACGGGCCAACAAGTCACTGGGTATCCCCGCGTCCTTAATAGCCCAGTGAGTTCGGTTGTGCTCAAAGCTGTGCGTCATCCCTAGTCGGGTTGCGAACTCCTTGAATACATTACGCGAAAAACGGCCCTCTTCGCTGAAACGGAATACCAGCTCGCAGTTTTCCAGTCTGATGCCGTGGAGCCTTCCGTAACGGACGTCGTCCGTCGCGGGGCTCTGCAAACACTCTTCGTAGAGGAGCAGCGCAGGAACACGCTCAAGCTCTATGAGTGAATTGGGATTTTTGGGGTCAATTTGCTGGGCTTCGGTTCCGGGACTATACTCTTTGAAGCGCTCCAAATCCATTCGCATGAGCTGGTCGGTTTCCCATGTGTCTTTGATTCCTGAAATTAGTATATTAAACATGGAACAAGGTCATCCATGCACCGACACGCCGAGCAATTCCCAGCGGGGGATGGTGCCGTCGGCGAATTCGGTGCGGCGGGAGGAGATCCAGAGGTTTAAGGTCTCTTCGGCGCGGGCTTCTATGCCGTCCTCGATGCTCGCGCAGGTGCTCGGTGAGGGCGCACTGAAACGGCCGGGGTCGCGGCTCAACTCTTCCACTCTCGCCGTGCCGTTGAGGCTGACAATGACCACGCCGCTGAATGTGCCTTTGTCGGCGCGGTCCCAAGTGACACGGTAACGGGCTTCGACTTTGGGGCCGTCCACTTCGCCGGAGAGGCACGCGACCTCGGAGCCAAAGGGCGGATTCTGGAGATGGATGATCAGTGCATCCACAAAGGGGTGGCCGATGCCAAAGAGTTCGGAGCCTTTTTTGCGGGTCGCGAGGGCGCGGTCGAAGGTGACGTTGTCATAGCGCGCGCCGACGTTAAGGAAATTTTTCAGCGGCTCGGGCGTGATGATCTGCCAGAACTCGCCAGACGGGAGGGCACTGCCGCCGAGACGAACCACGGCTTCGCGGCACCATTCGCCGAGTTGCTTGAGGTGAAACTGGCCGGAGATGCGGCGATATTGCTCCAGATTGAAGCTGGTGAGGTCTTGCGAGAGGTCGTGCAGCGCAGTGCGCGCGCTCTGGGCCATTTGCATCATGCGGTCGAGTTCGCGGCTGGTGCGGGTGTAGTCGCGGTCAATAAGCGCCTGTTTAAACAACTGCTGGTAGTTGGGGGTGGAGCCGAGGAAGCCGAGGATGTCGCTACGGAAATCCTCCAGTGGTTCGCCGGTCTCGGGGTCGGTCTTGCCGATGGACTTGGCGATGTGCTCCAGCTTGTTCCAAAGCAGCGTGTAGATGTTTTCTTCGACCGTATCCTTGGCGACGAGGTTATAAACCTGCGACACCTCTTTCTGACCGAAGCGGTGAATGCGGCCGATGCGTTGCTCGACCGCCATAGGGTTCCACGGCAGGTCGTAGTTGAAGAGGACGCGGGCGATTTGAAGATTGATGCCTTCGCCGCCGGCCGAGGTGGAGATGAGGATGCGCGCGCCGTCTTCCGCCCAGAACTTTTCAGCCGCCGCGATTTTGTCTTCCAGCGGGCCGCCTTGGATGGAGACGACGCGCTCGGGGCCGACGATGCGGGAAAGCTCGGCTTTCAGGAACTCCATCGTCTCGCGATATTGGGTAAAGATCACGAAGCGCTCGCCGGGGTTCTCGGCACGGAGTTTGCCGATGATCATTTCGAGACGCTCGAATTTGCGATCCACCCCCTCGGGCACGATGCGGAGGAGTTCGCGAACCTTGGCGGTCTCGTCGGGGATTTCGGCGTCGCCGTAGATGCCTTCGTCGCCCTCCTCGTCGGAGTCGAGCGACCAATCGGTGTCGTTCTCCGCTTCGATGAGTTTTTTGAGTGTGCGCTCGCGGACTTGGGCGATGCAGGTATCTGCCTGCGCATCGGTTGATGCAGAAGGGGCGAGGACGTAGATTTCCTTGGCGAGGGCGCGCATTTCGTCCTGCAAGCGCAAGTAGCGGTCGGACAAATCGGATGTCGGCGACGCTTTCCGGCGCATTTCGACCTCGATTTGTTGGCGGACGAGAAGAACAAGGAGACGTCGGCGGAGCGCCTGGCGGATGGCACGCGGGCTCGACGACATCATCTTTTGGAAGGCAACCATGACGAAGCCGATGGCGCGTTGATCGCGCGACGGGCGGCCGGCCTGACCGCTGGGGCCGACTCCGGCGGCGTTGTAACCGTCTTTGAGGTAGCTGGTGAGCTTTTCGTAGAAACGCTGTTCGCGGAGGGCGGGCTCGAATCGCTCGGTGGTGACTTGGCGACGCACGAAGAGCGGGCGGCCATCGGCATCGGTCACCTCGCGTTTGGTGCGGCGGATGACGACGCGGTTGAGGAGGCCGCGATGGGTGTCCATTGCCTCGGGTGAATCGAAGAGCTGGTCGTCGAGCAGGTGGATGAGCGACCAGAACTGGTAGGCGTCGCCTTGGTGGGGTGTAGCGGACAGAAAAAGGAGGTCGCGGGTGTGACCACGCAGGGCATCGGCGAGTTTATAGTTGAGCGTGGCCTGAACTTTGGAGCCGTAGCGGAGGCGGGTAAGGTGATGGGCCTCGTCGAAAATGATCATGTCCCACTTGGGCGCGGCGAGCAGGCGCTCCAAGCGCTGCGGACGCTTGAGGGTATCAATCGACGCGATGACGCGGTGATGGTTTTCCCACGAAGTGGGCGCGTAGTCTTGGAAGTCGGTGCCGAGGATCTCGAACTCGATGCGGAAGCAATCGCGAAGCTCGCGCTGCCAGTTTTTCACCAAGCCGGCGGGCGTGATGACGAGCACACGCCGGGCCTCGCCACGGGTGATGAGTTCGCGGATGGCCATGCCCGTTTCGATGGTCTTACCGAGGCCAACGTCGTCGGCGATGAGCACTCGGCGGCGCTGCATTTTGACGAGGTCGTGAGTGAGCAGGATTTGATGCGGGAGCAACGCAGTGCGGGCGTTGGATAGCTCGCCGCCAGAGTTGCCGAGGGCGAATTGCCAGGCGAGTTGGCGGAGCAGGAAGTCGCGCGGATCGTCGTAGTGGCCGGCGCGGAGGCGATCCCAAGGGGACGAGGCTTTTTCGAGTCGCGAGAGAGGCAGGGTTTCGAGGCGACGGCCGCCCTGACTGTCGAAGACGACATCGGCGATGAGCAGGCCGCCGGTTTGTTGGACGCGGAGCACCTCGCCGACACCGTGGGCGTAGCGACCGGCGATACGGACGCGGTCACCGACCCGAAGATCAGGGGAATCGATAGCGGCGGCGCTCATGACAAGGTCTCCGCGAAGTGATAGCCAAAGACCTTGCCGGGGATGACCTCGCGTGGGCTGGGGTTCTTACCGAAGAGCTGCCAGAGCGGCACGAAATCCTGTTTGGTGTGGTGGGCGCCTAGGTCGTTTTCGCCGCCAAGGCGGAGCGGATAGGCGACCGGGACTTGGATGTCGGCGAGGAGATTAACCTCGGCGTCGGCGCGTTTGAGACGGCGGCGGTAGTCGAGAAGCAGGGATGAGGCGGTCGCGGTGAGGCGCTGCTGGGTGCAGTCTTGGGCAATGAGCAATTCGTCCAGCCCGGTGACGCAGAGCCGGGTGCGCGGCGCGAAGGGAAACGGGTCTTGCTCAATCTCACGGAGGAAATCGAGGAAGCCGATCTGCTCGGAGGCGGCGGGCATGGTGCCGCCGTGGAGATCGAGGGCGGTGCGGGGAAGGACGAGGTAGCCGGACATGGATTAAGCCTTGGGTTCGGTGGGGCTGAGCAGGGACGTGAGCTGCACGTCGGAGTAGAAGCCGAGGAGGAGGTCGCACGGCTTGGCCCAGCGGTCGGGGTCGCGGCCTTTGAGCCATTCGAGCGCGGCACGCAGCGGGGCGCGTTGGACGTCGAAGAAACGGATGAGGGGATCGAGGCGTTCACCGGTCTCGGCGCTGGCGAGAAGTAGGTGGATGACGTCCACCAAAGGCGGGCCGACCACGACGCTGCGTTCACCGCCGACGATGCCGAGGTCGAGCTGTTCGGTCGTTGGCGGGGCCTTCATCAGGGCTTCGCGAAGGCCATTGAGGCGCTCGCCGGGCGTGAGGATTGCCCACGAGCGACTACCCTTGGCGCGCTTCTTGTGGAGGAGTGGCGGCTTGTGGTCGGTGAGGTCGCTGACCTCGAAGACGCCGCGCGTGGTCTTGCTGAGCGAGTCCACGGTGATCTCGCGTTTGTCGGCGAGGGCGAGGAGCCAGACTTGGGTGATAGCGTCGGCGTTTTCGAGTTCGCTGGGTAGCGGATGCTCGCTACTGGCGATCTGCTCGACGAGGAGGCGGATGTCCTGCAATGCGGCACGCAGCGGCATGGGCTCGCCCTGCCAATCCACCACGGCGCCGTAGTGCTGGGAGTAAACTTCAAGGCACTTGCCGATAAGCACCATGCGGACGTCGCCAGCGGGAAGCGTTTTTCCGCCGTAGCGGCCGGCCTCGATCTGGCGGATTTCCTCTTGGGCACGGCGACGAACCTGCGCCTTTAATCCGGCCCAACTGCGGCGATTGGCGACCTCCTCGGGGCGACGCTGACGGCAGACGTGAACAAGATCGTAAGCGATGTTGTCCTTATCCTGCAGATGAAGCGAGGCCTCGCGCTCACTGTGGACGGGATAAACCGCCTCGATGGCTAGTCCGGCACGGCAGATGGAATCGAGCACGGATTGCCACTCACTGTCTCCCGTGTGGTGAAATGTGAAAATAACGTGTCCGCCGGGCCTAAGTCTTTGGGCTGATTTTTCCAGAACTGAGGAAAGCCCGTCTTCAAAATCTTGTAGTGACAATCCGCGGTGGCGATTTTCTACGATCTCTTCTGTCTTAGGAGTGTATTCCGGAAGGAAGTGTGCATGACGGGATTTGAGAGCTATACGGAGCCACACATAGAAAAAATCGGCTAGCTCTGAATAGTTCACGTTATCCGCGTAAGGCGGATCGGTGATGACCACATCTGCTAGAGGTGCCGTGAGCAACTCGCGGCGAGAGTCACCGCATCGAAGTTCGAAGCCTGCGCCGTTACTTAGTGGGTCTAAGCCTAATAACTTTTCGTGTTTTCCCTCTGGTGTGAAGCTACCTTCGTAGGGATTGTTTGCATATTCCACGCCTGCGCGAAGAGAAGCTATCCGGCTAACATAGGTGTTATTCCCTGAAACAGTTCCCCATACATTCTGTTCACAGAATGTCATTTTAGGATGAAAATCGTGACGGGCAAAAACGCCGGCTGGGGCTGTGCCTCCCGGTGTTTTTCGCGCGGCGATCTGTCGCGTGAACTGGTTATTCGCCTCCAGCATATTTGAAAAGGCGCAGAGGAGAAGATCTTGGAGCTTGGTATCGAGCTCGGCCAAGATTGCGTCAAAAAGAGTGCTGATTGCGAGCAGCTGGCGCGGCAGGAACATATCCGACCACTGGCGAAAGTGGTGGGAGTGTAACCCACTACTGGTTTTTTCACCTTCTGGAATCTCACTTTTCGGATGGGGAAGAAAACTAGAGTTCTCCCGCCAAATTCGTTCACTCAGCTGAACGCGTGAAAGATCTGTTGGGCTATGACGCACGTAAAATTTCCCCTTTTGAAGCCAGACTAGATTTTGAGTGCGTGGAACGGTGACAACCGGCCGGATGATTTCGATGCCGGGAGCATCGTCCTCAGCCTCTTCGCCCTCGGTATCTTTCTGGGTATCAGTCGTCGTGGGCTCGGTGAGGTCGAGCGAGAGCAGGTTGTCATCATTAGCATCGCTCAGGTAACGCGGATCGCAGCCGGGGGCGTAAGCGTGTATCGAGTAAGCCGAAACAGACAGTCGCTCAGTATTGGGCAGTGTGCGGATCGCTTCGATAACGGCGTCGTTGTTGCCGCAATGCGGGCAGATGAAGCGGCCGCTGCCGGGCATGTTTCCGGTGCGGGGCGCGAACTCGTGGCCGCCGGGGCTGGTGACGCGTGCGTCTTCGGCGAGGTCGCCGCGCCACTGGAAAACCTCCTCAGTGTGCGGGCAGAGCAGGACAACAAGCGGCACTTTTTTGCGCTTGGGCTTGTGGCCCTTGCCGCCTGCGGATGCAGCGCCTTTGCCGACGACCGGCTTTACGATCTCGGTGCAATGGGGGCAGGAAACATGACCGGCAGGCACTTGACCGTGGCGGACGGTGGCCTGACCTCCGGAGGGCTCGCCTTGGGACACGAAGACGCCGCCTTCGGGGTGAGCGTAAGTCCACCGCGCGGTGGCACGACCTGCGCCGCCCGAGTAAGTGGCCGCGTGCACCATGAGGCGAGGATCGGCGACGAGTGCCGCTGGCTCGATTTCCCAATCGAACTGCTTGTGGCAGCGCGGGCAGGTGCAGTCGGGGTAGTAGCGGACGGTGGGGCTCTTGCCGGCCACGACGTAATCACCGAAGAGCGGGACGGGCTTTCTACAGGTGGGGCTGGTGCAGGGGGCCGACTTCACCCAGTAGGTGTAGATGACATCGGAATGGCCGAGGGCGGGAGCGCCGGAGGCGGGCAGCGTCCAAGGTGCGTCGGTGCGGTAGAGGTCGAGGAGGGTGTCGCGGAGCGGCTTGCCCGACCAGGCGACGGGGCGATTGACGACGCGGGCGAACGCGGCGTCGAGGGCGGGTAGATCGACCGGCTCGACCTGGGTTTTGACCACGAACCACGCGACGGGGTTGAGGTCGATGCCGACGACTTTGCAGCCGAGGCGGAGGGCCTCGACGACGGTGGTGCCGCCGCCCATGAAGGGGTCGATGATGACCTTGCCCTGAGTATCGGGATCGTCGGCGTGGTTGCGGTAAAACTCCGCCATGATGTCCGTGCCCGCTGGTTTGAGCGCACCTAAGAGAATGCCGCGAAAAACGCACGAGGCCCGCCGAGCGAACCACTTGTGCATCATGTAAATCGGCTTGAACGAATTACGCTCCGGCACGGCGAGACGGTTGATCTCGACGATAGGGAAAGACTCCTCGATGGCGCGTTTGGACATGGGAAGGGTGAGAAAGCTACGGGAGAGTATCGGGCTGGTTGGAATAAGCAGCGCTAATTGGCCGGCTGGACTGGCGGCGAGAGGCGTTGCGCGTAAGCGTGATTTCGTGGTGTTTTTGACGCACGGTGTTGAGAAACGACGGATCGTTATCGATGTGCGTAATTATCCACTGAGCAAAAGCGTCGCTATACAGCCGGGAACCGAAATTTGGAAGGTAGCAAAGCGAACGATCTTCATCGGTTTTGTAAATCAAGCGAATGGCCACAATGTCGTTGGTCGTCAGTTTGGCACGGCCCGCGAAGTGGGCGTTCACCGTGGCGAGCAATTCTTTTTGGCGAGACCGATGAGTATCGTTTGGATCAAGCATGACAGCCGGTGCGGCCGTAGGGTCTGAAACAAGGCGAACAGGCCGCGCAGAAAGATCGGAAGGCGAGGCGACAACCGGCATGACCGAAACAACTGAGCCGGCGGGGGCCTCAACCACCTGACGGACGTTAGCAAGAAAGGCGTCGCGGTCCCGCTTCACATGGCGATCAAGAATGTCCCGAATATCATCCGACGTGGCTGGTTCGCTTTTCGCGCCGTGGCGAACGTAAAGCGTGCCGGGATTGAACGCGCATTTTTGTTTCCCATCAGAGTGTTGGTAATTACCGGGCTTGCCAAAAATCAACGGGAATGGGGCGGCACCAATAACGAGCACAGCAACCGAAGTTTCCGCATGGGGTTCGAGATGGGTGCAGACACCGGCAAAATGAACGCCGGTGCAGGCATTAATTTTGTTCACGAAATCAGCCGGATCAATGGCGAGAATTTTTTCAGGACTGAAATCCGACGGTATACCGTCATCATCGAGGCCCACAATGATGCGACCGCCGCCCGAATTTGCCATCGCAACGATGTCCTTGATCAACTCCCACCATTGGCCGGCGCTCGCGGGATCGAACTCACGCTTGAGATCCAGCGTGGCGGTCTCCTGTGGCAATGAATCGGCGGTGGGGGCGACGGCGCTCATGGGATGACGATGTCGGTGGGTTTATAAACGATGAAGCCTTGAGCGGAATCGAAGCCCTTGTCGGCGGTGGCGAGTTCGCTGAGGCCGAGGCGGCGGGCGACGGCGAGGTTGAGTGAATCGTTGGTGAGGAGCGCGAACTTCTGCTGAAACTCCAGGGCGAGATGAAAATCCTCGGGCAAGACGGGCTCGACGAAGAGACCGCCGCCAAGGAGGTCGCGAACCTCGTCGGCGTAGCAGGAGAGTGAACGGAGGAGTTCGCGATTTTCGCCAAGGGCGCGGGCGGGATTGGAGCCGACGAGGCCGCGCGACTTCGCCTCTTCCACCATGCGCCGGTGGCTAAACTCGGCGAGTATGGTGGTCGTTATGATGCCCTCGATAGCTCCGGAGGCACAGCGGGAGAGAAGTGCGGCAGATTGGCGGGAGCTACGGCGATTGCTGTAGATGAGCAGATTGGCGTCGATGAGGACGCGGGCACCGTTGCGGATATCGTCGAGAGTCATGTGAAAAGGGCCTAAGTTTAGGGGCGGCGCGGGCTCGCCTTATTGGTCGTAGAAATCGGCATCCATGATTTCGCGAAGTTCAGCATCGCTGACCGTGAAGGTCGGCCCGCGCTCTAGGAAGCGGGTAAGGCCATTCTTGCCCTGGCGACGGAGGTAAAAGGTGACGGCGTCCTGGACGAGTTCGCCGACGGGGCGGCGCTCGCGGGCGGCGGTCAACTTGAGCTGCTGGTAGATCTCTTCTTCGATCTGGGTGCCGACTTTGATTTTGCTCATGGTGGGAGGATTTTTATTGGCGGTTGAGGAGAACCCAAGGGACAAGCGACTCCATGAGGGAGAGGCCGCCGTGTTGGTAGAGTTTGCGACTGCTGCCGCCTTTGGGGCGGGTTTTGAGGCGGCCGCGCAGGAGGGCGAGGCGGCGCCCGGGAAAGAGTTGAAGATCGGGGTGGCGGTCGGGGAAAGCCTCGTCGGGTGAGAAGACGCGGCTGCGCTGCTGGCTGAGGCTATCGGGCGCGGTCGAGGAGCGACCGCTTTCGGCGGTGCCGCCAAAGAAAATATAACCGTGGTCGCTGGTGATGACAATAGGCACGCCGGGCGGGACGGCCTGCACGGTGTATTTCCAGAGGGTGGAAACGTGGTCGGCGAACTGGGGGAAGAGCTGAGTGTCGAAGCGGGCCTCGTCGTCTTTGAAAAGGCGATCCGGGTAGGTTGACCAGAGGAGGAGGGATTTGCCGGTGGGCAGTGATACGCGGGGGTTGAGGCTATCGAGATAGGCGGCGTGAACCCCGCGCGAGGTGAGTGCGCCGAGGCCGGGCAACTGGCTGGGGCCGGTGCCGTGGGCGGCGTCGGGACCGACGACACGTTGCGAAACAAAGTCCACCGTCTCGGTGGGCAGGCAAGTGACGATGGGGCGGGATTCATCGACGCGGAAGCCGGTCTTGGCCGCGAGGTCGAGAAGGAGCGGCAATTCGCGGAGCGAGAGGCCGTCGAACACGATCACGGCGCGCGCAATCGGCTGCGCGGAAGCTGCGGGCGAATCAAGGCCGAGAAAGGCGCGCGGCGTGGGTGCGTGGGCGGAAGCGGCGACGAGTTCATCCCAGACGCGGGCGGCACCGGTCGAAATCGTCTCCTCGGCCTGGCAGACGGAGGCCTCGCCGAGGCGGAGATACTCCTCGCGCGGAAGTGCGGCGAAGCGCTCCGGCGACCAGACTGAGTGCATGAGCCAATCGGCGATGCCAGGCACGCGCGAGCCGCCGGTGAGCAGCAGAGCGGAGGGGAAATCGACGAGGGAGGACATGGTTAGGAACCGAGGGTGAGAGTGACCTTGGCGGAGCCGGGCGCGAAGTCGGGCAGGCGCTCCATCATGGCCTCGACGGCGGCCTTGTTGAAGGAGCCGGGAAACTCTAAGGTGACCTCGCCGCTGAACAGGCCTGCGCCGGTGAGTGAACCACGAAGAAAGGATGGCAAGGTGGACATGTCGGCGGTGCGGGGGTCGAACGTGATGCCGATGCGGACGCGGATGACGGTCTGGCTGTCGGCTTGGTCAAGCTTGGCGGCGACTTCCTGCCGGAGAGACTGACGCGAATCGCAAAAGCCGGTGGTGAGCGTCTGCGCAGAGCTGGCGAAGGGGAAGACCTCGACGGGAGCGGTAGCTGTGTCCCCGCCAGTGGGCGTGGAGCTGGGCGGAGGGGTGAAGCCGCCAGTGAAGGCGGTGGACGTTTGTTTTTCCACCGGAGCGGCGGCGGGCCGGGCGGAGGGCGCGGCAAAGGCGGCGTCCATAAGATCGTCCTCACGGAGGGACGGGCTTTCGCCGGCATGCTGAGTGCCGGCGGGATGGGCGAGGTTGAAGACACCGTCGAGAACGAGACTACGAACCGCCTCGATGTAGGTGGTCGGGTAAACGAGAACGGGAAAACCGAGGGTGTTGCGGTATTCGGTCTCGGCGGCGGCGACCTTGCGACCGAGGAGATCGGCGGAGCGGCCCTGCATGTGCTCGGCGACAAAGGCGGCGGGGAAGAGATTGCGCGCGAGGTGGGTGAGGACGATTTGTTTGGTGAGGGGTTGAACCGGCTCCAAGGTGTATTCGCCCTCGGCGGGGGTGGCACCGGTGCGGTGAATCTGCACGTAGGCGTAGTTTACTTTTTTGATCGCCTCGGTGACAGCGGTTTTCTGGTCGGAGGCAATTTTGGAGAACTCGCGGGCCTTATCGGCATCGCTCGTGGTGGCGGTGGCGAGGGCTTCGGCGGCGATGGCTTTGCGAGCCCAAGAGAGGATGTCTTTATTGGTGCGGAGGTTTTCCTTGTCGGCGCGCGGTTCGAGTAGGACGACGGTGTTGCGGCGCTTGAGCCCGAAGTAGAGGGCGTGGCGGTCTTGAGCAGGGAGACGGCGAGGTGAGATGACGAAGCGGAGGCCGTCGGTATGGAGGCCATCGAGCCGGACGCGGGCGAGGTCGATCTCGCCAAGGATGATGGCGTCGGACTCGCCAAAAACATCGGCCCGCCACCACTGGGCGATGCGATCCCAGGCCTCGGTGTCCTGCACGGTGAGGCTGCGCAGCTCGACCTTAGCGTGGGCGTTTTCGCGGGTGTCGAAATAGACGTTTTGGTCGTGGCGATGGAAGAAGGAGGCGAACTTGGTGAAGCCGTCGAGAGTCTGCTTGAACTGGTTGTAATCGAGGGCGGGATCGAGGACTTGACGGGCGAGTTCATCCTCGGAGATGCCCAGCGTGCGGGACGGGGCGAGGCTGGCGATCAGGGTGGAAGAGGCGATGCGCTCGGCGAGGGGCAGCTTGGCGAGGTCGCGAAGGTTGGCGTCGGCGCAAGAGATGAGGTTTTGGGACGGCTCAAGATCGGCGAGCCAAGTGCGGATGTCGGCGTCGGTGAGGACGACATCGGACAGGGTGAGCAGATTGGTGTGCGGGCCGCGCAAGCGAACCAGGGCGGCGAGGAAAGCGAGCGCGCCGCGCGTGCCCTGAAACCCGCCCCGGCTCTGCGGAATGCGCTGGGTGACGACGTCGATCAACTCGGGGGAGAAGGGATAGTTTTCGCGGAGGCGCTCGATGTAGTCGGAATTGGCGGGGATGCCGAAGCGTTGCCACGTGTTGGCATAGCTTTTGACGACGTTGTCGATCTCGGCGTTGGCGGTGAGGGGGGATTTCTCGAAGAGGCGGTGAAAGAGGATATGCAGTCGGTCGCGGGTATCGGTGAACCGAATCTCGGTAGGTTTGACGCGCTTAAGGGTGAGGCCGGGCTCGATGTTACCATCGTAAACGGAGGCGATGAGAACGACGTTGGAGTCGGCACGCATGGACTCCTCCGAGATCATTTGGAGGAAGTTGATGTTGTCTTGGCGCTGACTGTCGCTGCCGATGGCACGGATGCCGCTTTCGAGTTCGTCGAAGAGGAGGACGAGCTTTCGACCGGCGAGAGCGGCGCGGAAGGTCTCGATGCTGGGAGGACGCGAGCCGGTGAAGTTAGCGCCGATGGCGTCGCCGATCACCTGCCAAAGCGTATCGAAGGGGAAGTCAGTGAACTTGCGGAGCAGGACGACGACGTTGGCAGGGATGGCAAGTTCGAGCTTTTGCTCGGCACGCCACGCGGACAGCTCGGAGTTGTTTTGAACGAGGTGGTAGGCCAGTGTGATGAGATGACTCTTACCCTGCCCTTTCGGCCCCTCGAAGAGAATGCTGCCGACTTCGGCATCGGCGGAGTTTAGACGGGTTTGGAGGGTTTTGACGACACGGCGAACATCGGCGGAAACGAAGGTCGCGCGGGCGAACTCGATGGGCTTGGCTTCAAGGGACTTTTTTTTGGGGTCAGTGATGCGGTCGGGGTCGATGACGCCTTGGATGCGGCCGGAAAGGACATCGGGACGGGGGGAAAGGAGATGCGATAACATGAAGGTAGATGTGAATAGTTTTCTGGAAGCGTCAAGAAATTAAAATAAATCAAAGCCTAGGCTCATTGCAACTGAGAGGGGACGGTGGAAAAGATTCGTCCGTCAGGTTTTGAAGGAGTCGTTGGTTTTACCATCGTTGGCCAGGTCGCCGATTCGGTTGATCAGCTGTATGCCGCCGACCTGAAAGCTGGTTGCTGAAACCAATCCGAAAGGACGGAAACTCGGTAAGTCGTACGCGGGAAACTACCCGCACAGTTTGACGAAAAGAGCGTGCCATGGCGGGCGATTGACCGCGCTATGGTTCAACTCAATTGCAGTCACATTATTAGGCGATATCGAGAACCGCCCGATCTAATTGAGGTAATCCCAGTTCGTCCTTCCCCGTTTCCACGCTTTACCGCTCCCAGTGACCGCTGAGTTTACATTCAATTAAATCCGCCTAAATCCGAAGGCTTTGCCGTTGTAGACGAGTTCGAGTGCATTAACTCATTGTCTGAAAAATAGATAGCGTCAAAATCTATCAAGATTTTGTGATTCATAGTTTGGGCTGCGGAGTGCCGCCAACTGGCTGTGCTAATGTAGTGTCTGCCGGGAAACTCCACAAATGAGAATTCCCCGAGTGAGCTGCGATTATTTTCGGAAGATTTCGGTCGCGAATCTTCCCGGCACGGGCAGTGCTTTCAGAGGAGAAACGCCCCTGCCACCCCGCCACATTCGCTCTTTCCATGCGCCACCCCTTCACCGCCCAGTCCGAATTCGGCCTCGTGCCCATTGAGAAAATCGTCCTCCCGCTCAAAAGCCGCGACGAACTGCCGCCGATCCTCGCCGGCCTGCAATGGATCTGGTCGCACCCCACGCTGAAGGCAGAAATCCTCGCGCTGCTCGAAGCCAAAATCCTCGCGGACAAAAAAGCCACCGGTCGCACCGGCCTCGATCTCTGGCAAATCCTCGTGCTCGGCGTCGTGCGTCTCGGCCTCGACGCCAACTATGATCGACTCGAAGATCTCGCCAACCATCACACGCTCATCCGCCAATTTCTCGGGGGGCAATAAAGGGGTCAGGGCAATAAAGGGGTCAGGTCGAGTATATTGCAGTCGTTCATTCGCTGTGGGTCCGATACCCCGAAGCTTGCTTCGGCTTGGTTGGTTGATCGGGTTTGAGTGTGGATTGCATGACTGGCGGATTAGTTAGCGGTGGTCTTGTCAAATGCCCCGGGGCTTGCCCCG
>Ga0163153_10005563_pt1 | contig 14774 bp, 11 predicted proteins | sample OliLakLV19MP6IB1_FD_148629 | JGI IMG/M metagenome (GOLD analysis project Ga0163153, IMG submission 148629) | Freshwater microbial mat bacterial communities from Lake Vanda, McMurdo Dry Valleys, Antarctica - Oligotrophic Lake LV.19.MP6.IB-1 | ecosystem: Environmental > Aquatic > Freshwater >... | reverse complement strand
ACTGCGTCGGGTACTGGATCGCGCGGGCGCACTGGGGCAAGGGCGTCGCGTCGCGCGCCCTGGTGATGTTCCTCGCCCAGGAACGCCGCCGCCCGCTCCACGCGACCGCGGCCCGCGCCAACGCTCCCTCGCGGCGCATCCTCGAGAAGTGCGGCTTTCGGTGCGTGGGCCTGCGCATGGGAGAGGAAACCGATCGCTTCGTGGCAAGGGAGATCGCGGACTTTGTGCTGGAGTGAGCCGTGGCGGCCCCGCGAGCGACGCTCTTGGCTACCGCGGGCGTGCCGCGACGGGATCAGAGGCGAGAGCGGTCGTGACGGGAACCTCCGCCCCGGCGAGGGGCAGTATCAGCGTGAAGGAGGAGCCCTCGCCCACCTTGGATTCGACGAAGAGTTTGCCGCCGTGTCGCTCCACGACGGTGCGGACCAGGAACAAACCCAAGCCGGTGCCGTGGTTCTTTGCCTTGGTCGTAAAGAACGCTTCCGTGCACCGGGCCGCCGTGCCCGCGTCCATCCCGGGCCCGTCGTCGCGGACGGTGAGGTGGACCGCACCCCTCGCGATGGAGCCGGCGGCGCTGTGCGTCGCGACCTCCAGCCGAGCGGTGATCCAGATATTCCCGGTGGGTTCGGCGCCGGGGTTCGCCGCGTTGCGCTGACCCAAGGCGTGGGCCGCGTTCTGCACGAGGTTGAAGACCGCCTGCATCAGCACATGGGCGGGGATGTGAACCGGGGGCAGCGCGTTGTCGACGGTGCCCAACCCCTCGGCGTGCAGTCGCACCCCCTTAGGCAGCGCCCAGGTGAACGGAGAGATCGCGCTCGCCCACCACTCGGACAGCACAATGGAGTGCGACGAGGCGGCGGAGTTGTCGAGGTCAATCGAGAGGGCGCGCAGGCCTCTGGTGAGGCCGGTCAGGTGCTCGACCGCGCGGTGGAGGGCGTCGACCAGCGGGGCGGTCGCGGGCGTGAGCCCCTCGTCGGTGAGCGTCTCCAGGCACATCCGCATGGGCAGGAGCACGTTGGCCATGTCGTGGCCCAGCCCCGCCGTCAGGGTTCCCAGGGCCTCCATCCGTTGGCGGGCCTTGGTCTCGGCCATCTGGTCCACGGCGTGGGAGTAGGTCTGGATCGAGTCGGCCAGTGCCTCGTCGATGGCCTCGTTGAAACGCATGAGCTGCTGAAAGGACTCGGGGTCGGCCGGGGCCTGCACCTTCGCCCACAGCCGCAGGACGCTCGCGCGCAGGGCGCGGTACTCGGCGACCATCTGCTCGAGACTGAAGCCGTCCTCGGCGCGGAGGACCCCGTGCGAGGTGGCGGCGCTCGGCGGCAGGTGCGCGGGGGGCGGGGGGGCGTCGCCCTCCGACTTGGCCTCCTGCTGGGCGGGGCTCTGGGCGGTCTCAAGGTCGGCGGCCACGGCCCTGAGCATCAGTTCGGCGTGGTCTCGCAGGTCCACAGTGTCCATCGACGACGTGACGGAGCCCAGGGAGCGTGCGAAATCCTCCCAGTCCTGGAGAATGGGCTCCATGTTCGCGAAGATGAATGCAGAAAGCCGCATGAAGGAGTATAGGAAGAGTCCCGGCGATGGACCTTTCCCGAACGGTGGGCACGCGGAAGATCAAGACCGAATCATGCGCCGGCGCTGGAACTCTGAAAGACCGGCGCCATCGACGCGCAGCTGCCGGCGATCCCGCTGAAAGAGCCCTTGTCGCCAGAGCAAGCTCGCGCCCCCGGGAATGCGGGCACGCGTGATGACGCAACCCTCGCGAACTCGGGACGCAAGGAGAGGTTGATGGTCCGGTTGTCATCGTCCTCTCGGGCGAGGAAAGTCAGTGGGCATCCGAGGGCTCCATTCCAGCCCATTCGAGTGCCTGCCGTTCGTCGGCGAACGTGCGGAACTCAACGGCCTTGCCGTCGCGGAAGGTGTAACCATCCGCGATCCGCCCTTCGCGCCATTCGACCTCGTGCTTCAGCCTCACCCGCACGTGAACGAGAACAATGATCCGATCGCCGGGGGGGACGACGATGAACCGCTCGGGCTCGCAACTGCCCTCGGCCCAGGATCCGCGCCCCTTCGAGATGTGCGCTTTCACGGCTTCGAGCCCCCGGTAGGTCCCGCCTTGCGGAAAGTCCGCCGGTTCGATCCGCTCGATCTGCGGATCAAATACCGCGGCAAATCCCGGAATGTCATTCCGGTTGAGCGCGGCGTACGCCGCCCTCAGCGCTTCCGTTTGATCAGCCGGAATTGGCGTCGGGTTCTCCACGCTTTCTCCCGCTACCACAGGGCTCATTGACCGCAGGATACGTGGCCAGGCCATCGTATCACCGCGGGCTTCGGCACCCTCCTCAACGGCAAGCGAGCTCGCGAGCGATGAACGGCACATGCGGCGCGCCGTTGCCTCATCGCCGCGTGACGCTCCATCGCGAACCGCACCGGGACGACATGCAGGCAAAAGGACGAAGGAGAAGAACGTGCTCATGTCGCACAGCCCGTACATCTCACTGAGCAGACACCAGACTCGATGTGGCGGAGAGCATGAAGATCAGCAGTCGTCCTGAGCCGGTCCATTGCAGAACGGCGGGAAGGTGTGACAGCCGCGAGTGGACCGCAAGGGGACGGGGGCGCGGGGAGGTACGGCATTCGATTACACGATTCCCGCGCCGAGCGCTGCCGCGGCCACGAACAGCAGCGCCGCGACAAGATAGCGGATGGCGCGCAGCGTCACTTTCTTGACGACCTTTGCGCCGAAGTATGAGCCGAGGAATCCGGCCAGGCACGCCGCGCCCACCAGCCAGAGCGTGCGCCATTCCCCCAGCGCTTCATAGCCGCCCTTCCTGGCCAGCCAGGCGAAGCCGATGGCATACACGAGAAGCCGAGCCAGATCGACGATGGTGGAGATGACGTTGGCGGTGCCGACGTAACTCTGCTCGTTCAGGCCGGCGCGCAGCAGGAACGGCGCGCGGAGCGCGCCCTGCATGCCCGAGATTCCGCCAAAGAACCCGGAGAGCGCCCCGCCCACGGGTAACGCCTGGCGCGGGAACGACATCTTCTGGTACTTCGGCCAGAGTTCCAGAGCGGCGAAGGATGCCAGCAAGGCAGCGATGACGAGCTTGAGCCAGGTGATTTCGGCCTCGATCCGGCCGAGGCGGTAGGTGTGCAGCGGCGACACGTCGGCCATGGAGGTCATCAACGCAGCGCCGACGATGCCGGCGATCGCGGCCGGGATGCCGAAGCGCAGCACCACATCGCGATTCGCCCATTTGCCCACCACCGCCAGCCGGAACAGATTGTTGACAAAGTGGACAACGCCGGTGGCGGCGATGGCGATCTCGATCGGAAAGAAGATCGCGAACGCCGGCAGGAGCAGCGTCCCCAGGCCGAAGCCGGAGACGAGCGTGAGAGCCGCCACCGCGGCGCTGACCAGGGGAATGATGATGAAGTCCATAGGGTGAATCCAATCACGCCGGCGGCCGGCGCTGCGTCGAACCCGTGAGCGGGCCGTTGACGATCAGGGGGGGGCTTCTTCGATGAGTTCATGGAACAACTCCTTGATGCGGTCTCGGGCGATGCCCAGCGCCTTCTTTCCCTTGGCGGTCGCGCGATAGATGCGGATGGCGCGGCGATTCTCCCTGCCTCTGCGCGACGACAGGTAACCCTCGCGCTCCAGAGCGTGGAGCATGGGATAGAGCGTGCCGGGGCTGATGCGATAGCCGTGCCGGCGAAGTTCCTCGGTCATCCATCCGCCGTAGAGCGGTTCTTTGGCCGCGTGGTGAAGGACGTGCAGCCGGATGAATCCGCTGAGGAGTTTCTGGTGCTCCACGACCGTTCCTTCATGGCGTAAGACGTATCGAAAGTCGATATCGGTTTCCGATTCTAGTTTGGCAAAGCCAGTCGTGTCAAATCGGCAGCGTCAACCTCGCTCACCGAGTAGTCGCATGGGCGCGGATTGCCAGCGTTCGCCTCAGGCTCAGAGAGACTCAACTGAACTGCGGTGGTTCAAATCCTGCCAACAGGTAGGCCGACATGGCCTGATTTGGGACGATCCACGCCAGCTCCTTGAACCGCCGCCTGCGCCGCAATGCCGACCCGCGTGCACAAACACCCCGCCCAACGGGCGAGGTGCTCAGTGTAATCGGGGTGACAGAACACCAATAGAACTTTTCTTGGAGGGCGTTCGGGTGTGGGAGCCCAGCACACGTCGCCTTGTGACCTCGGAACGGTCTGGAAGGGCACAGTGACCCATCTGACCCGTACACTCTCCGCTTATGCTCCCAACCGCCATTGGTCCATTCCAGATCCAGCGTGAACTCGGTCGAGGCGGCATGGGCGTGGTGTACCTTGCCACTGACACCAGACTCGACCGGCAGGTCGCCATCAAGGCCTTGCCCGCCGATCTCGCGGCCGACCCCGACCGCCTCGCACGCTTTCAGCGTGAGGCCAAAGTTCTCGCCTCGCTCAACCACCCCAACGTCGGCGGGATCCACGGCCTGGAGTCCGCCGACGGCCACCAGTATTTGGTGCTGGAGTACATCGAGGGCGAGACGCTCGCGGATCGGTTGGCCGCCGGACCGATCCCGGTCGCCGATTCTCTCCCGCTCGCCAAGCAGATCGCCGAAGCGCTGGAGGTTGCTCACGAAAAGGGCATCGTCCACCGGGACCTCAAGCCCGGGAACGTCATGGTCACCCTCGACGGTGTGGTCAAGGTGCTGGACTTTGGTCTGGCGCGGACGGCGGAAGGCTCGCCGAGTTCCACGAACGTCGCGGGCAAGCCCGGGGTGATGCCCGACTCACCGACAGTCACTTCGCCCGCGCGATATGCGCATTCGCCGACGATCCCTGGCGTCATCATGGGCACCGCCGGGTACATGTCCCCGGAGCAAGCCCGCGGCAATCCGGTGGACAAGCGGTCGGACATCTTCTCCTTCGGGTGCGTGCTCTACGAGATGCTCACGGGATCTCAGCCGTTCCGGGGCGAAACGGTGGCAGACGCGATCGGTGCGACGCTGCACAAAGAGTCGGACCTCGCTCTGCTCCCCGCCCAGACGCCCCGCCGCGTGCGCGAGCTGCTCACCAACTGTCTCGCCAAGGATCGCAAGAACCGCCTGCACGACATCGGCGATGCGCGGATCGAACTCGACCGGGCGACCAGCGGGCGTGAGTGGCTCGCCGTTGACGTATCGGCACCTGTTCGCAAGAACAATCGTCTCGCTGCGATCATTGCGGCGTGCGGGCTCACGTTGCTCGCGGGCGGAATCGGCTGGTACGCGGCTAGCAATCTCACTCGTCCAGCGCCGGTAGCGCCGCCTCAGACGTTCCATGTCTCGACGACGGTGCCGAGCAAGCCGGCATTTCGCACGCTTTCGGGCATCTCTCCCGACGCGAAGTACCTGGTATATACCGCGTGGCCCGAACTCGAGCCCGACAGCACCAAGCCCGAGGGCGTGCTGGTGCTCCGCCGGCTCGACCGCGACGAGACCATGGTGATCGAAGGTACCGAGGGGGCGAGGAACGCCGCGTTGTCGCCGGACGGGCGCTGGGTGGCGTATTCCAGCGCCAAGGATCGCGCCGGCACCAAGTTCAGCCTCAAGAAAGTCGCACTCGACAGTGGACGACCTTCGGGTAAGCCAGAGAACATCTGCGAACTGCCACGGGGAGCCCAGTTCTCAGTGGGTTGGGCGTCGGATCGTGAAGTTATGTTTTCGTCGCAGACTGAGCAGTCGATCTACGCCGTTGCTTCCTCAGGCGGCGAGCCACGGGTCGTCCTCAGCAAAGAAGACGTCAAGGGCATTGAAGGTTGGGATAGCTTTGTCCCCCTGGTCTCGGGACAGTCCGTGCTGACTACGCACTTCTCGTTAGTGGGCGAAAAGATCAACGTCAATGTCGAAGCCATCGACCTCGCAACGGCAAAACGGACGATCGTGCTCCCCGACGCGGGCAGCGCACAACTCGTCGCTGATGGCGTGCAAGGGGGCAAGCTGCTCGTGGCTATGAGAAGCGACCAAGCGAGCCTCTTCGCGGTGCGATTTGACCCGGCCACGCTGCGCACGCTGGGCGATCCCGTGCGCGTGTGGAATGGCAGCGCGGTCAGCCAGTTTGGCCTTTCGCCCACCGGTACGCTCGCACTATCAACGCGACCGATCGACTTCTCGAATCGCCGCCTGGCACGCCTCGACGACAAGGGGCAGCCCCAGCCCATCGGGGTGCCGACGCGGGCCTATTCCGAGATCCTGGTCTCGCCAGACGGCGGGCGCGTACTGGCAAACCTGGAGGTGAGCAGCCCGGGTGAACTGACCTCCGAGCTGTGGGTGCAGGACCTGACCCGCAAGACATCCGCGCGAATCCCGATCCAGGGTGCTGCGATCGGCTTTATGTGGAGCAACAACGGACAGCGGATCGTGCATGGCGCTTTGACCAAGGAACAGTTCTCAGTTATCGAGCGACCCGCGACCGGATCGGGTGAACCTCTCACGATGTACAGCTCGCCGCTCGCCCAGCAGACGTTTGTGATGCCCTCGGCGTGGTCGCCTGATGGGAAAGTTCTCGCGATTGTCCAGCAGGACATGAAAGCGAACACGAGCGATGTGCTGATGCTGGAACAGGAAGCAGGCGGTCAATCGTGGAAAGCCACACCTTATCTGAACTCTCCTGCCGATGAGCATGCCCTGCGATTCTCGCCCGATGGCAAGTGGGTGCTGTTCTGCTCGGTCGAGTCTGGGCGGCATGAGCTTTACGCGCAGCGGTTCACGGGAACCGGGTCGGGAGCAGAGGACGCTAAGGCGGGACGCGTGCAGGTATCGACGAACGGACATGACGGCGCGGCTTGGTGGAGCCCGGACGGCAAGGAGATCCGCTTCATCGACGGCGATAAGCAGGTCGTGAGCCTGGAGGTGAAGACTGAACCGACATTCTCCGTGTCGCTGCCGAAGGTGCTGTACAGCGTCAAGGAGCTCAAGACCAGGAGTTTTTCGTGGACACTCGACGGCCACCTGATGGTCATCCTGCAAGGGGAGAACGAAGCGGCCAGCCACATCGACCTGGTCGTGAACTTCGCGGAAGAGATTCGAGCGAAGATGGGCCCGGCGAAGTAGCCGCCCCTCTTCGCCAGCAGCCCGCCTGACGGGATACCTCTTTCAGGCCACCAGTTCAAACACAAACGCCCGCAAGCCTTGGCTCACGAGCGTTTGTGTTAAAGTCGCAGTCAGAGGATTTGAACCAGTCGCCGACGACCCCCGTGTTCTGGATGGTGAATCCGAGCCGCGGGCACTGTCCAAAATAGCACCGACCCCGGCGCCGAATGTTCGGCGCCGGGGTCGGCCTGATGAGGAGTGACGGTGTCTGCCTTGGATGCCCTGCGAAACGAAACCCGGCCTCAGGTCTCAAACTTCAAACTGAGAACTTCGATCGAAATCAGGCGGCGCGCCGGCGACGGGCCGCGAGGACCCCGCCCAGGCCCAGCAGGGCCGCGGAGCCGGGGGTCGGGACGACCTGGATCACCGCGCCCTCGACGACCGAGCTGAGCGCGGCGGCGGACGTCATCCACATGGTCCCGTTGCGCCAGACCATCGTGTCGGCGACAGTTCCGGGGAACGCCGTCGAGCCCTTGACCTGCCAGTCGAAGGTGATGGTGCGGGCGGTGAGGTCGCTGACGGTGTAGGTCATGAAGTACACCGCGTCCCAACGGGCGGCGTCGGGCTCCGGGGGGCCTTCGAGCACGGTGTCGTGCAGGCCGACCGAGATGTTGTCCGCGGCCTGGGTGCCCTGGCCGCGACCGATGACGCCGAAGGTCAGGTCGGAGCCCTGGATGCTGCCGAAGCCGGCGTTCCCGTTGGCGCCGACGAACTCACCGCCGACGAGCGCCCCGCCGTTGCCGGTGGCGTCGTTGTTGTTTACGCCGCCGTTGAAGAGGTCGCGGTGGGGGTCGGCCATGCCGCGACGGGTCGCGGCGCCCGAGCCGGTGCCCTGGAAGGGCGACTCGAGGAGCGTGCGGTCGAGCACGCCGGCGGGGAGGGCCTCGTTGCTGGAGACGCGCCCCTGGAAAGCGCCCAGGGTCGACGCGTTGGCGTTGGTGCCGTCGTAGCGGACCTGGAGGACCATGTTGATCGTCCGGTCGGCGGGGTCGTTGATATCGATGACGCTGTTGTCCGCGATGATGCGGAACTTGATGTCGCCCGGGTTCAGAGTGAACTGGGCGTTCGCCGCGGCGGTAAGGCCGGCGACGACGGTCAGAGCGACGATGGCGGCAGTCTTGGTCATGTCTATTCTCCGGTTGAACTGTTTGTCCCCCTTGATCAGGGGAAACCTCCGTGCGACCTGACTGTGCAATGCGGGGGGTCGATGAACCAGCAAGCGAGGCGCGACGGCCCGGATGCGCGCCGGGCTGTGCCGGACTTGTGGAAGAGGAAACCCGGAGATTCACACGCCGGCCGGATAACCGCGACGCGCGGCGGCAACGCATCGGGCGCTCGAGGCGCGAGCATGCCCGCGGCTCCGATAGCGAAAGGCCCGAAACCCAACTGCGCCGCGATCGGGACCGCGGGCTACCCATCGCTGCGCGAGACGCACGAGAACCCCGCGTCGTCGTGGCCGCGGGATCGCACGGGGTCGCCGAGGAGGGTGAGGAGATTCACCGCGGAGAGCACGGCGGGCGCGGCGGGCACGGCGGGCACGGCGGGCGCGCGAGCGGAGCTGCGGCCGAAAAGCCTCGTCCTGATACTGGCGGGTGCTCTCTGTCCTCTCCGCGAGCTCCGGGCTCTCGGCGGTGAAGCAAGCACGTTCGTCTGTGGTTTCTGCGTGCGTGCGGTGAGTCGTGATCCGAGGGTGGCATGAAAGCAGAAGCCAAAACGAAAAAGGACCCCGGCGAAGAGCCGGGGTCCTTGAGACTCACCGAAAGTCGGGCGGAAGTCACTCCGCCGAACGGAAACTCGATCCCGTCGGACGCCTCCCAGCGACCCGAACGGGGCGAGTAATCGTCAGAGCCGATTAGGCCCGACGACGACGGCCGGCGACGAGACCGCCGAGGCCGAGGAGGGCGAGAGCGCCGGGGGCGGGGACGCCCACGACGATGGACGCGCCGCTGACCACGGAGCCGAGCGAGGCGTTGGAGCCGCTATAGCCGCCGAGGGTGGAGTTGAACCACTGAACGGTGTCCTCGGTCACGCCGGGGAACGCGGCGGAGCCGATGTTCTGGTAGTCGAACGTGATGGTGCGGAAGGAGAAGTCGGTGACGAGGTACTCGAAGAGGTAGAGGCTGTCCCAGCGGGACCCTTCGGGGCCCGAACCGGGCTCGAGGGCGAAGGAGTCGTCCCCGCCGTCGGTGCTGTCGTTGAGGCCGACAGAGATCAGGAGGCCGTCGCCGGAACCGTCAGGACGGCCGACGCCGGTGGTGGCGTTATCGAACGCGAGCAGGCCAATGAAGCCAACGTTGCCGTCGGCGCCGATGAAGGGGCCGGGGCCGCCGTTCTGAACAGCGAGGTTGCCGTTGGCGCCGCCGCCCGCGAACAGCTCGCGGTGACCAGCGGTCATGCCGTTCTGGGTGGCGGAGCCGAAGTCCATGTTGCCGAAGGGAGCCAAGCGAACGAGGGACCGGGTGAGGGTGCCGCGGCCGGTGGCCTCGTTGCTGTCGATGCGGCCGCGGGTCGCGCCGAGGGAAGCGACGCGAACGTCGCCACCAACGTAACGGACCTGCAGGGCCATCTTGACGACCGCATCAGCGGGGCCGTCGACCTGGGTGTTGTCCGCGACAATGCGGAACTCGAGGTTACCCGGGGCCAGGGTGAACTGCTGAGCAGAGGCCGCCGCGGCAAGGCCAGCGACAGCAACGATACCAATCAGAGCATTCTTCACGATGAGTCTCCTTCCTTTCTCAGTGGAGGCAATGGGGTGTGGAAAGATTTCCACAACGACCTGCGAAACATACCTCAAGTCTCATGGGCTGTCAAGCAAGTGCGCAAGATCGGTTTTTTGATCCGGCCGGTTGTTCCGACGCGTTACCGGACCCGGTTCATGTACGCAACCTCTTATACACCAAGCCATTACAACCCATGCCCTGTTCCGGGCTCCTCAGACGGGGCCGGACGCGGCGGCGCGGTATTGAGCATCAAGATTTGAAGACTGGGCGCGACCCCGTCGCGGCTGGGACCTAGCAGCAAAAACCGACCGGGTTCTGTCGTTAATCTGGGTAAAAACGGAACGTCCGATATCCGAACACGATCCTGACGATTGTTCGCCAGCGCGTCGACCGACCGGAACGCCAGTCCTTCCGGTGTCGTCACCAGCCAACCGTCGCCCGGGGGGTCGCTCGTGCGAACGGCCGCGACCGAGGTGCGGTCCAGCGCGCGGCGTCCGGCCGCGTTGACCGGCACCATCCTCTGGCTCGACGGGTCGAAGACGGCCCCCTCCCGGTCCTGCAACGGGCCGGTCGTGAGCTGCTGCGAGGCGAGGATCTGGTAGGCCAGGCCTGCGGTCGGCTTGCCGGTGACGAGCAATCGATGGTCGGAGATCGACGCGGGCTGGCCGGGCGTGAGGGGCGCCAGGACGAGCTCGATGCCCGAAGATGAAAGCAGGAGCGCGGCGAGCCCGTCCTCCGCGAACCAGGGGGCGAAGAACGAGGCGTCGGCGGGCGCGGGGATGCGGGTCGCGACGGCGCTGTCCTGGAGCACGACGATGTCGGCCGGGCCGCCGGCGGCGGGGCGCGACGTGAAGGCGAGCTGGTTGCCCGGCCCCAGCGCGGCGTGGGCGTTGACTTCGGCGCCTTGGACGAGCCACACGAGGCGGCCGTCGGACCAGGCGACCTTGCCGATCCAGCGCGAGCCGTCGGCCTGGGGGGCTTCGACGAGGAAGCCGCGATCGTCGCACGAGCGGCCGAGCACGAGTCCCCGCGGCAGGGACGCGGACCACGTGAACTCGACGGCGGCCCGGGGTTTGATCGCGTAGGCGCGGATGCGGCTGAGCGGGTCGGTGGGCGCGCCGGGCCCCCCACCACTACCCAGGCCCCCCATTTCGGCGAGCACTGCGGGCCAGGGGACGGGCGCGCCCTGCGGGACGGCGAGGAACTCGCCCGACGGGCTCGAGAGCGGGAGCATGGGCCCGGCGAAGGGGACGACGCCCACGGGGTGCAGCGAGAAGACCGCGCGGGAGACCGTGGCGCCGGCGACGTCGACGGGGCGGGAGAGGGGACTCGATTCGCTTCCGGCGGCTTCAACTGGCGAACGCTGAGCGCACGAGCCACATATCGCGGCCAAGACAACCGCACATACGCGAGCGGCACGCTGGCCGCGAATATCAGGGCAAGTCATCGAAAAGTCCCTGAGCTTCGAGGAAGTCGTAGTGCTCAATCGCTAGGAACTTCGAGACTGCCGCACCCGCGATGACGCGAGCGAGAACCCCCGAGTCCAACGGCTCCATGGGTTTAAGCGTTTGAACAAACCCCTTGGGGAATGCCCTCGCCTCGCGAAAAAAGACAAACGAGGGGTGCTTGATAAGCGGGTGGTCGCCGATGTCGAGCAAGCAGGCATTGTCAACGAATCGTCTCGCGGTCGTCACGCTTACAACAACCACAACCTCGTCATCCAGGTGCGGGTCAGAAATGATGACACAGAGGTGAGCGGGGATCGACGCTGGGCCAAAGAGGAACGTATCGCCTTGACGGAGCGGGCGGGGCACCGTCTACCCGGCTCGCTCAGCGCGCCGCTCAAGCTCGCGACTCAGCTTGAGATGCTCGCGAATTTCGGCGGCGGACGCTTCTAGGCCGAGTGCCGAAAGGATGTCCTCAAAGGGAATTGCCTTGGAAGAACTACCGGGATTGTTCTTGGCCCACTCAGGAAACTTGTGGGTGTGGTCGACGACCTTCCACTCTTCCATCGCGGCGAAGTCGTCGGCAACACGATCCAGAAGTTCAATCTCGAACTTTGAAAGTTTGGAAATACCCGGATCTTGAAGGACTTCCAGCGTAAATCCTTCTCGACGAATAAAGCGATTCCACTCCAGTGAGTCTGAAGTCTGATTCTTAATCGTGTCGTAGGTGTGCGAAAGCACCGGGCCGTGCTCCATCGCCACGACGCGATCGTCGATGATGAACGCCCCGGTCTCGCGGAGCGACTCGCGATTGGCGATGTACAAGAGCTTGAGCAGTCGCAACTGCGTCATGCGGCCTTGATGCTTGGCCAGCAACACTCCCGCCGCTTGGATGGTTTTGAGGTGGTGCATTGCCTCGATCTGCTCCAAGTATATCGCCAAGTCGTACGGATTCCAGTAGGATCCGGGTTCATCCGGGCGAACCGGTCTCTTGAGGGCGCTGCGGTTGAGGGCGCTGCGGGGCGCTCGCGGGTGCGGGCTCGGCGCCGCCGCCCTTGGGGGGGAGCGCCTCGCTGGTGGCGGCGGGCGGCAGGGCCGGCTCGCCGACGCCGGGGGCCAGCTGGTCGCGCATCTCGCGGAGGCGCTTGCGGAACTGCTCGTTGACCGAGTCGGCCTCCTCGGGGTTCTCGACGACGATGGGGGTGATGAACGCGACGAGCTCGGTGTTGGTCTTGACGCGCTCGGTGGACTGGAACACGAACCCGATGAGGGGGAGGTCGCCCAGCAGCGGGACCTTGCGCTTGATGTCGGAATCCTCGCTCCGCATGATGCCCGAGAGGACGACCGTCTGTCCATCCTGGACAATGAGCTGGGTGGTGGACTCGCGGCGATCGACGATGAAGCCGCCGAAGAGGGTGGCCTGGGGCTGGATGCTCGAGAGCTCGAGGTTGATGCTGAGGTCGACGTCACGCTTGGGGGTGATGCGGGGGCGGACCTTGAGCGAGATGCCGACGGCGCGGTACTCGAAGGAGTTGACGATCGCGCCCTGGTCGGTGGTCTGGCTGTCGGTGATGAAGGGGATGTCCTGGCCGTCGAAGAACTCGGCTTCCTGGTTGTCGCTCGTGAAGATGCGGGGCTCGGAGAGGATGGAGACGTCGGTCTTCTCGTTGAGGGCCTGGAGGACGACGTTGAGGTCGACGTTGACGTCGAGCACGGAGGTGTTGAAGAGGTCGCCGATGAAGTCGTCCTGCTGGCCGGACATGTTCGAGCTGATGCTGAAGACGTTGTCCTGGTTGGTGGGGGTGATGGGGGTGTTGGACCAGCGGACGCCCAAAGCGTCGGCGTCCTCCTTGGAGAGCTCGACGATGATGGCCGAGATCAGGACCTGCTTGCCGGGCCGGTCGAGCTGCTCGATGAGCCGGCCGATCGACTCCTGGTACTCGGGGGAGCCCATCACCATCACGGCGTTCTGACGCCAGACGGGGACGATGCGGACCTTGCCGACGAGGTTCGAGGAGCCGGCCGAGTCGGTCGGGGGGCGGTCTCGCTGCCACCAGAAGGTGATGAGATCGGGTGACGTGGTCTGCGTGTTCGCGCCCTGCTGCTGGCTCGCGGCGTCGGTAGCGAAGGGGGACACGGAGCTAGTGGAATCGGACAGGCCGCTCTCGGCGCGGCGAATCTGGGCCGAGGTGCCCTCGCGGCTGAGCAGGGCGTTGAGCTGCTCGCTGAGCTCCTCGGCGGAGGCGTGCTTGAGCTCGATGATGCGCGGGAGGCCCGCGGTGAGGGGCTGGTCCAGCCCTTCGATGATCTTGTCGATGACGTCGAGGTTGTCGGTGCTCTTGGAGATGACGACGAGGCGCTGGGCCTCGGGGATGGCCTGGAAGCTGAACTGGCCGGCGAGGCGGCTGACGCCCTGGTTCGTGGTGCCGGCGGCGCCCTGCGAGCCCGCGGCGCCGAAGAGGCCCTCGAGCAGCGTGCGGACCTTCACGGGGTCGGAGTTCTTGAGGTCGTAGATGCGGGGGACGACCGCCTCGGAGGGCAGCGGCTGGTCCCAGACGCTCATCACCTGGCGCTCGATCTGATCGAGGATCTGGGGGTCGGCGACGACGGTGATCGAGTTCTGCTGAGGGTTGGAGGTGACGCGGAGCGTGGTGGAGACGGCGGACTGGTCGCCCGTGCGGGCCTGTCCGCCGCCGGGAGCGGCGGCGCCACCGCCGCCGGGGCGCTGGCCCCCGCCCTGCTGGCCACCACCTTGCTGACCGCCGCCGCGTTGCCCGCCGCCCTGCTGGCCGCCTCCCTGCTGACCGCCGCCGCCCCCACCAAAGAAGGCGCGGATGGCGTCGCGGGGGTTCTGCTGCTGCTGGTTGGCGCCGCCGGTGCGGCCCGCGGCGCCGGCGCCGTAGAGCTCGCGGATGTTCTCGGCGACGACGGCGGCGTCGGCGTAGCGGAGGCGGAAGGTGCGGGTGTCGAGGCTGGCGGCGTTGGGGCGGTCGAGGCTGGTGATGAGGCGTTCGAGGCGCTGCAGCAGGGCGACGTTGGCCATGACGACGACCTGGTTCGAGTCTGTGTCGGCGTAGTACTTGACGAACTCGGGGAGCGAGTCCTTGATGATCTTGCCGATGTTCTCGGCCGAGGCGTGCTTGAGGGCGAAGACCTTCTCGACGATCGTGCCCAGGTCGGTGCGGCCGGCGAGGGACTCGTCGGGGCCGACGACGGGGACGTCCTGGCGGGTGATCTCGTTGATGTCGCGCAGGATGATGAGGTCGCGGGTCTCGACGACGCCGACGCCGGCCTGCTGCAGGGCGATGAAGACGAGGTCCAGCGCGCGCGAGCGGGCGATGGGCTGGTCGTTGAGGAGCGTGATGCGGCGGGCGAGGATGTCCTGCTGGGGGAGCACGACCTTGCCCGTGGACTCGACGATGAACGGGACGACCTGGTCGATTGAGACGCTCTTGAAGGCGAGCGTCGTGAGCTCGTCGCTCTGGGCGCGCCGG
>Ga0163153_10005561_pt1 | contig 14777 bp, 13 predicted proteins | sample OliLakLV19MP6IB1_FD_148629 | JGI IMG/M metagenome (GOLD analysis project Ga0163153, IMG submission 148629) | Freshwater microbial mat bacterial communities from Lake Vanda, McMurdo Dry Valleys, Antarctica - Oligotrophic Lake LV.19.MP6.IB-1 | ecosystem: Environmental > Aquatic > Freshwater >... | reverse complement strand
AGGTTGTCGGTCTCGGAGGAGCACCCGAGGTCGTCGGCATCGACCTTGCCATCACCATCATCGTCCTTGCTGTTCAAGCACTGTGCAAAGATCAAGGAATAGGTGAATGCACCGCCGTCGGGCGCGGCATCCTCCCCGACGACCTTGTCGGCTTCATCGAAGATGACCGAGACGACATCGAACCCGAACTTGGTCACGTTCCCGATGTCCGCGCGTTTGACCTTCAACTCGAGGACATTTCCCGAGCGGGTCATGAGAATCGTCGCGCCCGATTCGACGTAGTCCTTGCCGTCCCATTTCACCATGCCGGCGCCACCGGTGCCGGCGAGGATGGCGTACTCGGCGCCGTTCGCCGGACTCAGATCCGTGTCGAGATCAACGGCCATCAGGGAGCCACTGGCGAGCGGTGCCACCGTGGTGATCTTGAACGTGATCAGACCGGTGAGGTCGTTCGAGACGACGGCCTGCGTCATATCGGCTGCGCCGCCAGTGGCGTCTCCCGTCGGATCAGTGAAGGTCGCTTCGGCGAGGGCCATTGCCGCCATCACGAGCGCTCCGACGAGAGCCGCGACCCCCGCGACTGCCGAACGGTTCGATCCGCGCATGCTGCGCTCCTCTATTCGGGCCGCGACGGCTCGCGGCCAATGGCGGCACGCTAGCACTCGCGCGGGGCGAATGCCCGCGCGCCGGCGCGTCGCCGCTACGCGACCGGAACGCCGCCGAGGCTCCCCGAGAGCACGCCCTTCTCGAGCCGAAGCGTGCCGCGCGCCGCGCGCTGCCCGCTGACAGTGATCGTGCCCTCGAACGAGATCGGGAGACCTTCACCAACGGCCTTCAATCTACCGCTCACCTCTACACCGGGAGCGATTCCGTACCGCTTGAGGACGAACGATCGATTGGCTCCAACGGTGAGGCTTCCGGACGTCAACCCGCCGACCGGGTTGCCGGCACCGTACGTGGTCGCGACCCACAAACCCGTCGCGTCACGGATCGTTCGGCGCGCGAGGTCGAGGGTTGCTGTCGGACGGAAGGACTTCGTCGAGCGAGGCTTCGGCGGGTATGCAGCGACCGGGGGAACGATGAATGGAGCGCGGGCGCAGGACGCGGGGACGCGGTTGCCGTCGATCCAGGCGCGGACGGCCCGCAGCGCACAGATCGAGGGATCGGCCGTAACGGTGCTGTGCCCGACGGAGGGCACGACGAGGAGCTGCCCGTGCGGGAAGCCTGCGATCACCGTTCGCGCGCTCGAGACAGGTGTCCGCAGGTCGAAGCCACCGTTGACGGCGAGGACCGGCACATCGGGGAGCGGCCCCGTCCCGAGAGCGGGGATCGGCGCAGCCGGGCCTGGCCACTTGACGCAGAAGCTGGCGGCTCCGAGATCAACTGCCCACGGCCCGAAGCCGCCGAACGAGCCTGCCGGAAGCGCTGCAACGGCGGCCCTGAGCTTTGCCGGGCGCTCGGACACCCGCGCAGCCTTGTCCCACGGGAAGTTGCCATCCGCGCAGTTCGTGGCAGCATTGAGTCCGGCGCTGAGTTGCTCGGCGGACGATGTCGCGCCTCTTGTGGTGAGGTCGTGTAGACGAAGCAGCGCTGTCCGATCGCCCGCGCGGGCGGCGTGAACCGCTGCCGGAAGCAGCGCAGCAAGGCCCGGGTTCAGATCGGACTCGATGAGAATCGACAGTACATCGAGGCCTCCGGCCGTCACCTTTCGCTTTGCGCCATTCGCGCGCAGGATGCTCCCGGTCGCAGGACGGGCCGCCAGACCGTTCGCGAGTGCCGTCACCTCCGCGGCGTAGTTCGACGTCGCCGCCCGGCACGCGCTGATGCCGCAGTAGTTCGCGAGCCCGAGCGGGATGTCACGGAGCACATTCGCTGCGTAGGGATCGGGGTAGTTCGTCGGCACCACCGAGTCGAGCAGCAGCCTCTCGACATGCGTGGGATATCCGAGCGCGTAGGCGAGCGCGAGCTTCGTCCCATAGGAGATACCCCAGATCGCGATCCTGTCGACGCCAAGGGCCTCGCGCACGGACTCCGTGTCGTCGGCGTGGTCACGCGTGCTGTAGAAGTCTCGCGTCGGCCCGATGGAGGTCGCACAACCGAGCGCGAGCGTGTCCTGGCCGACGAATCCCGTCGAGATCTGCAACGCGGGGCAATCGATGAGCCCCGACTTCCCGGTACCACGATTGTCGAAGGCGACGATCCGGTAGCCCGGGAAGAGCGCGCGGAAGAGAGGAGCGCTGTTCTTGTCGCCGATGTCGAACACCGTGGCGGATCCCTGACCCGGTCCGCCGGCGACGAGCATCATCACGCCGCGCTCCTTGCCCTCGGCGGGAATCGACTCGACGTGGAGGGTGATCGTCCCGGGAACGACGCCCGTGCGGTCGAGCGGCACGACCACGTCGGAGCACACAAGGCCGTCCGAACCGCAGGCCGCGGTCGCAGAACTGGCCCTGGCCCGGAACCCCGCTGCTGCGAGGAGTGGCGCCCGTTCAACTGCGCCCGGCGAGCCGAAGCGGCTCGGAGGCGGTGCGGTCGAGCCGCCGCGCGAGTCGCTCGTGGCGCCTGCTGTCGCAACGACCGCAGCCACACAGAGACCAATGCCGACCCGGGTCGCTGTCGTACGCAGGGCCATCCCCTTTCGCCTGACACCCATGCGACCCTCTCCCCTCGGTTGGAGACCGTCAGCTCTGTGGACCGGCGGCGGTGACGGCAGGTCCCGCGTCGTCGGCGAAACGGGTGAAGTTCTCCCTGAACAGATGGGCGAGCTCACCCGCCTTAACATCGTACGCACCGGCGTCGCCCCACGTCGATCGCGGATCGAGGAGCGCCGGGTCCACGTCGGGAACCTCCACCGGGACGTCGAACCCGAAGACCTCGTCGACGCGGAACCGGGCTGCATCGAGCTCCCCCGATAGTGCGGCATGCAGGAGTCGGCGCGTCGCCTTGATCGGCATCCGATGACCCTCGCCGTACGGACCACCCGTCCACCCCGTGTTGACGAGCCAGACCGTCGACCCGTGCTCGTCGAGCTTCTCGCCGAGCATTCGGGCGTACACCGCAGGCGGCTGGGGCAGGAACGGAGCGCCGAAGCAGGTGGAGAACGTCGGCTGCGGCTCCTTGACGCCGATCTCGGTGCCGGCGAGCTTGGCCGTGAAGCCAGAAAGGAAGTAGAAGAGTGCCTGGTCGCGGGTCAGGCGCGCGATCGGCGGCAGGATCCCGAAGGCGTCGGCCGTCAGCATCACAACCGAGCTCGGGTGACCGGCGCGCTTCGCGGGAAGCGCGTTCGCGATCTGCTCGAGCTTGTACGCCGCGCGCGTGTTCTCGGTCTTCGCATCGCTCTCGAGATCGACCACCCCACGCTCGTCGATCCGGACGTTCTCCAGCACCGTTCCGTAGGTGTGCGTCGTGCGAAAGATCTCCGGTTCGGCCTCGGCAGAGAGTCGGATCACCTTTGCGTAACAACCACCCTCGATGTTGAACACTCCGTTCGACCCCCAGCCGTGCTCGTCGTCGCCGATCAGCGAACGCGTCGGATCAGCGGACAACGTCGTCTTGCCCGTGCCGGACAACCCGAAGAAAACGGCGACCTTGCCGTCCTCGCCGACGTTCGCCGAGCAGTGCATCGGGAGGACGCCTTCGAGCGGGAGGCGGTCGTTCATCACGGTGAAGATCGATTTCTTGATCTCGCCGGCATAGAACGTGCCGCCGACGATCACCTCGGTTTTCGTCGGGTGAAGGACAACGAACGTGCCCACGCGCGTGCCGTCCTCTGCAGGAACGGCCTCGACCTCGGGTGCATGCAGAACGAGTGCCTGCGGATGGAAAGCTTCGAGCTCTGAGCCGTCGGGCTCGATGAACATCGTCTTCGAGAACAAGGCGTGATAGGGGCTGCCGGTGAGCACGCGCACAGCGATCCGGTGCGCTTCATCGGCACCCGCGAATGCGTCGACGACATAGAGCGGGTCCTGCGCATCCAGATGCGCAGTGACCTTCGCGCGCAACCTGTCGAACTTCGCTTCGTCGAGCGGATGATTGATCTCGCCCCACCAGATCCTGTCCTCGGAGCCGGGCTCGGTGACAACGAACTTGTCCCTCGGGGACCGGCCCGTGAACGCACCGGTGTCGACGGCGAGCGGCCCGCCCTCGGCGATCCTGCCGTCGCCACGCCGGATCGCGTGCTCGTAGAGCTGCGAGGTCGACGGCTGCCAGACCACGACGCCTGACGGATCGAGGCCGTGGAGGTCGAGGCCGACGTGCGTTCGGGTCGGGGTGGTGGTCATAGCAGCGCCTCCGGGGGTACGTCGATGTGGGAACGTGAGTGGGTCAGAACGGGCGGAATCTCATGGCAACCCAGGTATCGTACGTACGCTTCGAGGGTCGTGAACGGGCACATTGGCACCCCGGATCGGACGCTCACGCGCGGTGCTCAGGCGATTCCCGCGATCGCTCCCTGCGACTCCGGCTCGACGTTCTCGTCGCGCGCGACGAGCAGCGCGTAGCGCCCTCCCGTGCGAAGGAGCTCATCGTGCGTGCCGACCTCTGCAACGCCGCCAGCGTCGAGGACGACGATCTGGTTGGCATCCCGCACCGTCGAGAGACGATGGGCGATCGCGATCGTGGTACGCCCCTCGGCAAGGCGCTCGAGCGCCTCCTGCACGAGCCGCTCGGTCTGCGTATCGAGCGCCGAAGTCGCTTCGTCGAGCACGAGGATCGGCGGGTTGCGCAGCACGGTCCTCGCGATCGCCATCCGCTGCCGCTCGCCGCCCGAGAAGCGATGGCCACGCTCGCCGACAACGGTCTCGTAGCCGTCCGGAAGCGAGGCGATCAGCTCGTGAATCTGTGCTGCTCGCGCCGCCTCCTCGACTTCCTCGTCGGTCGCATCCGGCTTTGCAAACCGCAGGTTCTCGCGCACCGTCGAGTGGAAGAGATAGGTCTCCTGCGAGACGACGCCGACGGCCGCGGCGAGCGACTCGAACGTGAGCTCGCGCACGTCGATGCCGTCGATCGAGACGGTACCCTGGGTCGCGTCGTACAGGCGCGCGACGAGATAGCCACAGGTCGTCTTGCCCGAGCCAGTCTCCCCGACGAGCGCCGCCTTCGTGCCGGCGGGAACGACGAAGGAAACGTCCTTCAGCGTCCAGGCGTCCTCGTCGTAGCGGAAGCAGACGCGGTCGAACGAGACGTCGCCCCTCGGGCGCTCGAGCGTCCGCGTGCCCTCGACGATGTCGATCGGCTGGTCGAGGTACTCGAAGATGCGGTCGAAGAGGGCGAGTGAGCTCTGTACCTCGAGCTGAACGCCGAGCAGGCTGCCGATCGGGAAGAAGAGTCGGGTCTGCAACGTCGTGAACGCGACGAGGACACCGATGCTGATCACGGAGCTGCCGCGCGCCTGTGACCACCCGGCAAACCAGTAGACGAGCGCGGGCATCACGGCAAACGTCATCTGGATCGCAGCCATCATCCAGCGGCCCGTCATCCGGCTGCGCACCTCGAGGTCGGCAAGCCGCAGCGACTCGTCGGAGAACCGGGCGGCAAGATCCCCGGAGCGCCCCATGGTCTTGCCGAGGAGGATCCCCGAGACGGAAAGCGACTCCTGCACGATCGACGAGACGTCTGCCAGCGACACCTGACGCTCCGCGGTCACCTTCTTGCGCTGGGCACCCACGCGCTTCGTCATCCAGACGAAGAAGGGCAGCAGGATCAACGCGAAGACGGCGAGACGCCAGTCGAGCAGCACCATCGCGATGATCGTGGCGATGACAGTGGTCACGTTCGAGAGCACCGACGTTGCAGTGGAGGTGACAACCGTGTCGATGCCGCCGATGTCGTTCGCGATCCGGCTTTGCACATCGCCGGTCCGCGTTCGCGTGAAGAACGCGAGCGAGAGTCGCTGCAGATGTCGGTAGACGGACGTGCGCAGGTCGTGCATCACGGCCTGGCCGACGCGGTTCGAAAGAAGCGTCTGGAAGACGCCGATCGCGCCCGTGACGATCGGGATGAGGATCATCCCGGCGACGAGGAGCGTGAGCAGACGCACGTCGTTCTCGGGGATCGCGGTGTCGAGAACGGCCACGAGCAGGAACGACGGGATCACGCCGAGCACTGCCGAGAAGATTATGAGGGTGAAGACGACCGCGAGCTGCGGGCGATACGAACGGAAGAGGGGGAAGATCCGGCGCAGGTTGGCGCTCCGAACCGCAGGATCGGCCGGCCGCTTCGGCGGCTCGGCGATCGTGTCTGCTCCGAAGCGGCGACCAGGCATGCTTCCTAGAGTGCCTGCCTCGTCTCAGTCCAGGTCGAGAGCGATCCCGAGAGAGCTGTCCAGACGCCGCACGTCCTCGAACCCGAGCGAGCCGCGATAGGCACCGAACGATCGCTTCTCGAGCGTGAAGAGGTTGTCGCAGTTCGCCACGCAGTCGCGCGCGAGCCCGTGCTCGGATCCGAGTGGCACCTCGGTCGGCAACCCGCGGACGCGACTCGTGATTCCGACGACGGTCACACTCCGAAGAAGCGGGATCGCACTGTCTCGCGTGGCGATGACCGCTGGATGACGGCCTTGCGGGAACTCGACGTCATAGATGTCACCCCGGTTCACAGCGGCTCCTCGCCGGCCTGCTCGCGTTCCACGAACTGCGTGAAGGCCCAGATCCCGATCTCGGACTCCTCCTGCGGATGCTCCACAGACGCGCGTCGGTACGACTCGACGATCTCGCGATCGCGCTCCTCGCGAAGGATCCGCTCGAGACCCTGCCGGAGGGCGTCGCTTCGGCTCGCGTAGCGACCCGACGCGACGATCGCATCGAGGCGTTTTGCATCCGCTTCTGGGATACGGATTGGGATTTGAATAGTAATACACAGATCCTACCGCTCCTCGAGCGGCTTCACAAGTGGCCCCAACGGACGGCTGATCAGGTGCCGAGCGCCTCGACCGTCACCTGGAGCCGATCCGTGAGCTCCCGGGCGAGCTCAGGAGTCGGCGTTGTGCGCGGAACGGCGATCGGCGCGCCGATCAGCGCCGCCAGGCGGGGGAACCCGAAGCTGCGACTCCCGAGAGCCTTGCGTGTCTCGAGCAGCCGAACGGGCAGGATCGGCGCGCCGGTTGCGAGTGCCATCCGGGCTGCGCCGCGCAACCAGGGCCCCTCACGCATCACTCCGCCCTCCGGAAAGAGGCCGACCACCTCTCCCGCCTCGAGCGCTGCGATCGCCGAGGCGATCGCAGCGACGTCGCTCTTCCCACGCTCGACCGGGATCGCCTCCACGCTTGCAAGCCACCAGGGCAGCAGCGGCACGCTCCAGAGCTCGGACTTCGCGAGGTAGCGAATCGGCCGTGAGATCGCCGCCGAGACGAAGAACGGATCGAGGATCGATTCGTGGTTCCCGACGACGACGAGCGACCCGTCTGCCGGAACGTGCTCGAGTCCACGAACCTCGAGCCGGTAGACCGCCCGAACGACCGGCGTCAACGAACGCCGATACGCCTCGTAGCTCAGTATCCCGGCCTGACACGGGGGAACTCGGGAAGCGCATCGTTCGCGGAGTGGCTCAGCACGATCTGCATGTCCCGCAGCGAGCGGATCGCGAAGCCCGCCTCGCAGTAGGTGAGGTAGAAGTGCCACAGGCGCAGGAACCGGTCGTCATAGCCGAGCGATCGGATCCGATCGACGTTGTGCTCGACGTTCGCTCGCCACTCGCGCAGCGTTCGGGCGTACCCGAACCCGATCTCCTCGACCGCGTTGATCTGGAGCTGCGTTCCGGCGACCGCCTTGGCGATCGCCTCCAGCGACGGGAGGAGAGAGCCGGGAAAGATCGTCTGCTGAATCCAGTCCGGGCGGCGGCGGTAGCGCTCGAAGCGCCAGTCCGGGACGCCGATCGTCTGGACACAGGCGAGGCCACCACGTGTGAGAAGGCGATCGATTGCCGAGAAGTAGTTGCCGTACTCGGCGAGACCGATCGCCTCGAACATCTCGATCGACGCGATCTTCGTGAACCGACCTTCGGTCACCCGGTAGTCCTGCTCGCGGATCTCGACCCTCTTCTCGAGGCCCGCCGCTGCAACGCGTTCACGCGCAAGGCCGGCCTGGCTCGGCGACAGCGTCAAGCCCGTGACCCGGCAGCCGACCTCGGTCGCCGCCTGGATCGCGAACCCACCCCAGCCGCACCCGATCTCGAGCACGTGATCGTCAGGCCCGAGTTCGAGCTTCCCGCAGATGTGCCGCACCTTGGCCCGCTGCGCCTCCTCGAGGGTCATCCCCGGGCGCTCCCAGTACGCGCACGAGTACGCCATCGTCGGATCGAGCATCAGCTCGAAGAGGTCATTCCCGAGGTCGTAGTGCGCGAGGATGCTGTCCTTCGCCACGACCTGCGTCTGCCGCGGCCGACGGTCGGGGCGTAGCTCCTGCAGCCGGTAGAGACGCTTGAGCGTCGGGTGCTCGCCCGTCGTCTCGAGATTGCGGCCGATCAGGGAGAACAGCCCGACGAGGTCGTCGCAGTCCCAGTCGCCGTCGACGTACGACTCTCCGAAGCCGACCCGCGTGCGCATTCCGAGCTGTCTCCAGAACGCATCCGGGCGCCTGAGCTCGACGAGGACCGAAGGCCCCTGCCCGTCGCCGAACCGACGGCCGCGGCCGTCGGGGTAGCGAAGCACGACCTCCCCGCCCTCGAGCGCCGAGAGCGCACGAAAGGAGAGGCGGCGGGCGACGTCGGCCGCGATTCTCACCGGCGCACCGATCCTTGCCCCGGGACATGCGGCGGCTTGCGGTAGAAGGGCGTCCGCTTCAGCCACAGGCGGAACGCCTGCCAGTGGATCAGGCCGAGCACGCGGGCCGGCATGAGGGGGTATCGCACGAGGGCCGCACGCAGTGACGCGGAGGTCAGCGGCACACGACGGGCCGTGAGCGTCGCGTGAAAGTCGGGGCTGCCGCTCTCGTGGACATCCATGCGGACACTGAGCCGTTCCTCGGGCTCGGAGAACCACCACGTGTAGGACTGATCCATCGGCATGAACGGAGAGACGTGTAGGCGCTTGTCGGTCTCGAACACGACACGACCGCGAGCCTCGGTGCCGTCACCGGGAAGAAGAACGTACGGGTGCCGCTCGCCGAACGTGTTGTTGACCTCGGCGACGATGCAGGCGAGCGTCCCGTCCTCGTGCCGACACCACCAAAACGACACCGGGTTGAAGACGTGGCCGAGCACGCGCAGGTTCGTGAGCACCTGGATCGAGCCTCTCCCCCGGAGCTCGATGGCGCTCTCTGCAAGGAGCCCCCTGATATCGATGTGATCGGTGTCGTAGAAGCCCGTCACCGCCCGACGGTTCCACCGAAACAGCCGCAGCGTGCGGTCGAGGTGCGGCAACTCGTCGAGGTCGAGCAGCGCCATGTACACGGGATAGCTGAAGACGTTGTCGTTGGGCGCACGGCGCGCATGCATCACCGTGCCGGTGTAGAGCGCGCTTCTCACCAGGTCACCCCGAAGGCCGCTGCTGCTCTGAGTCCGGACGTCAAACCGTCCTCGTGGAAGCCGTTGCCCTGCCACGCACCTGCGAACGCTGTGTGCCTCGCAACACCGAAGGAGCGAGCACGCTCGGCCGCCACGAGACTCGCGAGCGTCGTCCGCGGGTGCTCGTAGTCGATCATGCGGATCACGCTGGCCTCGTCGATCTCCTCCGTGCGGTTGAGCGTCACACAGTACTCCGTCTCGGTCTCGAGCTTCTGCAGGCGGTTGAGGGAATAGGTGAGCGACGGCCGCTCGGCGAGCACACCACACCCGGGGGATTGATAGTTCCACGATGAGCGATCCGAACGTCTCGTCGGGACGAATCGAGGGTCCGTATGAAGAACCGTCTCGTTCGCCGTGGTCTCGAAGGCCGACAGCATCTCACGCTCATCCGGGGAGGGATCCTCGAGGAGAGCAAGTGCGCGAGGGGCGCTCGCCGCGATGACAACGCCGTCGTAGGGGCGCACGGAACCGTCGGCGCGGCGGATCTCGACACCGGTGGTCGTTCGTGCGACCGACCGGACGGGAGCGCCAAGGCTCACGGGCGCGCCGAGCCCGTCGAGCAGAGCCGTAACGTACGTGCGGCTGCCGCCGCTGACGGTCCGCCAGCGGCGCCGGCGAAGCCCGAGCATCGAGTGGTTCCGGAAGAACTCGATGCCGGCCGAGGCGGGGAACTCGAGCGCATCACCGGGCGCTGTCGACCAGAGCGCAGCGGTCATGGGCACAAGGTAGTGCCAGCGGAACGATTCCGAGTAGCCCTCGTCGAGAAGGAACCGATCGAACGTCTTTCCCTCGGCATCGGCGTCGCCTGCCGTCCGCAGGAAGCGGAGGATCTCACGGAGCAGCGACGGCCCCGCCCGCCACGGCCGCCGGCTCGACCACTGGAGCCCGCAACCACACGACATCGAGAACGACATCTCGGACGCCTGGGTCCGAACGCCGAGCTCCCGGAAGAGCCGCGTCAGGTTCGGATAGTTCGCCTCGTTGTGCACGATGAACCCTGTGTCGAGCTCGAAGCCGGCGGCGGAAACCGTGTAGACATGGCCCCCAGGGGTCGGGTTCGCCTCGTACAGCTCCACGTCGTGGAGTCGCGAAAGGGCGTGAGCCGCCCCGAGCCCGGCTACGCCGGTACCTACAATCGCTATCTTCATTTCAACGGTGATTCGCTCGAAACAGGCCCACTGGATGACTGATCATGTCTGAGGCGGTCGAACGCGCCCCGGCAACGGTCGAGATCGCGACGGTGCGCGAGCACACGACACGTGCGAGTCAGGTCGTCACGATGATCGCGATCGTCGTTCCTCCGCTCGGCATCATTGCCATCGCCTTCGGTCTCTGGGGGATCGCGTTCTCGTGGATCGACGTCGTCGTGTTCCTCACGCTGTACGTTCTCACGGGGCTCGGAACGACAGTCGGCTTCCACCGGCTCTTCACCCATCGCAGCTTCGAAACGACGAAGACGGTCCGTGCGGCTTTCGCAATCCTCGGCTCGATGACCTTGCAAGGTCCGGTGACCCAGTGGGTGACGGATCACCGCAAGCATCACGCGCTCTCCGATCAGGAGGGCGACCCGCACTCTCCGCACGCAGGATTCGAGCCCAACGCCTGGGGCGCCGTGAAGGGCTTCTTCCACGCTCACATGGGGTGGCTCTTCCATCTCAAGGGCATGGAGCGGGGCGAGCGGTACGGCAAGGATCTCTATGACGACACGCTGATCCGTCGCATCGACCGGATGTACTTCGTGTGGGTCGTTCTCACGTTTGCCATTCCCTTCGCGATCGGGTACGCCGTTGGCGGTGCGAGCTGGAAGCTCGGCCTCGAGGTGCTCATCTGGGGCGGCCTGATCAGGATCTTCGCGTATCAGCATGCCACCTTCTCGGTCAACTCGATCTGCCACATGTTCGGGCGGCGCGCCTATCGCTCACGTGACGAGAGCCGGAACAACTGGGTCGTGGCCGCGCTGACCTTCGGCGAGGGCTGGCACAACAACCACCACGCGTTCCCGGCGTCTGCCCGACACGGCCTCGACCGGCTGCAGCTGGACATTGCTTGGATGACGATCCGGTCGCTCGAGAAGCTCGGGCTCGCCTGGAACGTTCGTCTCCCGACGGCGAGTCAGCGCGAGCGCCGCAGGCTCGCCTGAGCCTCGAAGAACGCCAGGAGCTCCCCCACTCCGTCGACCCAGGCTCCTGCTCGGGGCAGCCGCATGATCGCACCCGAGCGACGGCGCAGCGCTGCGCCGTGAAGGCCTCCCTCGATCAACGCGTAGGTGCCCTCGATGCCGAGCGCGCGGGCGCGATCGAAGCCGCGCTTCGAGCTCGAGGCGCTGACGCCGGGGATTCCCGGGAGGTAGCGGTCCCATGAGCCGTGCAGCACGTCGAGGCGCTTGCCGGCGAGCCCATCGAGCGAGAGCCGTTCGGGGATCCACGGGGCGAGCCCCAGGACGCCGACGGCCGAGGGATGCCCCGCGACGCCGATCGAGACAGCCCCTCCCATCGAGAAGCCGACGAGGAGCGCCGGTCGCTCGACGAAGTCGAGAGCGGCCCGAGCGTCCGCCAGGCACGAGTCGAGCTCGTTCCACGTCTTGATCCGGTATCGCACCTCGGCGAAGGCGAGCCCCGTGAATCGCGGTGCGAGCTCGGTCGTGAGCAGCTCGCTCGTTGCGCTCCAGGTTCCGGGCACCGCACGGGCGGAGCCACCGTTGACGAGAACCACCGCGAGCGACGCAGCGTCGTTGCGAATGCGGATCTCTGCGCCGGTCGCTAGGAGAACCGGGGCGGTCACTCCGGAGCCACCGACTGAGCCGGGGCACAGCTCTTGACGGCTGCCGCGACCGCGCGGGCGCGCTCGCTATACCCGTCCTCGTTGCCGTGAAGCCCGTCCGGGGCGAGCAGCTCGGGATTCTTCTCGACCATCTCTGCCCATTCGACGAGCTTCACACGTTGGTTCGCCCGGGCGGCGTCCCGGAGAACGTCGTTGAAGGCATCGTTCGGCCGGCCGTCGCGCCAGATCGTCGCCCATGCGACGCAGCGATTCGGACCCACGAGCCCGAGGAAACGAGCGACGTCCTTGCGAAACTCCGTCACCGCGGTCGGAGGATCGTTCGTGCCGAGGCTGACGACGACGTAGTTCGAGAGCAAGGGCCTCCCAGCCTCGAGCTCGGCGATGCCCTGGGGCGTCACGCGTCCCACCTCGTCGTTGGCCACCATCTTCCAGCCCGGCAGAGCGTCCGGGACATAGCGCTCGATACCGACATTGAGGGAATCACCGACGAGCGTGACCGTCCCACGCGAGACCGCTGGTGGCGCGGAGAACGGGTTGCCGCCGACGACCACGAGCGCGCCGACGGCAACGACGACGAGGAGCGTTGCGAAGAAGAGGGAGGAGCGCATCGGGCAGGCAGGACGGGGCTGGGGGCGAATCCGACCGGATGGAGGTGAGCGCGTCGATCGATCGGTATCTCGCCAGCCCCGGGCTCTCGGAGTCTACCCGGCGTGCGTATGCAGCCGACCTCGCGGATTTCAGCGAGTGGCTGCAGCGGTCGAACCGCACGGTCGCCGATGTCGACGTTCGGGCGCTTGCCGAGTACACCGCCGAGCTCGGCCGCGGCCGGCGGGGGCTCGCCCCCTCGACGATCGCGCGGCGTCTTGCTGCTGTCCGGTCATTCATCCGATTCACGCTCGGGGCGGCCCGCGTGCCGGAGGTCGCGCTCGTACCGCGAAGGCGGCGTCGGCTCCCCGATGCGCCGAAGCTCGCCGACGTCGAAGCGGTGATCGCCTCGGTCGGCGGTGACGAGCCGCTCCCGTTGCGAAACGGTGCAATCCTCGAGCTCACCTACTCCTGCGGTCTCCGGAGTGCAGAGGTCGTCGGGCTCCGACTGGCGGACATCGATTTCGACCAGGAGACCGTGCACGTCCTCGGGAAGGGAGGAAAGGAGCGCGTCGTCCCGCTCGGCGAGCGGGCCTCGTATGCCGTCGCCGTCTATCTTCGCGATGTTCGTCCCACGCTCGCGCGCGGAGCGAACGACTCGCTCTTCCTCTCGGTGCGCGGCCGCAGCCTGGATACCTCGACGATGCGCCGGCTGATGCGCAATCCTCACCGCCTGCGGCACGCGTACGCGACACACTTACTGGAGGGCGGAGCAGACCTGCGCACGATCCAGGAGCTGCTCGGTCATGCCTCGCTCTCGACGACGCAGATCTACAGCCACGTCGACGCGCGGCGGCTTCGGCGGGTCTACGACTCGAGTCACCCCCGCTCCTGAGATGTGCCCTGGCGCAGGAGCCGTCGGCGGCGCGCCGAATCGGGTCCAGCCGCATGACGTATTCCGACGACACGAGCACCGATCCCGAGGTGGAGCGCTACCTGCTTCTGCTTGCGGGGCAGCGCTCACCGCGAACGGTCGACGCGTACAGTCGCGACCTCGCGGCAGCGGGCGTGTTCCTCGGCGCTCCGGTCGGAGCCGCAACGACCGACGATCTCGACCGGTGGGTCGCGGAGATGCGCGCGAATGGCCTCGCATCCTCGACGATTGGCCGCCGAGTCGCCGCCGTGCGCTCCTACTACCGGCATCAATTGCTCCTCGGCGAGCGCCGGGACAACCCGGCCGCCGAGGTTGTAACCCCCCGGCGAACCCGGAAGCTCCCGCGCACGCTCTCCCCCTCCGAATCCGAGCGCCTGATCGAGGCCGCGAACGGCACGACGCCGCGTTCGCTCCGTGATCGCGCCCTCGTCGAACTGATGTACGGCGCCGGGCTTCGGGTCTCCGAGACGGTCGGGCTCACTCGATCCTCGGTCGACATCGACGCACGAATCGTTCGTGTGCTCGGGAAGGGCGACAAGGAACGGATCGTCCCGCTCGGCCGCCCAGCAGCTGAAGCCGTGCGCCGCTATCTCGCGCTCGGCCGACCGCACCTCGATCGACGGTATCGGCCGGATCTGTTTCTCAACGCGCGAGGCGGCGCGCTCACCCGCGCCGGTGCGTTCCTGATCCTCCGGAAACTCGCCGAGAAGGCGGGTCTCGAGCCGGAGCGCGTCCACCCACACCTCCTGCGGCATTCGTTCGCCACCCATCTGCTCGAGGGCGGTGCCGACCTCCGTTCGGTGCAGGAGATGCTCGGCCATGCCGACCTCTCGACGACGGAGCGCTACACGCACGTCTCCGACCGCCGCCGCCGCGAGACGTACTTCTCGGCGCATCCGCACGCAAGGGCTCCAGCACCCATTCGCGGTGACACTGCCTGAGCCTGGATCCACCGTTTTGCGTGGGCGTTGCATCTCGT
>Ga0163153_10005560_pt1 | contig 14782 bp, 10 predicted proteins | sample OliLakLV19MP6IB1_FD_148629 | JGI IMG/M metagenome (GOLD analysis project Ga0163153, IMG submission 148629) | Freshwater microbial mat bacterial communities from Lake Vanda, McMurdo Dry Valleys, Antarctica - Oligotrophic Lake LV.19.MP6.IB-1 | ecosystem: Environmental > Aquatic > Freshwater >... | reverse complement strand
CCACTTGCGTCGAGCGTCGCCGTCGCCGCTGGCGTCTGCAGCGTGGTGGTTCCGCCGCCAGTAACCAGTGCCGTGCTGGTCAGGGATCCGCTCGATACCACCGTTACCGTCCCGCCACCACCGCTGCCGCCTGCCTGAAGGGTCCATGTATCCGTGGCCGTGCAGCCGTACAAATTGCTACCGGCTGTCGCGTTGCTCTTGAAAAACTGATCAGCGACCGTGCAGGTGGCCGGAAGAGTAGTGCCTGTTTTCATAGGAGCCGTGCGCGTCGCGTTGAGCGCCACGAGCGCCCCCGTGAACGTGCGGCCACCACTGGTGGTCTCCGAGGTGGCCGGAGCGCTGTAGTCTGTTCCGGCGACCGCCGTGGCTGTCCCGCCTGCGCCATCGCCCTTCAGGACTACCGATCCCGAGGTAATCGGCGCGAAGTCCGTCCCGGCCACCGCGGCCGCGAACCCACCCGCACCATTGCCCTTCAGGACGTTCCCTCCTGACGTGGCCGGCGCGTAGTCCGTGCCACTGACGGCTGTGGCTGTCCCGCCAGAGCCGTTGCCCTTGAGCACGGACAAGCCGCTCGTTGCGGGCGCATAGTCGGTTCCGCTCACAGCAAGACCCAGCACGCCGCTGGTAACTTTCGTCAGACCGGATCCGCTGGCCCGGCGAATCGTCTTCCCGCCGGCTCCGGAGAACAGAACCACTTCCCCGTCCACGCTGAAACTGGTATTGCTCGAGATGTCGCCGCCCGTTGGAACGTCGCACGTCCCGTTGAATTTGAGATACCCCGACACACAAGCGGTCCAGAGCGCTACCACGTCCGAGGCTGCGGCCGCCGTTAAAGCGGACGCTCCATTGCCCTTGACGACGCCAGTGAGTGTGGCGGCGCCAGTCCCACCGCGCGCTACAGAGAGAACACCAGCCCACCCCATCTGGAACGTGTGAGTGGACGATACCGAACTGATGGCGAGCGTCACATTCGTGTCAGCGGCGCCGGCGAGAGTTTGAGCGCCGGCGCTCAGACTGTTGATTGCGGTGATTCCGGAGCCGCCCCCGCCACCGCTCATCTGTGTCCAAATATCCGTGGCCGTGCAGCCGTACAAATTGCTACCGGCTGAAGCATCCGTCTTGAAAACCTGATCAGCGACCGTGCAGGTGGCCGGAAGAGTAGTGACTGTACGGATGGGCGCTGTACGCGAGGATGCCGTTGCGACGAGCGAGCTACCCGTCGGCCACGTCCAACTCCCGTATGCGGTAACGGCGTTCGAGGAAAACTCGATATTCGGTTCACCATTCCGGCCCGTGCCGATACGGAACCTCGGCGGCCCGTAGTAAATGAACGAACTATTGTTCGGCAACCATGGAAGTACGCCGCCCGTCGTGTAGGCGCTTGAGCTGCGACCCAGCATGGTGTAATCCTGCTCGTCGCCGTTCATCACGGCCAGTCCCCAGTAAGAGTGGACAGTAGAGCCGGTGCCGACCGGCATAATCATCACCCCGTCGCGAGGCTGCGAAGGCTTGATGGTCACCTTAAAACTAAACTCGCATGTGCCTGTGACATTGATAAAGAAGCATCCGCCAGATTGCGCGCCGAACGCTATAGGAACCCAAGCGGATCCGCTGCTCGTGCAGAGGACGCTCGTCGACCCTCCGCCCGTGGTGCAGTCCGTTCCGTTGGCTCCGTTCGTGATGCGGAACGTAACTCCGGGGTACGAGGCGGCCGCTGGCAGTTGCGAGACGAGCCTCGGAATAAACATCACCGACGGGACAGTTGGAGGTTGAGTTGTGGTCCAGACGGCGGCCACGTTCACCGCCGCGACGCTCGTCGGGACGCTCCACGTTTCCGCCTGTCCTCCCCACGAGTACTTGATGGTGTAGCTCGTGCCGGGCTGCACGGTGGCGTCGTTCGGGTACAGATTGATAGAACCGGCGCCCGCCGTCACATTTGAGGTAGAGAAACTATTGAACAGCGTGATGGTTCCATCGTTGTTGGTCCAGGTGCTGTTGGCCCGTGCGGTGATTGTCCCGTTCGCCATGGCTCCCGATGGCGTCGTGAACGTGCCGGTTACGGTGGTCTTTGCGCCATAGGCGGAGATTGAGACGAGTAGGCACAGAACGATTCGCATGTTGGCTCCTGGGGGGATGGTGCGGTTGTTGCTTGGGAAGAGGGTATTGCTTTGGGGAAGACTTGAAAGGCTCACTCCGCACTGCTGTCTTAAGGTATAGCCGGCTTATCTGGTTTCGGCTTGCACATCGGCTCGCCATCCGCGCTTGGTACGGGTTCCGATAATTTCACGTCACAGAGCGCGGCTACCGCAGTTTGGATCATCTTATCCGCATCACTCATCTGCATCTGAGCGGCGAGCTTCGCATACATTGCCCGCCAGTAGTCAGCGCGGGCTTTCTCCGCGACTGGGACGGGCTTCGGCGGCTCGACGGGTGCGGGATCGGCCGCGAGCATCATCAGGAGGAGCGGGAGGATCATTGGATGCTCGCGGCGGCGTTACGCGCCTTCTGTGCGGTCGCGATGGCAGCATCTAAAGCCGCTTGAGTTACGCACGCGCCGGGAGCGGAGACAGCCGCTTGCCAGTACTTAGCACCCTCAAAAACAATAGCTTCTGGCAGATTGGCATACTGGAGCAGGCGCACATTAGCACCCTTTGCGTGAGCCGCGCGGGACGTACCGGCGACCGAGCGGTTGGTGATCGTGATGACACCGCCCGAAAAGGTAAACCCGATAGCCTCGTTGTCGATCACGAGTTGCCCCGATGCCGGGAAGCCTGTCGCGTCGTTCAGTGTGAGGGTGGGCGCGGTGGCGACGTTAACGCTTGCGAGATCAGCGGCGAGAGCGTAATTACCGGAGACGCCCATCGTGATCCTGATGGTTTCCGCGCAAGACACGGCCTCGGTTGTCCATGTGATGTTGCGGAGGTTGACAGTTGTGGGTGTCTGCGCCGTTAACGCCAGCGCGAAAACGAGAAGAGTCAGAATTGGTTTCATTATTTGATTACCTCGGGAAGTGCGAGAATGTCAACGGTCTTACCTTCGAGTAGTGTTTTCATTTTTGGTTACCAAGTCGCGATAGTAGCGCGTTTCCAAGTGTCGGTGGCCGTGCAAACGTAGACAAATCCAGTATCATAGGCGAACTGGTTGATAGTGCAGGTTGCCGTCGCAGATGCCGGGGTCTGCTGCGCGACGTAAAGCTTGCCGGACAAGGTAGCGTTCAGCGCCGTGATTGGCGCGTCGGCTGAATTATCCGCGAGACGAATCGCGAGCGTGGTTCCGACGCGGCTCAGTGCTACGAATAAACTAGTGGTGCCGCCTAGCTGGAGGCGATTAAAATCTGCGAAAGTTGAATCTAAAAGACGAATCACCCCACTAGAAACAAACTGTATACCGCCTACAGTTGTGCCAGTTATATACCGCCCGTTTCCTATTACTAAATCACTCCCAAACGTCCCCGTCCCCGCCACTATCAAACTCCTCGGCCTCGTCGCCCCCGCGGCCCCAATGTCGTAGGTGTTGTCGGTGGTAGCGAGGAGGTGGCCGGTGTTTGAAACAATATTCCATCTAGCCGTACCATTAGTCCCGAACTCTAGCCCATTGTTACCACCTGTTCCGGCTGTTTGTGCGTATATTCGCGTAAACCCTGCAACGTATGTGATTCCAAGCCGCGCATAGTTGCTCGCATCCGTGTAGGTGCCGTAGACGTATAACGCCTGCGCCGTCACCCCATTTCGCTGCGCCACGGTATTGGCGTCCTCGCGAAACAGCGGCGAGTTGCCGATGGCCGTCGCGCTGGTTGCGTACGGGATAGCGCCGGTTGTTAGACCGGTGATGCCGGTGCTGTCAAGTGACGCCCACACTGTCCCGTTGGAACGGCAAAGCGTTGACGTCGAACCGCCGCCAGTCGTACAATCCTGGCCGCTTACCCCGTCGGTAACCATGACGATTTGATTTGTGCGGCCAGACGCTGCGGGGAGAGTGCCAACGGTGTAAGGGCCCAGTACGGCAGCAGTCATTGAAACCGGCAGAGTCGAGGTGATGGTGCTGCCGTTCGACGTGAGGCCGGTGATGCCCACGCCGCTTGGCTGCGTGACAGTCTGAGCCACCACGGCCAGCGTGGTGGCCAGTAACATGATACATATTTTCATTTTTTTCTCCGTTGAGATTGCGGCGCTACGACTGCCCGATCTTTTGCTCTTCCGCGACTGGCGGCGCCGCGTGTGTCGCTGGAGGTGTGACGATCTCGGTTCTCTCGGTCCGCTCCGTGACCCGGGTCTTTGTCTCGACCGACCGAACCGCTACCACTTCGTCGGCCTGCAACCGCTCTAACTGCTCGGGCGTGGCGGCCTTGAATGACTTCGCTTTAATCAACGCCTCGACCAACTGCGAAGGGATTTTAACACCGGACCGTGCGGTGTTCTCAATGATGCTCACGGTCTCGTTGAAGCAGTAGCCGATCGCTACAATCTTTGAGAGCCCAGTGTCAATGCCGACCGACTTTTCCACCCAGTGACACACGGCGATGAGCAGCAGGACAAGTAATTTCTTAGCCAGTCCGCGAAACCCGACCTCGCTGGACAATTTGCCCCGCACAAACCCGCTCACGATCCCGGTCACATAGTCGGCGACCATCAAAATCAACAATACCTGAACGGCCATTGGGACGCTGGCCCAGTACGCGGTGCCGGCTGCGATCCCCCATTTCATTAAGGCCGGCGCGCTGTCTGCGAGTTCTAGTCTGTTATGCAAGGGGATCTCCATGAATTGTTTTGCCGGGTGTCAAGCCGGAGGTAACGAGGTGTCTACGACTTCGGCTCGATCGTAAAACTCCCGGCGAATCCGCCTGGCAGTGTCAAGGTTATGGACGGCGCCGAAGATGTCGTAACCGGCGCGCCGCTGCCGAACCCGAGCAATTTCGAGAGGAGGCCTGGGTTTGTGGACAGATCGTCCAAACCGAGCGGCTTCATTTCTGTCACGGCCTTCTCCAGCTCCTTCTTGGTCGCGGTGTCGTCCGGCGCCGACTTGAGCACGCCGATACCTGTGAGTATCCCCACTATTTGCTGGAATATCCCGGTGGCGTTGGAGAACTTAGCGACACCTGTGGCTGTGTCGTCGGCGGACTTCTTCTTACCGATGAAGATTTCAGCGATGGCCACTGCTACCCGCGCGGCTCCGAAAATGGTGGTGATCATAAAGGTTTGGGGCCGGGGCGGACGCACCGCCCCTCAAGTGGTTTAGACGACCTTCGAGTTGCGCTTGGGTGCTTTCGCCTTCTTGGGCTTGGCGGAAGGCTTTACGGAAGGCCCGAAGAGTCCCTGCGTTGCGTTGGGCCCGGCTTTGGGCATGCTGGTGTCTGGCGCTGGTGGAGGCGGTGGCGGTGCGGGCTGTGCGTCGGGGGGAGGGTTATTGGAAAACAGTGACGATGTCGCGTTCACTTCAAGAGCGATCATGTTTGGCCAACTCGTCGGGAAGTTCTGCATTGTCATCCGCACGAGTCCAACGTTGTGCCCGTCCGCGCCGTTGCGGAACCTGAAGTGGTAGAACTTCGACAGGTCATCTTCCGGAGCCGTATATGGTCCAAAGTATTCGGGGATGTAAATATCGGCCACGCCGCCGCCAATGGTCGCAAGTCTCAAGGCGGTCTCCTTGGCCTCTTCCATCGTGGTGAGTTGTGGATTCTTCATAGTGTGGTCCTGCTTTCTGCGCGGATCAAGCTCCGCGCGGGCCTTTTTACGATGCGAGCCGCTCAGCGACCCGCCGCACGATCTCATCGATTGGACAGTGAGGCCCTGGGCAAGGCTTCTCGCTGAAGATTTCCCGATGGCCGATGATGTGCGCTCGATCGGCCGGGATCTTGATACGCTGACAGATATCGGTGAGCAGGGTGACCGAGGCGTCCACCATTGCCTCTGGCCAGATGTCGGACACGCGCCCCTCGTGCTCTACGCCGATGCTCCAATAATTCGGATTCACCTCAATAGGGATCTTTGGGTTCAGCACCCTCCCTGCGTGGAACGCTGTATCCTGCTCGGCGACGTACTGGTGGATGGTGCCGTCCTTGCCGATGCCGTAATGCGCTGACGATGGAGCCTGCAACGATGCGGGGCGCTTGTCGGGAGCGGTGAGGAACCATGCGTCCGTGCCGGCCAATGACCCATCCATCAAATGCAGAACCAGCACGCGCGGGCGATTGTTATTGACGCGCCCCGGGCGATAGTTGCCCTTCGCGCAGCCAATCCATTTGAGAGTGAGAGGCATCGTGGGTCCTACTTTGCGGGCGTTGGGGTAGCCTGTTTCTCGGGCATCTTCTTCCTGACCGCGCCGCCAGCGAAGTCTGGAGCGGCCGGAACGTTCAGCCCAGCCACCTCGCAGGCATCGAGTGAAAGTTTCTCGCGGGTGCAGGCTCCGGCGAACAGACCTTGAATCTCGCGATCCGTCGGCTCGATAGCGGCCTTGTATCGCGTATCCAGTAATTCGCGCTCGGATCGGATCGCACGTAGCTGCTGGAACTCGAGCTCTGTTAGTTTGCCGAGAACAGGACCCGGCTTTGGTTCAGCCGGCTTCTCGGCCGATATCAGAGCCGCGGCAATGATCGCAGCGGTCAACAACATTTTAGACATCATTTGTTTTTCTCCTTTGAAATTGCTTTTGCCGACAGAGACTGTCTGCCTCGTCGGGTACTACCGCCGATTGAAACCGTCAGCCTCAAATCGGTACACCACAACAAAACTCGGCTCCATGTGAATGTCCCGGCCTGTGTCGTTGAGCCACACAGCGAGCTTGGACACCAGGACGTGGTCACGCTCGAGCAGGCCGCCTGCCGCCACGGCGAAGTCGACAGGTGCGCGCGCCGGCCCGCCGCCAGTCGCGTGCTGGATATACAGCATCGTGTTGTCCGCCGCCAGGTCGGCATGTAGGCTGCCTTCAGGCCCTGTCGTTTGCAGGCCCCACAAGACGCCGGCGAACTTGCCCGGCTCTACCGTCCCCCGTGGCCACGCAAGAAGGTCTCCGTAAACGCGAAGAACGCGGACACGGCATCCTCGAGGCGGGCTGAACGTGATCCGGTGAGTGGTAGCTCCCGCCGTTCCCCATGTCATTGCTCGGGTATCCGGATCGCCCTTGATGTCGGTCGAGAAATTGGAGGCCACTGACCGCGGCGTGTGGTCGCAGAGGGACAGTAGCCCGGTGAATAGGATGGTGGTGAGCATTTTGAGAATCACTCCGTAATACAGAAAGGAAGCGGTTCCTCCGCATGGCTAAAGCCAGCGGTTTCCGCGCTGGAGATTTTATGAGCGGCGCGATTAAGGAGTGAACGTGACCAGCGACCCACCTACGAATTTGATCGACGTTACATCCGATCCATTGACGGTGAACTTACTGGTTCCAGAGTTGAACCCAATCACGTAATCTTGCCCTGTGTACAGCGTCCCGAACGCATCGTAAGGATTGAACGCGCGCCCGGCAATCCCGCCGAACGTACCGACGTTCACAGCGGAACCAACGAACTGCCGGTTGCTGTTGATCACCACCGTACCGGCGACAGAGTATGAGTTCGTCCCTGAAAACCCACTATTCGCGTTGAAACCGCCGACTGTCTGGATCGAATTAGAAGCCGTCTGAGAGGTCACGTTCACCCCGCCACTAACTCCTGTGCTAGAAATTACACCCGCGGCCGAGACGGTCCCGTTTCCGTTCACTTGAAAATTGCCGTTCGTGTTTTGGAAACTGGTAGACGCTCCGGTCGCTCCGCTTTGGAACACTCCGCCGGATCCCGTCGTCACGTTGGCGAAGGTCACACTGCTCGAGGTGGCGATCGACTGCGGCGTGGATAGGGTCACGGTTCCGAAGCCGCTCGATACGGACACCTGATTCGCCGTTCCGGCAACAGTGAGCACGCCAGTCATCGCGTTCAAACTGGTCACTCCGCCGCCTGCTCCGCAGCCGGTACAGACTCCGGAAACGGTCAGGTTGGCCACTGTCGCGTTGCGGCTTCCGTCGATGACCGTGGTCCCGCCGATCTTCAGGGCGACCACGCCGGTTCCGCCTGTCGCGTTGTAGCTGCCGGCCGCACTGATGTTCCCAACGCCCGAGACCTGGAACGGGAAACTTACGCCGGAGCCGCTATTGTTCACCTGAAAAGCAATCCCGGCCCCGCTGGCAGTGTTCGACTGCACCACGCCGGAAGAGACCACAGTGCCGAATGTCACATTGCTGGTCGTCGCGATCGACTGCGGCGTGGACAGGGTAATGGTTCCGGAACTGTTGCCTACCACGACCTGATTCGCGGTCCCGGCGACGGTCACAGCGCCGGTGAACCCGTTAACTGTGGTCACACCGCCGGCCACTCCAGCGAGATCCACTGCGCTCCAGGCCACGTTGACCGTGTCGTAAATCCACACCTCGAGGCCGCTCACTCCGCCCTTGTAGGTGATCGCTCCGAAGCCACTGCCAGGGGTGGTGCCGGGAGTGCCCGCCGTGACGGGCAGTCCCACCCATGAGCCCGTTGTGATGTACCCTGTATTGATCAGGTTTCCGGACGCAGTGATATTTCCGGCGCCGTCCACGATAAAGTTTGAGTTGGTCAACTGAAAGCCGTGAGTAGCACCGGCGGCCGTGCTATTAAACACTGTCCCAGCGAAACCTGCGTTGCCCGTCACCACCGCGGAGAATGTCTGAGCGGCCGACCACGTCTGCGCCGCGTCGATACCCGCGACGGTCAGAGAGACGTCCTGGATGGTCCACGTTCGCGTTGACGCCGCGGAGATGCCGGTAGCGGAGAATTTCATGCGCGCGGTGGCGTCCGCGGCCTTATATACGACGTTCGTGGCGTCCGATACCGGCAGCCCTCCTCCGCCGCCGCCACCGCAGCCCGTACAGGTGCCGTTGATAGTGAGGTCGTTGACTGTCGCGTTGCGGCTTCCGTCGATGACCGTGGTCCCGCCGATCTTCAGGGCGACCACGCCGGTTCCGCCTGTCGCGTTGTAGCTGCCGGCCGCACTGATGTTCCCAACGCCGTCCATTTGGATGGGCGTGGACAGGTTCGTGTTCGTGACTTGGAAGCCAATCGTCGCACCGTTCACCAGGGCGTTCACGGCCCCGCCGTTTGAGATGAGACTGGTTACAATGGCGCCGCCGAGCTTGTCCACGCTGGCTACCGTAGCGTTGGCGGCCGTCTTGAATAGTGCGATTTGAGCAGACTGACCGCTGGACGCCCGTACCGTTAACGTGGTGTCTCCAGTGGACTGGTTGCGCACGGTGAGCGTGTCCAGAGACTGTGCCCCATTCACGAGGCTAACGTTACTGCCGACACTCGTCCAGAGACATGGCGCGCCGGTACAGGTTCCGCTGACCACTAGATTATTCAACGTGGCGGTACCTGTGATTGAGAGGTTGCCAGAGACGGTTCCGCCCGTGAGCGGGAGATAGCCCGACGCGCTGCCTGTGGTCACGTTGTCCGTCGTAAACATAACGACGTCCGCAGAATTGCGAACGGAAAATTTGTATCCCAAGCCGCTAGTCAGCCAAATCGCGGCCCGCCCCGCGCTGTCTAAAATGACCGGGTTTGGGTTGGCGATAGAGCCGCCAGAGTCCGTAAACGTGCTCTGAGGCGTCGAGGTCCCAGCCTCGTAGCTGTACACTTTCCCGCCGGACAAAGGCAGCCCTGAGTTGTCAAAGAACTGCGCCTTCGTCTGCGGCAGAAGTAGCGCCGCGGTCTGGGCAAAGGCCGCGCACGCAAGCACGCACGCAAGCACAGCGGTGATTACAATTGTTCGGATGAACTGCATTGGTGATCCTTTTATTGATGGCGTGCTGCTGTGTTACTTGGTCGCGGCGCGTTGCCCGGCGCGCTGATTGCGGAGCCCCTCTGCGCGCTTATAGGGGTTGCTAGCTCGACCGACCAAACCGGGCAGGGCCAGGTCGACCACCATGCGGAGATACTTGTTGCCCTTCTCGCCCTTGTGTGGACCTAGCATTCCGGTGGACTCGCCAAGCGCTTTGCCTGCGTCCCCATAGAACGAGTTCATTTCAGCGATAGCCGCGAACGCGCGGGTGGCGGCGGACGGCAATCCTGGCTTTGTGCGCGGCGGGATAGCTGGGAAGAAAGACACACCGATCTGCCCTCGCCGATCTCGAAGGCTGGTGACGTAAGGCTCTTCGCCAGTCAGGCCGACGAACACGCCGCGAGGAACCGGACCGAGCGCGGGATGCGCGAAAGAGTTCATCGCGTCTTTTTGAGCGGCTTCAAACATCTGGCCGCCCGATCCGCCGAGTTGACGTGTTTCAAAGGCTCCCGTAAGTCCCATTGCGCGCGCGCCGCGGGCCGCGAGCGGGTTGAAGAATCCGAAATTCAAGTAGCCAGTCTCCGGCCCTTCGCCCCAGAGGGCTTTGCCGATATCCGTGCGGCGCATCTTGTCAGATGCCGGAATCTGAAACAACTTCGCCCGCTTGTCGTCCCACGGCCACTTGCCGGTCATCTGGTGGTGGGTCAATGCCCACCATGCAAGCGTCACTATGGCTCCACCAGTGAGTTGCTGCCACAGCCGCATGGATAGCCCGCTCTTTGGAACGGGCCCAGCGCCGGTCCACGCGTTGATGCCATTGACGATCATCGTTTTGCCGGCGGTGATGAATGGCGCGGCCCCGGCAAAAAATCCAGAGTTCTTCAGTGCGCGCTCCACCTCGGACTGCAAAGCTGGAACGTAACTGCCGAGTTGATTGACGAAGTGGTGAAGTTCTCCCGGCTTGGCGGACGGATTGATTGACTTCATGAGGCGGTACATGAGGAGGCGGGACCGAATGTCGATACCACTGGGACCGTAGAGAAGCGGGCCCATAGTGAAGCGCTTCTGCTCGGCTCCTAGTTCTTCAGCGGACCGCTTGCTGAAGGTAACCGATGCGTACTTGTCCGGGATTACTCCGATCTTTGCCATCTCGATCAGATCAGCGGCGGCGTCCTCCGTGGTCGTATCCGTGCGCCAAACTCTATACATCGCCTGGAATTTTTTCAGAAACGGAGTGGAGGATGTGAGTTTTCCGCCGATGGAATTCTCCAGGAATGGAGTATTCGCCACCAGTGCGCCCATTAGATTGGCGGTGTGGAATACAAAATCGGCCGGGCCGGCCAGGGAGAACCAATTCAAGCCGCGGATGATGCGGTCGATGATGGTGGACGACTCCATTCGCTGCCCCTCGAGGATTGGCCTTAGTTCGCGCGCCAGCCACTTCGGCATCACGCCCACTCGCGCCGGCAGGTAGATCACCTTGCCGTCTTTGATCAGTTGCTTACCGGCAGACACCTCTACACGCTCTCCTTCATAGGTGAGCCCGGTAACCGGGTCGTTGAAAGTCTTCTCGTCGCGCGACGCGGAGTGGAACAGTCCTTCCTGCTCAAGGACGTTCAGCAGGCCCGCTTTATCATTACTGCGCACTGCGGCGCCCAAGCGATCGCGAAGATCTTCCATAGTGGCGCTATAGCCCTCAGACAGGCCAGTAGCGAAGTTGTTCGCGATGTTGCGCGGCTTGTGATACGGCAGCCGCCGGCCAGGACCGGACACCGCTTCTCTGTCGATTGAGATGAGCGGATAGTATGTGTCGAGCGGGCCCAGCGCGTTGCTGAAGATTCCCTCGTTCAGCGCATGATTTTCGGCGAGCGGCTTCTCTACTAGGTTTTTGTAAATAGCCAGGGCGTCCTGTACATGGGGATCGGATGTCACAGCGTCGTACCATTCCGGCTCCATGACTGTGGTTACAGCGGCTGCCGCATCGTGGAAGGTCGACGACAGGAAGTCTCGAAGCGTTCCCCAGTCCTCGGCTTCCACGATGGCAGCCGCTGCCTGCGTGATGTCTTGCGGCAGATTGCGCTTGCCCTCGATCGCCTCGAGCAGTCCGGACAGTGGTTCGTAGGACTCGGCCAGTTGGTCATCGCTCATCGAGTCGGCCTGATCTGCGAAGTTCAGCCACCGGTCGCGGAGACCGCGGAGGCGGGACTCGATCAACGCGAGCCTGAGTTCCTGCCAACCGAAATCGCTACCCTTGAGCGCCTTATTGATGGATGGGACCGCGGCGCGCAGAATCGTTGCGGACTGGGCCCGGCTACTGGCGGCCCGGATTGCAGCAACGAATGCTTTGCTGCTGCGTTTCTCTGTTTGAGAGAGGTTGCGCATGAACTTGGACTCGAGTGCCCCGAGTCCGGAGTAGTTCACTTTCGGCGCGTCGTCCTTGAATTTGTCGTGGATCCACTGAGCTATGTCGGTGAGGATGGGGGCGGCTCCGCGTTCGCCGAGTATGCGGGTAACGTTCGCCGGCACGTCGACGCCCTGGATCGGCATCACCACGCCGGCGGTCTTGCCGTCTACAATAAACTGTATTTTGTGTTTGTCCGCACCTTGAACAAAGGCCCCGGTTGGCAACTGGCGGACAATGTGATCGTATAGTTTTGCGTTGACGACGGCTCCATTCGTGAACCAAACCAGCGTAGCGTCCTCGCCATTTAGATTAGTTTTGGAGAACGCGACCGGCTGAATAGGTATGGCGTTGTCGATCGGCGTGAAGATCTTGCCCAGCGCGACGGATGGGCCACGCCGCCCGATCTTGCTACTGGGCGGTTCACCGAACAATGCAAGGAGCCCATTGGTGTAAACAGGTTTCCCGTCAACCTCACTCGTGCTCCATCCCTCATCCGGCGCCGCGATGCGTCCTTGTCCGACCTTGTAGTCGGAGAACGGGAGACCTTTCTCGGGAGACGGACGACCTTCCCCAACCGTCGATAGTGGCTGTTTCTTATCGGACCCAACCCTAATCGCCTGCAGGTCGTTCAGGTCTTCGGGGTGGTCGTTTGCATCGTCGTCCTCCGGACCTACCGCCTCAACCGCCGGTGCCTGCAACTGTTTCGCCAACTCGCGCTGCTTGGCGAGTAGGTCTTTCAACTTATCGGCCTGCTCGAACTTCTGCCCAGCGATAGCCTTTGTGTCGGCCAGTTGCTTCTCGGCGTCCGCGATGCGGCGGACTTGTGCGTCTCGGATACTATCGAGCCCGCGGACCTTGGACTCGATGCTCTGAAGAGTGCCGCCAGCGTCTCCGTACTGGTTCGTGGAAGCCTGGTAAGACAAGTCGCCAACAATTCGAACAGTGGGAAGCGGAATGCTCTCCTCTTTCAGTTCGAACATCGGGTATAACGCTTCAAGGCGAAGACCGCGGTAAGAACCCAGCACAAACGGTTTCCCCGACTGGTTCACGACAGCAATGGACTCGTCCCCACGCAAGGACTCGAGCCTCTTCTGCAAGGATTCGCCAGCCTTTTTCCGCGCGTCGTCGCCCTTGAACGTGGTCTTTCCGATGGTGTATTCCGCGGGATTCGCGTCACGGGTAGCAATGTCCGCCTCGACCTTGGCGAGGTGCTCTTTGAATCTAGCAATGGACTGTGGGATTGCTTGCAGTTCCCGACGCACAGAGGCGGCCTGTTGCTCGTGGCGCGACCGAAGCGCGTCGAACTTTCTGACCTCGGCGTCGATGACAGTTTTCTCGCGGATCGCCGGGTTGCCGGAAGCAATGGCCGCCACCTCGGCGAAACTCACAGCCACGTCGGAGACGTCCTCCGCTTCGCGAACGCTCACGTCGCCACGCATGACTTGGCCTATGAATAACGCCTTTGTATTCAGCGTGTCCCACATCTTCGCGTCAAAGCTTGGCTCTGTCACATACCGGTAGATCTCAATCTCCGAATTGGTATTGCCCTGACGGATGCCGCGGCCCTCGCGCTGTTCGATATCCCGCGGGCGCCACGGAGCATCCAGGTGATGCTGCGCCTTCTGTAGCCGCTGGACGTTGACGCCGACGCCCATCTTTTGTGTGGACCCGATCATCACGCGCACGCGTCCGTCGTTCACTTTCTGGAATAGCAGCTCGCGTGCCGCGTCAGTGTCGCCTTCGTGGATAAACGCCACCTCGTTAGCCGGAATACCTCGAGCGATGAGTTTTGCCTTGAGGTCATCCGAGACGCTGAACTTTCGCTCGCCAGGGTCCGCTGGCTTTGAGAAGTCCAGGAATACTAGTTGCGTCAGTTTCTTTGCTTCGGTCTCTTTCCAGATGCGAACGATGTTGTCGACGGCCTTGTTGACCTTGGAACTGGCAAAATCCTCCGCGTCTGGATTCACCAGACGGATATCGAGCGCGGCCTTCCGTCCGTCGGTCGACACCTTTAGCATATTGTCGACTTTGGGGTTTACCTTTCGGTCTCTGATGTCCTTCGACCGCCGCGCCAAGTCCTGAAGAAATGCCTTCTGCTCCGGACTCGCCGGTGCCGAGATAGTCTTTGCTCCACCGCCTTTGACACTAGGCACTGGCAGTTTCAGCATGTCGGCGGTCTGCACGTCGGCCATCTGCCGGAAGCCTTTGACGAGTTCGGGAATGTTGACGAACTTCGAGAAACGGTTCGTCATCCGGTATCCCGAACCGTCTGGGGACACCTCGAGGGTCGGCCTCACCTCGCCGAAGGTTTGAGCCCATGCGTCAAAATGCTGCATGCCGTGGTCGCGAAGATACTGGGGCTGCAGGAATCGCTGCATCGTCCACATTTCTGCCATCGTGTTGGCGATCGGCGTTCCGGTAGCGAAGACGATTCCGCGACCGTTGTTCATCTTAGCGACGTGCTGTGTCTTGATGAACATGTCGAAAGCGCGCTTTGATTCCGTGTTCGGGATTCCAGCGATACGCGTCATTTTCGTTGGGAAAAATAGGTTTTTGAAGTTGTCCGCTTCGTCTACGAACAGGGAATCGACGCCGAGTT
>Ga0163153_10005558_pt1 | contig 14786 bp, 11 predicted proteins | sample OliLakLV19MP6IB1_FD_148629 | JGI IMG/M metagenome (GOLD analysis project Ga0163153, IMG submission 148629) | Freshwater microbial mat bacterial communities from Lake Vanda, McMurdo Dry Valleys, Antarctica - Oligotrophic Lake LV.19.MP6.IB-1 | ecosystem: Environmental > Aquatic > Freshwater >... | reverse complement strand
GGATCGAGATCACCGCCGGCCCGCGCATTTTGCTCGTGAGCGCCTACCCAGACGACCCGCTGGTGGGTATCTTGCGCGCACAAGGATTCACCGTCCAGCTCGTGGATAAACCAGGCACACTCACGCTGGGGCATCTGTCCGGGGTCAAGCTCGTGGTCTTTAATAATGTGCCGGCATACAGGATCGCCCCTGACTTTCTCAAGGCGATTCCTTTCTACGTGCGTGAGCAAGGGGGTGGATTCCTGATGGCGGGCGGGAAACAAAGTTTCGGTTCCGGCGGATTTTTCCAATCCCCAGTCGATGCGATCTTGCCGGTGTCCATGGAGCTACGGCAGGAACACCGGAAACTCTCAGTGGCCATGGCCATCGTCATGGATCGATCGGGGAGTATGGCTGTCGGCGTCGCCGGGGGGAAACCCGGCACCACAAAAATGGACCTCGCCAATGAAGGCTCGGCCACGGCTGTCGGTTTACTCGGGGACCAGGATGCGATCACGGTTTTTGCCGTGGATTCACTCGCTCATGAATTCGTCCCACTGTGTATCGTCGGGCCGAACCGTGAAAAGATCAATGACGGGATCCGCCGTATCCAGAGCACAGGCGGCGGGATATTTGTGTACGAGGGACTCTCAAAGGCTTGGGCCGAGCTCAAGAAAGCGCAGCAAGGCCAGAAACACGTGATCCTTTTTAGTGACGCGGCGGATACCGAAGAGCCCGGACAATACAAAAAGCTCTTGGCCGAAATGACCAAAGCCGGGGCGACAGTGAGTGTCATCGGTCTCGGCACCGAAAAGGATAGCGACGCAGAGCTCCTCAAAGACATTGCAAAGCTCGGTAACGGGCGGATTTTCTTTAATGCAAATGCCTCTGAGCTACCCGCGTTATTTGCCCAGGAAACCGTCGCCGTGGCACGTTCGACTTTTATTGATGAGCCCACCAGCACTGGTCCCACCGCCGGATGGCTCGAAATCTCCGCGCGTCCGATCGACTGGATGCATGATGTCGATGGATATAACCTCAGTTATCTCAGGGCCGATGCGACCAGTGCCTTGAATACAAAGGATGAATACACCGCCCCGCTGGTCGCCTTTTGGCAACGTGGCCTGGGCCGATCCGCCGCTGTGTCATTTCCTCTCGGCGGAGATTTCAGCACCCGCGTGCGGGCATGGCCGGCCTACGGCGATTTTATCCAGACCCTCGGACGATGGCTGATGGGTAAACCCGTCCCTTCCGGCCTGTCGGTGCGCAGTACCCTGGAGGGGGAAGACCTCGTCATCGAGCTGCTCTACGACTCCACCCGTGAGCTGGACCTCTCGCTGCACCCGCCGCGACTCGCCCTGACGGGATTTAAGGATCAGGAAGTCCTCCGGCCCACATGGGAACGTGTCGCGCCGGGGCGTTTCTCCACGCGGATGAAGCTCATGCCAAATCATCCCATCCGCGGCGCGGTCCAAGCCGGTGAATACATCCTGCCCTTCGGCCCGGTCATCCTCGGGCGTAATGAAGAATGGGCCTTTGATGAATACCGCTTAGAGGAACTCGCCACCCTGGCCACCGCCACTGCTGGACAAGAACGCACTGACCTCGCCTCGATCTGGAAAGCCCCCCGCCGTGCGGAATTCCGCGACTTTAAACAATTCCTCCTCATCACCTTCCTCCTGGCCTTCCTCCTCGACGCTTTCCTCACCCGCACCGGTTACTCCCTGCGCAATTTGCTCGCCCGCAAAAGTCTCACGGCACAAGTCCGCTAAGAGAGCGGAAAGTTTTTGCGTGTAGGGCGAGCGGCCCTGCTTGCCACCTCGAACCATTTACTTTTTGGGCAGGAGCAAATTGCCGCACGCTTCGTTCTTTTAAAACAAATCCGAATGAGTCCCTGTTCGTTCTAGCCGAAGTTCATCATCGAAAATCTTGTATATCAGAATCCAATCGGGTTCGATATGGCAATCTCTGTGACCTGCCCAGTTCCCGCTGAGTTGATGATGACGATTCCGAGGAGGCAGTGGGTCTCCTGCAAGAAAGAGGTCAATAACAGCTTTCAGTTTTGTAAGGTCTTTGCCTCGTTTCAATACCCGCTTGATGTCCTTCTTGAATTGATTTGTCTGGCTAAGCCTCATTTGTCCCAAGAAGCGTAGAGGTCATTGGCGGTTTCGAATGTCTCAATATCCTGATTCTTATCGCTTTTTGCGAGCACTGTAGCAGTCAGCTTGTTGGGAACGTGTAACTCTAATGGAAATGATTTCCTGATGGCTATCTGTCGGTAGAAGAGTCGAATCGCCTCGGTCGGCGTCATCCCCAAGGAGTCGAGCACCTTTTCAGTGGCGGCCTTTGTTGCTGGGTCTATTCTGGCATGAACTACTGCTGATTGTGGCATAGAGTAAATGTATCACAAATGCAACACACATCAAGAAAATCTTATTTTTTGGGAATGATTTAGCTCACCGACACGGTGGGGAGAGAAGCTCTAATTCAAAGGAGGACGTTTTCCTCACCCGCACCGGTTACTCCCTGCGCAATTTGCTCGCCCGCAAAAGTCTCACGGCACAAGTCCGCTAAGAGAGCGGAAAGTTTTTGTGTGTAGGGCGAGCGGCCCTGCTTGCCACGGTCTGGAGCAATTTGCTCATGGTTGATGAAAAAAATAAAGTCAGGGCGCAGTTTTCACCACGAAGACCACGAAAGACACGAAGGATAAAAAAACGGGACGGGCAAACTCATTTCGTGTAGGGCCAGCGGCCCTGCTTGCCTTCTCCCTGCAAAATTACAACGGCACCTTTAATCCTGTTGCCGTCGCCAGTTTTTTTTGGTTCGTGTCGAGGGTCAGAAAAGAGGGCAGGCCCAAATGCATGGATGTGGATAGATGGAGAATGTCCATAGGCCGGTGACCACCCTTGATGGTGTATTGCGCCGAAAGACACCTTCCGCACGGCTATGCACATCCGACCATTCCACTTTTGAAATCATGAAGGCTTTGTCAGCGAGGTTAGAATCCAGCGCGGCAAAAAGTTTATCGGCCTGCGTTTTGGAATATCCCTGTGTGCGATCCTGATGGTGGCGAAAGACTTGAAAACGGGCCGCCTGACGAAACTCCCACAAAACCAGTGTGGACAGGACGACCTCCCCCTGAAATGAATTCATAAAATCCCAAGCTTGCTGAGAGTTAACCTGCACTCTTCACAACCCACATAAAAACGAAGTGTCCGCAAAACAGTTTTTTCATCAGAAACCATTATCGTATTCTGCCTGCCGCATTTGAGCCATTTCCTGCGCTGAGAATTTCCGTTTCCCCCATATCTTTATCGCTTGTGCCCGAAAGTCGATTTTCTTCCGGGGAGTTTTGCTGATTTTTTGTCGGACGGGCACTAACTGTGCATAGGGTTTTCCTCGCTTGATGATCTCCACACTTTCTCCATTCTCAATCCATGCAGAAACCCGGCGAAATTGGGTTCTCAAATCAGCGGTCGTAACAGTATTTATGATATATAAATCTATCAAAAATGAGGTATCCGTCGAAAAGAATTTCCGCACGCCCGAACCATTTGCTTTTTCGACACGAGCGATTTGGTACAGACATTTTCCCTATTATAGTAAAATCATTCTGGTCGGTGCTGGCGGCGGAAGGCGGCGGGGGAGTGGCCGGTGACTTGCTTAAAAATGCGGCTGAGGTAGGCGCGATGAGGGAAACCGATGGATTCGGCAATGTCGTCGATCGTGGGTGTGTCCTGGAGAAGGAGGCGGGCGGCCTCGCGCACGCGGATCTCGGTGACATGGCGGGCGGGTGAGGTACCGAGGTGTTTACGGAAGGCACGGTTGAAACCGGCGATGCTCATACCGGCGATGCGGGCGAGTGCACCAGCAGGCAGTTTTTCGGCGAGGTGAGATTCGATATAAGTGCGGACGCGGCGGAGGTTGTCGGGCAGGGGTGGGCGCCAGACGAGTTCGGGCCGGGCGAGGGTGACTTGGAGGAGGGCGAGGCTATTACGATAGAGGGCATCGGTGGGGTGTGCGTCGGGGGTGTCTCGGACGAGGCCGCTAATGTCGCGGATCAGACATAACTCAGTGTCACGGGTCTCGAGCACGAGCGGGGGCTTGCAGTCCGGATGGGGGACACCGGAGAAACTAAAGGACATCCAGAAGGAGGGGACCGGGTTAGCCCCGAGGCAGTGAAAGAGGCTGTGCGGCGGGATGAGGACGATGCGGCCAGGGAGGAGTTCGGTCATTTGTTCATTAAAGAGCACGAGATGGCCACGTTTGGCATTACTGTAGAGCCGCCAGAAGGGGCTGAAGACACCGGGGAAATTCCAGTGAGTATTCATCTCGAGATAGCCGGTCTCGTGGAGAGTGATGCCGGTGCGGCCGGGCTTGAGGCCGAGTGGGTCAAATTCCACACCGACACCGGAGAAGGGTTGGTCATAGGCACCGAGATTAATACGGGGCATGATCGGATCAGACACAAAACTGAGGATGGGGGATATAGACGGGAAAGGCAAGTGTGGAGTATAAAGGAGAGCATGAGCATGTTCGATACTATCGGAGTGTCAGCCGGAGTCGCTGACCGTAAAGAGAACACTCTCCTCAAGCTGGAGCGTATGAATAAGGCATTACGCCACGAGGAACCCGACCGGGTACCCATCAGTGATTTCTTCTGGGGTGGATTCACCCGGCGTTGGCGCAAAGAGCTCGGGCTCGCGGATGATGCGAATCCCTATTATTATTATGATCTGGACTGGATCGTCACGGTGCCAAATATGGATCCGTGGATCCGGCCCTTTGAAACCATCTCCGAAACGGCCGAGGAGGTCACGGTAAAAACGGGGTTCGGGGCGATCATGCATAAACATCTGGAGCATCCCATGCCCGAGATGCGTGCTTGGGAAACGGACACTTTTGAAAAGCTGCAGGTGGTGAGATTTGACGCTCCGGACGATCCCCGGCGGTTCTTCAGCGCGGGGGATAACCAGATCGCGGGGGTCGGTGACGGTTTCCAGAGGAATACCCCGGCTTGGATTGAAACGGTGAAATCACTGCGGCCAGACTTCCCGGTCTATGGCAGTATCGTCGAGGCCAGCGAATACCTCACACGCCTGATCGGTCAGGCCAACGCATTGATGTGGATGGGCGAGCACGCGGAAGAAATGGGTGAGGTCATTCATCGTATTGGCGCTTATTGCCTCGCGATGGCGAAAGCGGAGATTGCAGCGGGTGCAGGTTTGCTGGACGGATTTGTCATCTGGGGAGATGTGGCGTATAAGAAATGCCTGCTCTTTTCCCCGGTGTACTGGCGGAAATATTTTAAGCCTTGGGTCGCCCAGATCGCGGCTGCTGCCCATGAGGCCGGGCTGCCGGTGATCTACCACGGTTGCGGAAATGTGCACGCGATTTTTAAAGACTACATTGATATCAAGATCGACGCCTATAACCCACTGGAGGTAAAGGCGGGTATGGATGCCGTGGCCCTGCGCCGCCAGTACGGGCACACGATTGGATTCTGCGGGAATAGCGACATGCAGGTCTGGGAGAGCGGTGACCACGAGGCCATCCGGCGCGAGGTATTACGGAAACTCAACGCAGCTAAGGGCGGGGGCATGATCTTCCAGAGTGACCACTCCGTGAGCAGCGGTGTGTCGGGGCAGACCTACGATTACATTGTGAAACTCGTCAGGGAGTACGGGAGTTACCCCTTAAATCTCGGCGAGTGTGATGAGAAAATCTGAGATTGACGGTGCCATCCTTTTTGGTGGATGCCGGGGGGAGAGAGAGCAATTAGTTCATCACCCTCACGAAAGATACGCTTATGAAACGTTATGGTTCCGTTGTCGTCCTGCGCCCGGAGAAGGCCGAGGAATATAAAAAGCTGCACGCAGCCGTCTGGCCCGAGGTGCTAGCGGTCATCCGCGAGGTCAATATCCGAAACTATTCCATTTATTTGCGTACCTTTGGTGACGGCCAGCTTTATCTTTTCAGTTACTTCGAATACATCGGTAATGATTTCGAGACGGACATGGCCAAAATGGCTGCGGCCCCGATCACGCAAGAGTGGTGGGCGATAAATAAACCCTGCCATATTCCCCTAGACGACCGGGCACCCGGTGAATGGTGGGCGGGGACGGAAGAGGTCTTTCACTGCGATTGATCCGGGTTACTCGGCAAGGCGGCACCATTTGTTATTCTGGTCCGAGCGAAAAACTTTCTTTTTTTTTTAATAAGTCCGGCGCAAATTGCTGGGGAGGATATTGAGTTCCTGGCGGTATTTGGCGACCGTACGGCGGGCGATGGGAATACCCTTTTTATTCAAGAGATCAACGATGTCCATATCGGAAAAGGGGCTTTTGGGGTCTTCGGTTTTAATGAGTTCGGCGAGGGCATCCTTGACGGAGGCATTACTGACGACCTCCCCGGACTCGGAGGTGTAACCAGTCGTGAAAAAGTATTTCATTTCGAAAATACCGTAGGGTGTCTGGATGTATTTATTTGCGATGGCCCGGCTCACGGTGGTTTCATGGACCCCGACATCTTTGGCGACTTGCGCCATGGTCAGGGGTTTGAGGTGGGAGGATCCTTTGTTGAAGAATTCACGCTGGTGCTTTAGGAGTTCCCGAGCGATATTCATGATGGTTTGTTGGCGTTGGTGGATACTTTTGATCAGGAATTTCCCGGCCCGGATTTTGTCCCGGATATATTGGCGCACCTCTCTGCGGCCTTCTGACCCCATCATATCCTTGTAAGTATCCGAGATCCGGATATTTGGGATTTGGGTGTCATTAATCATGATCAGGAAATCCCCCTCCACCCGTCGGATCTCGACATCCGGGATGACATATTGGTTTGCGTCTGCGGAGAACATCGACCCGGGTTTCGGTGAAAGGGTGGCGATAAAGTCAGCGGCTTTTTGGACCTCGGTGACCGGCACTTTTAAGAGGCGTGCGATGTCCGGGTACTTTTTATGACTCAGTTCATTGATGTATTTCGTGACGATGGCGGATTCGAGGGATTCGGCCTTGCCGAGGCGCTCGAGCTGGATCGCGAGGCATTCACTGAGATTGCGCGCCCCGACTCCGACAGGATGGAAAGTCTGGATGATGTAGAGGACCCTTTCTAAGTCATTCTCTAAATGGCCTCCGGAGTAACTAATCTCCTGTAGCGGCGTCGCCAGATATCCCCGGTCATCGATACTGCCGATCAGGAGCTCGGCCATTTCCTTATCTTTTTTGTTTAACTCGGAAAGGGGAATCTGGTTAAGCAGATGAGCTTGCAGCGATTCGCGCTCCGTGACGGAATCAAAGAAAAACTGGCGGCGTTCCTCATCGGCCTTGTCATAACGCAAATTATTCTGGTAACCCGGATCGTAGTCATCATCACCGAAAGGATCGGAATCTTCATCACTCGAGGATAACCCGTCCTCGTCCCGGGCGTCCTCATCCTTGGGTTTTTCGAGGACCTCCTCTAGGACCGGGTTTGCTTGGAGCTCTTGGTGGACCATGGACTGGAGTTCGAGCGTGGACGCCTGAAGCATCTGGAGCGATTGTTGCATTTGCGGCGCAATCGATGTCCCGAGTTTTTGACTAATATTGAATTCCATTCCGGCCATTAAGTACTCATAGTTACCCCAAAAATGGCCTGCGTCAACTAAATCGATTCATTTTAGGCACGGAAAATGCTTCATCATTTTTTGTTTACAAGCTAAACCACTCATTTTACTGCCAGCGACAGGGCACGAGGCGCGGCCTTGTTTCTAATCTAAATGCGTGAAATCGGTTTATCCACTGCCAGGGATACAAAGCGCACAGTGCGACTCTTTCCGCGATCACCTGCCAAATTTAAAGAAAACCCTGTAGCTCCCTCAAAAAAAAATCTCGTGAAAGAGGTAACGGGTGTGGTAGGTTTCACCTTTCCCTTATGGCCAAAATATATATCAAGACATACGGTTGCCAGATGAATGAGCGTGACTCGGAGCAAGTGGCTTCGCAGCTCGTGGCTCGGGGGCATACCCTGACACCGGATCGTAATGAAGCGGATGTCATACTTTTGAATACTTGTAGCGTCCGGGATATGGCTGAGCAGAAGGCGATCAATAAGATGACCGGGTTCGCCTTTGATAATTTGCGCGGGCGCCGTAAGCGTGTCCTAGGCTTCCTCGGTTGTATGGCCCAATCACGGGGGGAAGAGCTGCTCAAACAAATGCCCGGAGTGAATATGGTCGTGGGCACACAGAAATTCCACCGGGTGGCGGAGTACGTGGACAAATTGCTGGAGGCTGGTGAATTAGATCACATTTGTGATACGGAAGCCGAGCTCGACAGTCAGAATACAATCCGCGAACAAATCCTGGATGAACGTCAAGTCACCACCTTTGTCTCGATCATGCAGGGATGTAATATGCACTGCACCTTTTGTATCGTGCCATTCACACGCGGGGATGAACGCAGCCGCCCGACCGGACAAATCGTCGAGGAAGTCCGCGCTTATGCCGCAAAGGGAATCAAGGAAGTCACTTTGCTCGGGCAAATCGTCAATCTCTATGGGCGCCATGAATTTGAAACAAAAAACGGGATATCCCCCTTTGTCCAATTATTAGAGGCCGTCCACGAAATCGACGGGATCGAGAGGATCCGGTTCACTTCGCCCCATCCGATCGGGTTCAAACAAGATCTCGTCGATGCTTATGGACGGCTGCCGAAACTTTGTGAACACGCCCACTTGCCGCTGCAATCAGGGTCGAACCGTCTTTTGAAAGCCATGCACCGCATCTACACGACGGAGAAATATCTCGAGCTCGTGGGCAAATTGCGCGCCGTGCGTCCCGATATCGGGCTGACGACGGATATCATCGTCGGGTTCCCAGGGGAAACGGATGAAGACTTTGAGCAGACGCGATGGATGCTTAAAGAGGGAGATTTTGATAATTCATACATCTTCCGTTATTCCAAACGCAAAGACACCCCCGCCGCCGCGATGCCCGATGAACTCCAAGTGCCCGAATCCGTCAAGGAAGAGCGGAATCAAATCCTGCTCGAGGACCAGCGCGAGATCGCCCGGCGGAAAACCGCGCAATTTGTGGGGAAGAATGTCGAGATATTGATCGAAGGCCCGAGTAAAAATAATGAATTGCGGTATTGCGGACGCACGCGGCAGAACCACCTCGTCGTCGTCGATGGGGCTAGCTCCCGCCATGTCGGGCAAATTACCCCCGTGCGTGTGAAGGAAACTACCGGGTTCACCATCTACGCGGATATTGATATCCACAGGGATGATGAATGAAAATCCCGAGGATCGTGCTCACGGGCGGGCCGTGCGGGGGCAAAACAACGGCACAACACGATCTCATCGAGGAACTGGCGCGGGTCGGATACCGGACCATTTGTGTGCCCGAGGTGGCGACCCTGTTTTTCGGGAGCGGATTCACGATCCACGATTTTTTATCCGATAAAGTTTATCATTTGCAAAAAGGTATCCTCCAGGAACAAATCGCTCTGGAGGATTCACTGGTACGTGTCGCCGGGGTTTTATCCGGTAAAGTCCTCCTCCTCTGTGACCGCGGGGCCTTGGACGGGAAAGCCTACACCGCCGCCGCTGATTGGGAACGGATTTTGGTAGAGCTCGGCACTGATGAGGGCAAATTGCTCGCACGTTATGACCTGGTTTTCCACCTGACGACCGCCGCCGACGGCGCGGAGGAGCATTACTCCTCCCAGACGAATGAATGCCGGTTCGAGTCAGTCAAGGAGGCTCTGGAGACCGACCGCAAATTGCGCGCAGCCTGGGAAAATCACCCACAGCACATGATCATCCCCAATGAAGGCGGCATGGCCCGCAAACTCGAATGTATTATACGCAAGCTGGATGTGTGCGTGAGACTCTAGTCCCGATGGCAAGCAGGGCCGCTCGCCCTACACACTCGCGCGGTCAGGCTTTTCCTTCATCCCTTTCTTCGCGCAATTTGCACCGTGAAGAATGGTGGGGATCAGGATGGGCAAACTTAATTTTCCCCTGTAGGACGACCGGCCCGTTTGCCGAAAGCCGGATGTGTGCGTGAAACTCTGGCCCATGGCAAGCAGGGCCGCTCGCCCTACACACTCGCGCGGTCAGGCTTTTCCATCATCCCTTTCTTCGCGCAATTTTCACCACGAAGAATGGTGGGTGTGACGCAGCAGGCCAAACTTAATTTTCCCCTGTAGGGCGACCGGCCCGGTTGCCGAAAGCCGGATGTATGCGTGAGACTCTAGTCCCGATGGCAAGCAGGGCCGCTCGCCCTACACACTCGCACGGTCAGGCTTTTCCATCATCCCTTTCTTCGCGCAATTTGCACCACGAAGAATGGTGGGTGTGAGGATGGGCAAACTTAATTTTCCCCTGTAGGACGACCGGCCCGGTTGCCGAATGCCGGATGTGTGCGTGAGACTCTAGTCCCGATGGCAAGCAGGGCCGCTCGCCCTACACACTCGCTCGGTCAGACTTTTCCTCCCTATCTTTTATTCGACAACCGAAGGATTTAGGATCGGGCCGTTTCCGGGGGATATCTCACCCGCTGTCAATGCTGCGGGCAGTGTCACCGTGATGCAGGCGCCTTCTCCGGCCTTGCTCTCCACGATGATGCGGCCCTTCATGGATTCCACCAGTTGCTTGACGATAGATAAACCAAGCCCCGTGGAGTGCTCACCAGCCGTTGGTCTGGCGCTCAGACGGCCATAGCGGCGGAACATTTTCTCTCGGTCTTCGGCGGTGAATCCGGGGCCTTCATCGCTGACGGAAAAGTGTATCCATTCTAGCGGGCCTACACCGGCGGTGAGCGTCACGCAACTGCCGGCGGATGAAAACTTGATGGCGTTGGACAACAAGTTGTCGAGTACGCGTGGGAGTCCCTCCCGATCCGCGTGTGCATAAAGAGGGTGCTCAGGAAGCTCGACGAAAAGAGTGATTCGCTTAGCCTCGGCGACGAGTGTGTGCCGCTCCTCCGCTTCTTCGAGAATAATGCAAATGTCGAGCGGCTCGGCTAGCACCTTGATTCGCTCAGCAGATTGATTGGTAAGGAACTCCTGTACAAACGCGGTCACGGCTTCTGTAGAGCGCACGATGTTCACGACGAGTGGAGCGCAGAGTGCCGGGATCGTGTCGAGCTGCCGCTCCAGAGCGACAGCGGACACGTAAAGGCCCGTGAGATCATTCCCAAGATCGTGCGTGAGCAGACCGAGTAATTCGTCCTTGTCCTCGGCGAGGTCACGTAGCTCTTCGCGCGTTCGCTTTAAGGCGAGATGGGTGCGCACGCGGGAGAGCAGTTCGGCTTTGTTAAATGGCTTGGTGACGTAGTCCACGCCGCCGCATTCGAGGGCTTCGACGATGAGATTTTTATCGTCCGCAGCAGAGAGGAAAATGGTCGGAATGTCCGCCCAGCAAGCCTTGGCCTTGAGCTTGCTGCACACTTCAATGCCATTCATCCTCGGCATGAGCATGTCGAGGAGGATGAGGTCGGGCGTATTTGCGGCGAGTAGTGCAAACGCGTCTTCACCGCTGCTCGCGCAGATGACTTCATATCCGGCCATCGTGAGCACGGCGCCGATGAGCTCTAGGTTCCGCGCTTGATCATCGATGATCAGAACGGTCTCAGGTGCTGTGATGCTGGAGGGATCCGCGGCGTCCCGTGGTTGGGCCGGGGGCCTTGTTCCTCGTGCTTCTACTTCTGCGCATCCTCCCATTGGGGTGGTTTGTGGATCCTTGAACTGTGTCAAATCATCAGCCGTGGGCGTGCCTGGTTGCGGCTCGGCAAATTTGGACTGCAACGCCTTCACCGTGACCTCCAACTGAGTGAACTCAGCGCGCATCCCCTTCAGCGTCTCAGCCACCTCGGGGTCGGTTCCCAGATCTTCGAGTAACACGGTTTGGAGGTCGAGGTTGTTGATCGAGTTCCTCACATCGTGCGCATGCTGGCGGATGATTTTTTGGATGTTTGTGTGGTCGTCAGTCATGGGGATGGGGGAGTGGGGTGCGTTATTGAAGGGTTAGTTCGAGCGTTGTCGAGCGGCTCGGATCGGGCTGGTATTTGAGTCAGCAAGTGTTTGATCTGATCCATCTTCACCGGCTTCACGAGGTGGGCGAAGAAGCCGGCTTCTTTCGAGCGTTGTAGGTCATTCTCCATGCCAAAGCCGCTCAGGGCGATCGCTGGGACGGGGCGGATGTGTTGGATCTGCACCATCAGATCGATGCCGCTGCCGTCGGGCAGGCCGAGGTCGCTGATGACGACATCGAAGTGCGCGGCTTTATAGGCGGTGAGCGCATCATTTACGGTGGCGGCGGTGACGACTAGATGTCCGCTGCGGGTGAGGAGGCGCTCAAGTACGGATCGGGTGGCTTCATGATCCTCCACCACGAGCAGGGATAGAGAGAGAGCGGGCTGGGCGGGCGAGGCGTGCGGTTTACTGGTGGCGGCGAGTGCGGGGAGGACGCTGCCGAGAGTGACGGTAAACTCCGCACCGTGCCTGCGGCCCTGGCTTTCCGCTTTGATCTCGCCACCGTGCGCGATGACGATAGCGCTGGAGATCGCGAGCCCCAGGCCCAACCCGCCGTAGTGATGCTCTCCGGTGGTGTCAGCCTGCTCGAAGGCATCAAAGATTTGTGCTAATACTTCCGCGCGGATGCCGATGCCGTTGTCCGCTACGCAGATGATGATCCTGCCCTCAGCGTCATTGTGCGTGCTCACGGTGATGGTGCCTCCATTGGGCGTGAATTTCACGGCGTTGCGCAGGAGATTCCAGAATACCTGCTGGAGGCGGGCGGGATCACCCAGTGTGTGATGTCGCGTGGCTTCGAGTTTTAACGTGATGTGTAAGCGTTTGATGAGGGAATCGCTGCGGATGATCTCGTCCGTGTGGAGGATGAGATCGTGGATGTCTGTGGTGATGGGGGTGATGATCAGCTTGCCGTGGATGATGCGGGTGAGGTCCAGCAGGTCATCGATGAGCCGCGCTTCGAGCTCGATATTGCGGCGCATCATGTCGAGCTGTTCGCGCGCCTCGGTAGGCAGCGATGGATCGAGTGCGAGGGCGGTGGCGGTCATTAATACGGGGGTCAAAGGGGTGCGCAGCTCGTGGCTGAGTGCTGCGAGGAAATTGTCCTTCGCTTTGCTGGCGGCTTCCGCGTGTTCCTTAGCCTCGATCAGCGCTTTTTCCGCCTGCCTGCGCGCGGTGATGTCGCGCGCGGCGGCAAAGACGCCGAGCACGTTGCCACTTACGTCCTTATAAATGGAGGCGTTGTAGAGCACGTCGGTCAGACGGCCGTTCTGGTGCTGGATGGTGAGCGGGTAGTCGGTGACAGAGCCCTTCGCAAAGACCTGCTGGTAGCCCTCGCACGCCTTCTCGGGCTCGGTGAAGTAGTCGGAGAAGTCGGTGCCGATCAGCTTCTCCCGCGCCATGCCGGTCACCTTGATCAAGCCTTCGTTGACGTCGGTGACCTTGCCTTCGACGCTGATCGTGACCAGCGGGTCGAGGCTCGCCTCGAGTAGGCTGCGAGCATACTGGGATGACTGTTTGCGCGCGGTGTTGTCGGTGCCGATGAGCAGGTAACCGATAATCGCTTCTTGCGCATCACGCAGCGCGGTGACCGACACGACCGCCGGGAACCGGCTGCCGTCTTTGCGGATGTAGGTGAGCTCGTAGATGTCCTCGATGCCGCGCGAGGCTTTGAACACCAAGGCCTCGAAGCCGGGCGTAATGGGGGTGGCGAGTTCGACGCTGAGGGCCGTGGCGCGCGCGATCACTTCCTGTGGATCGGAAATATCGGCGGGCGTGATCTTATTCATCACCTCGACAGCCGTGTAACCCAGCATCCGCTCGGCGCCGACGTTAAAGATCTGGATGACGCCCTTCGCGTCGGTGGCGATGCTCGAGAAATTCGCGCTGTTAAAGATCGCGCTCTGGAGCGCGGGCTCGCGCGCGAGCGCCTTCTTCTGCCGAAACAACTCCATGAACACATTGACCTTGTTCGTCAAGACGTGTGGTTCGATGGGTTTGTAGAGGAAATCGACGGCTCCGGAGTCGTAGCCCCGGAACACCCGCTTCCGATCATGGGCTCCGGCGGTCACAAAGACGATCGGCACATGCTTGGTGCGCTCGCTGCCGCGCATCAGCTCCGCGAGCTCAAAGCCGTCCATGCCGGGCATCTGCACGTCCACGAGCGCGAGTGCGACTTCGTGCGCGAGGAGGAGCTCGAGCGCCTCTTCGCCAGAGTGGGCTTTCAGTACGCGCACCGCGGGGCCGTGTAACAGCGCCGCCATGGCGACGAGATTCGCTTCGAGATCATCGACGAGGAGGAGGGTGACGTTATCGGTCATAAAATACGGTGCTTTCGGTGAGGCTAGCGCGATGGGCGTCGAGGGCTAATATCCATTGGATGATGTCATTGAGCGGCGCCACAAACTGCGGCTGAGCGCTGGTGATGGCGGCCTCGGGCATGGTGCGCGCCGGGGCTTCATCGGGCGACTGCACTGCACACAGCCCGCCCGCCGCCTTGATCGCCTGCAGGCCGAGGGCGCCATCGGCGTTCGCGCCGGTGAGGATGACGCCGGCGACGCGGGGCGCGAGCACCTCGGCGGCGGACTGGAAGAGCACATCGATGGAGGGACGGCAGTAGCTGACCAGCGCGTCATTCGACAACGCCAGCCGCACGTCCCGCGCGCCCGCGATGTGACGGCCACCGCAATCGACGTCGAGCAGCACGTGGTAGTCTGGCGGCGCGATCGTGAGGCCTGGCAGGAGCAGCTCCTTGTCCTCGGCTTCGCGCACGGCGATGCGGGCGCGCGCGCC
>Ga0163153_10005557_pt1 | contig 14786 bp, 15 predicted proteins | sample OliLakLV19MP6IB1_FD_148629 | JGI IMG/M metagenome (GOLD analysis project Ga0163153, IMG submission 148629) | Freshwater microbial mat bacterial communities from Lake Vanda, McMurdo Dry Valleys, Antarctica - Oligotrophic Lake LV.19.MP6.IB-1 | ecosystem: Environmental > Aquatic > Freshwater >... | reverse complement strand
GTTCTATCCGATAGCGACGTTTGTTGCGCTCCTCGAAGAGGGGCGACGGAGAAAAGCCGTCGCCGGTGAACTTGTCAGATAGGGTGGCACCTTGAAGACAAGTTCGATACCGGCGGCGGGCGAAATAGTTCAAGCGGGTGAAAATCCTGCATGAGGGGTTCAGGCCATAGTGTATTCGGGTGAAAGCCCCGTAAGGCTTGTTCAACTCATCTGGCGGAGGGAGCTTCCGAACTGGTGACAGTCGGAACCGGGGCCTTATCAGCCTCGGCGTGGCGTCAAGAAAACGACACGGTGAATAGCTCAACTCTACAAAGCCCGTAAGGGCGAGCCAGTCAGTCCAATTGGAGACGTGACCGAACTGCGAAGATTCATCCTTGAAGGGTAAGCGGACGCTTCTCTCTTCTAGCTGCTGAAATCGCACTTCCCTTCCCCGCTCTTCGTGAGCGGTTCGGGGGTGCGGAAACTATGCCCGGCCTGAGGGCTGGGACATACGAGGATGACCTGGCGGGTAGCACCGCCTAGCGACGTGACCAATTGCAGACGGCGTTCGAGTAGAACGCTGATTCTTGAGACGCAGACTATTTCTAATCCGGGAAGGAGCAGAGCTTCCGGGGTGGTCCCTCGGTGCCTGGTGGATTACCAGGTGATTCAAAAGCTAGGCTCTGGGAGCGGCGCTTGAGTAGAAGTGAAAACGTTGATGCTTACCGGCATCCGTTTTCGGCGATGTTCTCGGCAAGGTAGTCGAGGCTCGTCTCTTGGTTCGGTGTGGCAACCGGGTCAGCCCTTGAATGGGCAAGGAGCGACGAAAGAGCGGACGGGTCTTAGACCCACATCTACAGCGCCCCGGTTTGGAGCCGAAAGGCTCCAGGCCGGAAGCGCCTTGGGTAGGCAGTGAATGTGGTTTTTTGAGAGTGCCTTGGCGGGCATTTTCAAAAAACGACGAATCGGGTGGTAACGCTATTCGTGCGTCTTGCGCACGAGGGGTTTTACCAGAAGGGTTGTGGAGCGGCGAGGCCGCAACCGTTATGTATTGGGCAACTTCCATTCAGGAAGGGAGCGCGCGAAGCGCGTCCTTACTGGTGCGAGCTGCGCCCCTTACCAGGGGCCAGGTCGTGCCAGTGCTTGCCGGGGAACCTTAAGGGAGAAGGAACCCCGGCAAGCTGCCTAACTCTAGAAGCGCGACCGCGCAAGAGAGCTAGGCCTTCATGGAATGGTTGCCCAAACCGATGGAAGCGGATGGCCGCGTCGAAGGTTTAGGGCTTTGGAGATTGTGCCGACACAAAAACAATCTCCACTTTTTACCATTCCATGAAGAGGAAGAAATGCCCGGACGAAGGACGATCCCCTACCGCTTTGAAGCGACGACCATCGAAGGGTTCGTCCAGCAGGTGGCCGTCCAGTATGTCGCCCGTGGTTACTGGTTCTATGTCAGCGGTATTGTGCCTGAGGCAAAAGACCCTAGGGCGGTTGCCGAGAAGCTCATCGGCAAGTACGGATTCGGGGTCTCGAAGTTTGTCCGCGCAAGACGAAAACTGGGCGGCCACGCAAACCTTCAGCTCATTCTTTTTGGAAGGATCTTCTTGCTGCTTGCCACCCACGGGGAGCACCCATTCTTTGAAGAGGAGAAGGCCAAGATTCGCGACTGCCGCGAAGCACCAATCAAATTTGCCAGCTACTCGATTGGCTTTCGAGGGGGACATGTTCAGGTTCGAATCGAGAGAGAGACCGAACAAGAGCTGAAGGCCTACTTCAAAGAGAGGGCTCTTTGGTCCGGGGAGACCTTGGCAAGGCTATTCTCACAGCTTCCCTTTGAGCCGTACGCCCCGGTAAAGCGTCAATTCCTTGTCATGCTTAACCAGGTGAACAAGGCCCGTAGAATGGCTGGTCTGGAGCCTCTGGAGACGTCTTGCTTAAGACTTCGTCGGAAACCGTGCAGGCCGTTTGAGTCGCTTCCCTGCCCTGAGCAAAAGGCAGCCTGATCCAAAACTACCGACGTCGGTAGTTCCGCGTCGTCGCCCAAGGTTGCAGATTTCCCGTTGCGTAGCGTGGTACGATACGCCATAGAACATTCTTGCTTTAAGTTGTTTTAAGCAAGGAAGGAGGTTTGGAAGTGCCCAGAAAAGCATCGACCAAGAAATTTAAGAATACAGGGGTTCGGCTCGAAGAGCCGGTGATGACCTTCCTCGACGCGCTTGCGGTCGAAGAAGAACGTCACCGTAGCTTCCTCATCAATCGTATCGTGCGCGAGTACGCCCAACAAAAAGGACAACCGATCCCCGAAGAACTAGAGGCTCAACGAAAGCGTGCCTAGTCCATCCAATAGAGATCCGGGAAGTCCCTTCCCCACTGTTCGAACGGAACCACAGTTTCGGGGCTTCCCCGAATTCCGCTCGAACGTTCTCTATTGCCCAAAGCAGTTTTTTACCATCGTCGTCCCGAACTCTTCCGTCAACTGCATCCGCGTTGTGGCCCATATGCTGCGAAAGACTCTCGGCTGGGTTGACGAGAACGGAGAACCCCTTCAAGAGCGTCACGAATTCTCGTATCGAGAGTTTGAAGAACGAGCGGGTATCGTCCCAAGTGCTCTTCAAAAAGCCGTGCACGAAGCCTTAGCCGGTGGCTTCATTCGGCGGGCCTCAAAAGCTCGCATCCAGTCCCTTGGAGTGAACGCAAAGAGCGCATCCTACGAACTGGTTTGGGACGAGGACAGCTACACCGATGACCCGGCCAAGTTCCACGGGTTTTACTTACAGCCGAGCTACATCGATGACGGTGGACAGAACCGGATTGGGAGAAAGAACATCCCGAACGTCTTCTTCGATTACCTCATCAGACAAGAGAACCGGGCACTCATCCGGGTGGTCGGAACGCTCCTCTGGTACAGCATCGATTGGGGCAAAGGTGGTGAGCGTAGAACGACCGTAAGGAAGTCTCTAAGAGACCTGGTTGAGCTGACCCAGCTCGCCAAGGGAAGCGTTGTTAGAGCCCTCGATGAGGCCATTGAGAAGGGCTACATCGAGCGGGTTGAGCCGGGGGTGTTCGACCTGGCTGGAAACCAGCAAGGTTCGATAACGGTCTATGGAATCAAATGGACCAAAGACTACACCTATTCACCTGACGGACTCATTGAAACGATTGAGGTTGAAGCCGAACGCTTCAAAAATGAGACACGCTCTCAGGAACCGAACGCTTCACAAATGAGACACGGGGAAAGTGAAGGAACGCTTCAAAAACGAGACACGAAAACCAAACCTGAACACTTCAAAAATGAGACACGGAACGCTTCAAAAACGAGACACGGTGAACGCTTCAAAAATGAGACCATAAGAATTACTAAAACAAATATTCCTAACACTCTTATCAATAACAACAACAGCTCCCCTGCCCTCACGATGTCTTCTGTTGCTGTTGTTGAACAAGCTTTAATGGAAGCCGGGTTCGACAAGAAAACAGCCAAAGAGATTTCAGAGGCTGCACCTGTTGAGGTTATCCTCCGACAGGTCGCGTCCCTGCCCTCACGTCGAGCCACAAAGAATCCTCTTGGAATGCTCCGCCGTGCCATCGAAGAGGATTGGGCACTTCCGGGCGAAACCAAAACTACCGACGTCGGTAGTTCCCTCGGTCAGGTCTTTGCTGCAAACTTCTATGCTGGGTATCACGGCAACGCCGATGCTCCCGTGTCGGACCCTTCGAGCGCTGACTCCACGGCTGCCGACAAGTTCGTCTCTCGCCTCCTCGCCTTCTGGGCGGACACTTCACAAGTCGATGCCTGGGGCCGAAGTTTCGGATCGCTGGTTGCCTACAAGCACGGTCAGAAAAGACAGAGCTTCCCTGCCCTGCGGCCTGCAATCCAGCAACATGGTGACGATTTCTACTCGCGACTTCGTAAGGACCGTGAGACACAGCAGCGGCAAGCGCGTGAGCTGTTGCGGTCTGCTCACTATGAAAAGTTTGCTCCGCTCTACCTGGACTACTTGCGGGCGGAGTTGGCGCGGAACGAAGCGGAGAACACCAGATTGTTTCAATCACTTATCACTGATGAAGCTGAGAGGCTAAAAGTTCTGAGCACGAACCGGTTTGGGCTGAATGTGAAAAACCTGTCGGAACAGTACCTTGCCGGTCGGCTGGAGCGCTTTCAGCAAATGCTGGTCTTCGAGGAAGGTCACGGGGTTTTAGATTTTTGGCAGTGGGACAAGGCGCATAACGCGGAGTTTTTTGGTAGGGCAAACGTATGAATGTGATCACGGTGTGTAACGCGAAGGGCGGGTGCGGAAAATCGACAATAGCTTTGAGCTTGGCCGCGTCCCTAGCACGGTCGCCAAGAACCAAAGTGCTGGTGCTCGACATGGACCCTCAGGCTCAGGTCTCTGACTGGCTTCAAGCAAGTGACGGCTTGAACCGAGCTGGAACGCTCGCCGCCGTGTTCCTTCGCGAGGTCTCGCTTCAGGCAATCATCAAGCCGACAAAGATCAAGAACGTTTTCATTGCGCCTGGCTCCCAACCGCTGGAAACTATCAGCCACTCCATGGGCGAAGCTGAAGGCTACGAGTCGTTGCTTGCAGAATTTCTTTCAGAGCTTCCTGAAGATGCATTCGATTACGTGGTGATCGATTGTCCGAACCAAATTTCGCCCCTCATGGAGTGCGCGATTTTTCCGACTGATGTTTTTGTGGTTCCGATTGAAAGCACCAAAGCGGTTGCGAGCTACGCAAACTTCTACGCTCTAGTGCAGCGTCATCGAAGTGCTGGCACCTACGGCATTCTTCACGTCTTGAACAACATCACGCTCTCTGGAGTTAGAAACAGCGTGCTTCGATTCATGAAAGAGGAAGGCATCCCAGTAGCAAAGACAGAGATTAGGAATTGCGGCTGGCTGGCGCAAGTGGACCGTCACGGTGGGAGTATTTTTGAATACCGGCCACATTCCAAGGGCGCTGAGGATATTCCAAAACTCCAGCGCGAGGTTCTGAGTCGATTGCGGGCAAGTGATGAAAAACGGGTAGCAAACGCATGAGTGAGAATACGGCAAGAAAAGATGAAGGACGGCTTTCAAGACTGGACCTGGTTCGTGCTGGCGGCGGAGAGGGCGGGGCACTAAAGCTGCCAAAGCGTGGCCGCGTGATGGTAGACATCACAAGTCTGGTTCCTGATGAGAGGAATGAGCGGAAGGTCTTTCGGCGCATCCCGGAGCTTGCTGCCACTATCAAGGCGGTCGGCATCATCGACCCGCCGACAGTCGTTCCGATGGAAGATGGCCGGTACAAGATAACCACTGGAGAGCGGCGCTGGAGAGCTGCCAAAGAGGCTGGCCTCAAACAGATCCCAGTCATCATCGGAGATGCCGAAGAGGAGAGGGTTCGTCGGGCAAAGAGTCTCATCAGCAACATTCAGCGAGAGGACTTGAGTGCGCTCGAACTCGCCCAAGCTCTCTCGGAGATGAAGGAAGAGAATCCGGATGTGAAGACGAACCGGGACCTGGCTGGCCAGGTCGGAAAGTCTGAGCAGTGGGTTGGGCAGATGTTAAAGATTTTGGAGTTGCCGGAAGCGGCCCAAGAAAAGATTCGCAAATCCGACCGCATCATCCCGTATGATTCAGTGATTGAGATAGCTCGGGTGCAAGATCCCGTAGCACAGAGCGAGCTTCTGGCCAATGTCCTTGGTGGTGCAACCGTGCGCCAAGTCAGAGAGCAGGCTAAGGGCGCAAAGCCAGAGAGGGCAGGGAAGCCGAAGGCCCAATCAACGAAAAAGATTGCCACTTCCAAGGGCTGGGTGATCATTCACTGCGACAAGAAGACGGCAAAGAAGGACGACTACGTTCTGGCTCTTCAAGAGGCGTTGAAAGCTGTTAGGAAGCTCGAAGTTTGAGAACTACCGACGTCGGTAGTTTCTCTCCAGCGCCGTAAACGGGCTTTAAGCAGCCTAAAGCAAGAGGGTAGGGTGGAAAGTAGGGCGTGGTCTACAAAACCGTTTTGGGCCGATTGCGGGAATTCTAGGAGCATCTATTCGCCCACAGGCACGACGGAGCGCCTGACGGCCTCCGACAGCGACTTCCTCACTGGTTCGGGCTGACTATGGAGCGAAGAATGGTCAGAGGAAATCACTCATCGAGCGAGATGGTCTCGGCAAAAGTTCCAGAGCCGTTCGACAATACTCTTCTTCGGAAGTTTGAATGCCTCTGAAGCCACTCCGTCAGCATAGGTAAGAAGACTGCGAGCTACTTCACACCGCCCCAGCACTGATTCTTTTGTCGCCTGCGTTCTGTAACCTTCCAAGTTATGGAGAGCGTTTTTGACAAACTCAGCGCCGCCTGATTCCTTAGCGCCAGCCAAATGCTTTGTGGCTTTGTCTTCCAGCTTTTTGCTTGCCGCGAGATCTTTTTCTATTCCACATAAATCAGCCATAACGTTCTCCTAAAGGCACGGTGAATTGAGATCGTTATGGCGTCCGGGGCGAAGATAGTGACCTGTGTCCGGTTAGGGCTTCTTCCGGGTGCTGGTTGGGCCAAATGGGCGGTTGCTATCGGCGTCGAGAGGACCTCCTCTGAGATTCAGATAATAGATGTACTCACCGTTTGAAGAACGCCACTCGAGGATTGCTGTCGAATAGGTTTCGTTCTCAAATCTGCGGTCCACAACTATGTCTTTCTCAGACTGTCGCACATCCCCCTTTAGATTGAGAGCCTTCAGGAAGGCATCGGGAGAAAGTCGAGAGGTAACGGTGATTCGAATCTCGTAAGCCCCTCTGGCACCCATCTGTGATCCGATAAGTTCTACGACCTTGCCGTCAACGCTTGAGAGGTCGGGTGCCCAATGGGGGAGATGGGCGGGAAGCATGGTTCCTGCGAAGACTCTCTTATCTTCATACGAAAATTCGGCGGAGACATGATCTCCCTCTTGTTCGATGAGAACGTTCCATTTGGACAATTTAGGAGATGCTTTCGGGGCGAACGTGCGCAGGACACATTGTAAAGAGATTTCGTGGCGCTGGGTGCCTGGATAGGATCGACGATATCCATCTTCGAGACGGTCACAGAGAAACTCATTCTGATTGCCGTCTGCGCCCTTATAGGTGAGTCTCTGATGCGTTTCATCGAAGCGAAGTGCGCTCTTCGGGTTGTGAGGAAGACGCCCTAGCTGATAGAGCAAGCTAGCTGCAACCAGGGCAGGGCTTGTTCGAAGCAAAGCTTTAAGCTCTGGGGTAAGATCTGGATTCTCTCGTATGCTCTGCGCCTCCAACGTTCCTGTTGCGATCAAAAGCAACAAGACTGCACTCAGAAGGCGGTCGAACAGGTAGCAAGGAAGCATAAAGCCATAATGACACGGGAGACTGTAATGGCGTTGCGGGCAGGGAAGTTGAAATCGTTTTCGCCCACAGGCACGACGGAGCGCCTGACGGCCTCCGACAGCGATTGCCTCACCGGTTCAGACCGACTATGGAAGCGAAGTGTCAGAGCAGCAAAAGAGAGAACTACCGACGTCGGTAGTTCTATGGTCTTCGCCGAAGATCCAAAGATTAGATCAATCTCGATAACCAAAGAGCCAATCGCCAACCAGTGGCAGCCACGACTCCAGCGGAGGCGCTTACTAAGAAAAGCTCCAAGAGCGGCAATTGGAAAAACGTCTGAGGAAGTGGGTTTGGATGCGGTGTATTGCAGCTAGGGCAAGGTGTCATGATCGTCGGTGCTAGATCAAAGCCGGTAGGTGACTGGAGATCCTGAAGGCTCTGGTTTGCAAGGATTGCGCTGATTCCAAAGGAGCGAGCGTCTTGAAGGATTCCCTGCAAGTTCTCTCCGGCGACGCGCTGCAACTCGTCGATGACGAGAACTACCTTTCGTGGATCGTCAGAATGCTGCCTCTTCCAGTCCTGAGCGGCGGTTCGTAAATTGAAAAGAACCAGCTTGGCGATCTCGCCTACGCTAATCGATTCGAGTGCCGCCGGGAGCCAGAAATAGGCAACCTCTCTCTTCCTCAGGACGTTCGGCATGAAGATCACACCGTCAGTGGTTGAGACGTCTTCTTCCGGGCCGGTGACGAGTTGCCGGTATTCTTGGAGCATTTCAATTACCGAGAGAAGTTCGAAGGCGTCATTCTTTGCTCTGGTGTCGGGCATACTTCGAACGGTTGCCGTCAGAGCTTCGTGAAGGTCTTGAAAAGAGGTAATGTCTGGATACTTGTGGAGCGTTGCCGAGAGAATGCTCCGGCTTCGTTCGGTGTAGTAGCTGCGCCCGTAACCCTTCCCGTGGTTGAGGCTCAGCGAGTCGAGTATGAGCTGACAGAGCTGGGCGACGCTTCTTGATTCGCGATCAAACCCCCGGAACGGATTGAACCTGTAGGTTGGCGCACTCTTTTCAGTGGTGAAGAATTTGAAAGTTTGGCCTCGTGCTTCTGCTTCAGCCTTTACGGTATGAAAAAGTGCTGCATCTCCTTTCAGATCCAGGATAACGACGGGGTAGGGTGGGGGAAGCTCATCGCTCTTAGTTTTCGCCCCTCGGATCAACTGGACCAAAAGCGGCATAATACCGAGACTCGTCTTCCCAGCGCCGCTAGGCCCTACGATGTAGCAGTGTTCAGAAAGGATCCCTTCATGGAGGAGCAGTGTTGCAGGCTTGGATTCTGTCCAAGCCCGAAGATCATTCATCGCCTGGTATTCGACAACATCCGTGTAGTGTTTGGCCGCGATGCTAACAGCACGGGAAGTCCGGATGAGGTTCTTGTGTGTTTCCGAGCCGATAAAAAGATGCTCTCCCCAGAAGAATGTATCCTCGCCTACGTCATCTGCAAGAAGGGGGTTATTTCGAACGAAAGTGACCCACTCGGCCCACCATGATTGCTGGTCGTTTCGCCTTGTCGGTGAGTTGGTGGCCGGTTTGGATGGAAGAGGAGCGAGAGGTTTCTTCACGAAGCGTCCCCATCTTCAGAAATGAAAAGGGGCAAAGTGGATGGGGTTGGAGCGATGTCTACAAGGACACGAATTCGAGGAAAGTTGCTTACGTGAAGCAGTCGTTCGAGATCGTCTTTCCTGACCTGACTATGAACGAGAACGGCAAAGCGATATGTGCCGCGTTCAATCCACGGTGAGAGACGTTCATTTTTCAGCGCGTCATAGGCGGTGGCCTTGAGGGCGGTGATGTAGTTCTTTTTTGTCGCCGTGTCCTCACTCGGAATGAACAGTCTCAAGACCGCTGCTTCTTCCTCACTATCATCCTGGGCGATGTGAATGACGTTTCCTCCTCGGTGAATTCCGCAGAGAGTATTTAGCTCGTCGTCATTTAGCCGCTTGCGCCGGAACCCGCCTCGGCACGAAAACCAGAGCGCCGCTAAATTCTGGGCAAGTCCAGTTTCGCGCTTGCCGGTTGCTTTGTTTGGAGGGAGCCCGCGGATTTTGGCTCCCTTGGCTGTGAGCTGGTAGTAGGAGTAGTTTCCGTTCAGGGCATTTCTGACACGTTGGATCAACTGCTGCTCTGCAAGCCGGTCCAGGGTATTGCCGCTATTTCCACCGGCGAAAAAGACGTCCTCAATAACGGCTCTGATCGAAATCGTGTAGCGGCCAATGTGATCCAAAATTTGCGTGTCGCGTTCTTCCATCACCAGATCTCGTACGGCAGTTCCTGCTCTTTGCAGTATGCGTGAAACGCTTCAAGCTTTGCTTTCGGGTAGGCTCCCCCGAACTCGACGACCTTGTTCGTGGAGCCCGTGCAGATGATCACATCCGGTAGGCGCCCGGACCGGCGCTGCTTCTCTTCTCGAAGCTGCTCCTCAAATATCCATCCGGGGACCAGCTCCGGTTGCTCCTGCCGGTAGCGCAGGTACACCGCTGCAAGGTGTATGTCGTGGCTCCGTTCGACTTGTCGGGGGAATCGTCCACCGTGGCCGCTGAACCGATTGGCTGAGGAACTGGTGGCTGACACGCAAAGGGTCGAGACCAGGTGGTCCTTCCACCTGGCCTTAAGCCGATAGGAGACGGAGCCAAAGTCCGGTTTTGCTTCCCCGATATTCCAAGATGCCGCTGGGGCTTCTAGGGGAAGTTCTGGATGGGCGGGTACTCTTTGTGTCTGGAGGAGTTGCCGGGAGGAGAGAACCGAAACCCGTTCGCGTGCGTTCTCTATCGCTCGTTGGGACGTTGTCCACCAGGTTCGAGCGATCTGTTGAATCGTCAGGACTCGAACCTTTCTTGTCAGGGTGTCGAGAAGCTCTAAATCTCTGCTGGTCAGATCCACCGGTACGTCCTGGCCGCCGTTCTTCTGGGCTTCCGACTGGGCTTTCCCGAGTCTTCGGCTAGTGGGGGAGCCCAGTTAAGAATCCAGTGCAACATGTTGAAGAAAAGACTCCTTAAGCCCAGTTTAGAGCATGTCTTATGGTATGTCGGGTTCGGGAGGGCAGCCGTACAGCAGGAAGTGAGTCGCCTGTAGAGCTTATGGAAAAGGATAAACTCATTTGTACGGATCGGCTGCTCTTCCTCTCCTCGTTACAGCTCGATTCGCCAAAATCTTCTCCGATGGGCGAGCCGGTCCTCCGCTACGGGATGTAGAATTTGACCATCGACAAGATTGAGCATGCGAATCAAACGCGCGGAGCGACCTTCTAAGACTCAGAAAAGCGAACTCTCAAGTACTACAATGATCCTCATGGTCGGATGAGGTGATGCAGGAACAAAACGATTTGCAGATTCGAAAGGTCGCTAGACCTTCGGCTGAAGTGGAAATTCCGGCTCGGCCCGAAGGGCGCGTGCAGCGTAGCACTTTAACTTTCGTTGTCAGTGCGCTTCTGCTTCTCTGCGGTTCGGGAGGCATCCTTGCCGAGATGTTTCATACCAGTCAGGTGTTCCGTAAAGGACGAGCGGATTATTCTTCTGAGGCCAACAGAGTAACGGGTGAAGCACTGGTGCAGTTCTGGGAAAAGATCAGCACAGCTGAGACGGCCACTGGCGAAGCCATGGCTGAAGCCCTGGCTAACGCTCGCAATTCTTCCGCGTCGGCAGAGGGCGGAGTAGCGTTAGCGGAAATGGAAGCGATCGCTAAGGGTGCAAATGCACAGCACATGGCGAACACTAACAAGGGCCTTGTTCCCGGCAAGGAGCAACAACATTATTTCAGAATTCTCAGAAACTTCCTTGAACACTTTAAAGACGACCTGAATCTAGATATACAGATTTTGGTAATTCAATCCCGCGAGGGTGGCGACTTTTCGCAATCATTTCTGCCGGTCCCTTGGGATCCCAAACTTGATTCCTCCATCTACGGGATCAAGTGCTTGGCCATTCCCGGGCTCACTTCCGAGACGTGCCGACCGACCTTAGAGCGAGCGAGTCTTCAGGATCAGTTGAAGGATGTTGAGCCGCCCTCAGCAAAATATGTGCTTTCCCCATTGTCAGAGTCGGAGAAAACAAAACTTGCGGAGTACCGAAGAGCGTTAGAGGATCTTGAGGGAGTTCTAATTTACAACGCGCTGGACCTTAAGAGATACAAAGACGAGAATCAATCCACCGATCAGCGGTCGGTCAACCGGGAGTGGAGCAGGACTCTTGCAAGCCTTCAGCTCGTCCGCCATCGCTTTCAGCAAATTGACGAATTGGAGACACTCTACAAGCGCAGCGAGCGCGATCAGACTTTGCCGGTATTGGACAGGATAGTCCGCGATATGTTTTCGTCAGATCTAGAAAACGGCCACAGTGTTGAACCTGCGGCCGCATTGCGGATATGGGTTGATGCGAAATTACCTTTGTTCGTCAGGGCCGCTTCTGAAGCTCGCCAGAGAGAGTTGGCAAATAGAAGTTCTGAGTTCTATCAATCCATTCGTCCGGTTTTGGCGAACATTTGGAATGCATGGAACCTCGGGACGGTATCGCCCCTAATAGTGAGCGGATTGCGTAGCCATAAGGACGGTCTTCTAGTGGCCCCATCTGGAACTTTTGAGCCAGTTGGTGAAAGGATCCCAAACTCTGGCATGGGATTTTTGACGGCACTTGTTTTCGCAGCGATGGGACTAGGCTTAGTGGGATTGGCGGTTTGGTACCTCGTGAAGTCATTTCCCATCGCCGGTCGGTTTGCAGTCGTGAGTCTTGCGTCGCTCATCGTGGTTTTGCTGGCCTTTTTAATTCAACAGGCGCTCGCCGTGAATCAATCGACAGAAAAGTTAGCTTCGAATTTGGTGTCGGACGTCATGCCTACTTCTTTTGCTAGAGAATACACGCATCGTGCTTTAGATGCAGTCCAGCGCATCTCGATTAAGGGACGTTGGAGTGCTTCTCAAACAAAAGAATACGCTGACGCCAAAGGCAAACTCCGGGTGCTAGAGGCCAAGAAGCGCGCCGAGCGCTATATTCAAGCTTTGACCCTAGAAAGCGGAAGGGTCTTTATGCTGCTGGCGCCGTACGATGAGTTGGAACAATTCTGTACGACCCTAACGGAAGTTTCTGTGCGGGATCCCTGCGTCAAAAACATCCGGGCGGCTAAAACCCTTCTCGGTAAGACGTCGGGAAGATTTCGTCGAACGAATAGCCAGCCTAGCTACAGTAATTAGCCTTCGAATCGTTACGGTGCAAAATGTTTTAGGCTAACTGGGCCATGTTGCATTTGAAGCGAAGCGAAAATAGCAAACCGTGGCCGCGCGTTTTGCGCGCTTTGATAAGGCCCTGGTAGGGCCATAAGAAAAAGCCAGGCCGCAAAAGCCACTTGTAGTTAGTGGCTTGGGAGTCCGCATGGACTCCGGCGCGTCAGCGCTTGCGGCCAACCGATTTTGGGCCGGTAGAAAGCCCTCTAATAATAAGGACCGAAGGCCGGATTTGCTGCCAAAAAGGGGCTCCTTGGGGCTTAATGCCAAGAACCCCCGTATCTATTGATTCTAAAGGAGATAGTCGGCTAGGCCGCCTCCTCCATCTCTGGTTCTACTTTGTTGGTCATCCAATCAAGTGCTTGCTGTGCTTTTGCGGCTGCTACGAAGATCGCTTTCTTGTCGTTCTTCAGCGCATTCAACCAAGATCGAATATAGGGGGCATGGTCGGTGCGGGGATCGGTCGGAAGTCCAAGTTCGGCGCAAAGAAAAGCGGCACCAAGTTCGGCAACGAGTTCTTCCATTGCGTAGGATTCGGATCCAAAGCGGCCGGAAAGATCGCGGCTGAGCCGGTGCGGCGCTGCCGTCCAGTGGGTGGTCTCGTGTGAAAGCACCGAGTAGTAGAAGAGCGGTTCTTTGAACGCGTCGAATGCTGGCATGTGGACGGAGTCCGTTTCAAGCCGATAGAAGGCGCGATTGCCTCCGGGTTTTACTTCGATTCCGAGGGTAGAAAAAAACTGCTCGGCGGATTCGATGCGCTGCTCTCTGGTTTGCGGGACCCGCAACTACAGCGCTACGTGCATCGTTCCCAGAACCGCATCGAGTCGTATCATCAACTCCGCGCCTTCATCGCGGAGGTCAGCGGAAAAAAACACCTGACGGGAAGGACTGACCTGGACGTGGCCATCAGCAATGAGTGCGGCAGGCTGATGGCGAACGTGGTGATCGCCTACAACTCCATCTTGCTCTCCATGCTGCTGAACCGGAGCCAGACCGCCGAGAAGGAGCAAATTTTGGAGCAGCTCAGGAAGATTTCTCCGGTGGCGTGGCGGCATATTCACTTCCTGGGCCATTACCTCTTTCGCGACAACAAGCACCCGATCGACTTGGAAGCCATTCTAGCCTGTGCCGGATTCGATTAACTTATTGAAACAAGGGGACTTTAGAAATTTCCGAGGTTTGGGCGTACAACCCCTACAACTCGGCCATCCTGTCGCACCTGCTGACGAAGTACGAGGCCAGCGGCAACGCCAAGGCCGTGGCGCTGATCACCCGGATGTCGCCAGCGGCCTGGCGGCACATCCTGCTGAATGGGCACTACACGTTCCAGAGCGGCGGCAAAATGATCGACCTAGACGCGCTCCTGGCCGGGCTGGATTTGGAGTGACGGAATTTTCTGGGGTTCCGGCTTACACCCCCAGTAATGACTTCAGAAGAATTTGCAAAGCGGTGTAGTCCGTTCAAGCCGCGCCAGCATTGAGCACTTTTCGTGTACCCTCTTGATATGGAGCCACACCAATGACATTCAGCGGTTGGCAGGCTGAGTCGGGATGGGGATCTCGGTGAGACAACTCGTCATCGCTTCTTGCGTTGCAGTCGGACTTGCCGGAGTTTCACTAATGCCAGCGCATTGGTTTGTTCCGGGACTGCGTCCGATGAAAGCGGACCCTTGCATTCTGCGAGATGTGGTTCCGATAAGACAGTCGGCCTCTTGGTACAAATAATCCCGTCGCCGTTTCAACGTTGCCGTCAGTGAGGAAGGCCAAGCATGCCAAACAATGTTGACGGAAGTACGCCACTTAATTCTGAAAGTGACATTCGAACTCTGGGGCTTGACGGTATTGAGTAGGCATCATAAAGGACGTTATGCAAGCTTGACCATGTCTGATAAAATCTGTTATCAGACACCGTGAGTCCGGGAAGCCCCCGGCAAAACTGGAGGTTTCGATCATGCCCCAAGTCGGGAATCGTTCGACGACAGACACCCGGCGCTCACGCGCCGTCGGACTGATCCTCCTTGGTCGGGCCGACTATCGACGCACGTTTGGGAGGTTGAAATGAGTTTTCTGCTTGGCCTTAAGATCGTCGCCACGACTGCGCTCTTCGCGGTCGGCCTGGTGCTTCACGGTGACTGGAAGGATTCGGTGTACCGGCTGTACACATCGAATTGTGGCTTCTTCCCATGTGGGCGGCAATCCTATCCATACGCTCTGGCACAACTCGCAAACGGAAATGTTT
>Ga0163153_10005553_pt1 | contig 14799 bp, 18 predicted proteins | sample OliLakLV19MP6IB1_FD_148629 | JGI IMG/M metagenome (GOLD analysis project Ga0163153, IMG submission 148629) | Freshwater microbial mat bacterial communities from Lake Vanda, McMurdo Dry Valleys, Antarctica - Oligotrophic Lake LV.19.MP6.IB-1 | ecosystem: Environmental > Aquatic > Freshwater >... | reverse complement strand
TTGCAGCAGGAACGACGTCGCCCTGCCGTTTCCAAAACTCCAGGGTGAACAGCCGCTCGCACGATGTTGGCCAAAACCTGCCCCGCCGCTGAATCTGTTACACTATCACCACCGGTTACTGAACAAATTTTCCTCGCGTGTGATATCCTCCGCGTGCGGAAACCCGTTCTTAAACCAGCCGTCTCCTCCGGGCGGGCTGCTTAAGGGAACCGCATCGGAAAAGGGTTTGGCAAGGTGAAATGTGCTCCTTTTCCGATGCGGATCGCCCCGAACGAACTTTCGTTGGGGCTCACGGACCCGGCGCCAATACTTCCTGGAGCGAACACGTCCGCTAAAACGTGCTGCAATCGCTCCGGGCTGGGCCCGCGTCCAATCATTCCCAGCCCGATGCGCCAGTACAATACCGGAACCATTGATGGATCCGCGGAGAGATCGTAACTGCTTAAAATTGAAAAGATCGTGAATTGGAATACTGTCAACCTTCGCGTTGGTGGCGAAAAAAGACCCTCTGAACCGATCCGCCAACGAGTGGAAGGAGCGGTTCTAAACTTTTTACCGGCTCCCGCAAGCACGCTTGATTCAGCCCGCCCGCTTCTTTCGTGTAGCGTTTCAATCCAGAGGGTTGGGTTATTTGATTAACTTCATCAATTCACGTGACTACCCAGCAAGTGGGTAACCAACAGCTACATTCCAGCAAATCGTTGAAAATAAATCAAGTGCCTTCTTCGCAAAAGTTTGCCGCTGCCTCCCTCCACGCTCCCACTGTGTCGATATGACACAATGAAATGGTGTCTATGCCGACGCGCCGAGCGGCGCTGTCCACCCTCGCCGCCGCCGCGGCCGCGGTCGCCCACGCCCAACAACAGCCGGAAGAAGAGTTCCATGTCTACGGCGACAACCCGCGACTCTTCCTCAACCCCCGCCGCCTCCGCCTCCTCAAACGGGAACGTGAACGCACCTCCGTCCGCTGGATCCAGTTCGAAACCCTCGTCGCCGGCAAAGCCCAAATGGCCGAACCGGGCTTCGCCTACGCCCTCTTTCACATCGTTTCCGGCAGTCTCGACTTCGGCAAACAGGCCATCCAGTTCGCCCTCCAGTCCAAAGACATCCGCCAGCAAGCCATCGTCCTCGATTGGTGCCAGTCCCTCCTCTCCGGGGACCAATCCAAACTCCTGACCGTTAAACTCCGCCAAGCCCTGGTAGCCCCAGCCGCCAACCGCGGCATTCCCGCCATGCGCGCCCGCGCCCTCGCCGCCGTCGTCATCGGCGACGCCGAAGAACTCGAGAAACTCGTCAAGGATTGGTGGCGCAAAGAAGTCGCTCCCGGACTTCGCAACGGCTCCTACCGCTACTCGCGGGAAGACAGCTACGCCCTTTTTGAGGTGCTCCACGCCATTCGCGACGCTATCCAGATTGACCTCCGCGAAGACGCGCCCCGCTACTTCAAAGAACTCCCCGCTTACCATATCCTTAGCTACTACCCAGCCACCTATCCCGCCGCCGAAAACGAGTACCGCGTCCCATTCTACGACGGCGATGGCGACCCCGACCTCCGCGTCGCCGCCCTCGCCCGCGCCGCCGATCTCGCCATGGTCGCCTTCGACACGAACGCCCAGGAAACCCAATTCGTCCAAGGCTGGCTTATTCATGACCGTTTCCTCATGCGCGGCGTCTTCGGTATGGTCTATGAATTTCTATGGGCGAATCCCTACCAGCCCGGTTTGAGTTATTATCACTTGCCGCTATCTATGCATGCCGGCGCCGCCGGCAAACTAGCCCTCCGCAGCAGTTGGGAAGACGACGCTACCTGGTTCCACTACTCCGATCGCAAGGTCCAGTTTTTCGAAGAGGGCCAGCGCAAGGATCGCGGATTGAATTCCCCCGCCCCCGTCGAGATCGGCGGCACTATTGTCCATTTCGGCAAGGACAGGATGAAGTTCCAACCTGCCAACGCCGAGCCGCAAAAGGCCTACATCATCGGCATGGCTCCGAACGCCCGCTACGATGTTGAAATCGATGATGAGGAAATCGTCGAAAAACTCACCGACGCCGGCGGCATCCTGGAATTCGATTTCCCGCCGATGCAGGACCGCTCCGTCCGCGTCAAACGCGCCACCTAACGGCCGTGCCTGTCGAGTCGTTTGGCGATGTGCGCCGGTAGATCGTCACCGACGAAGGCGCGAAGTACCGGGAACTCTAGCGCACGCTTACCGGATGATTCTTCAAAGACCGCCGCGGTTAGTTGGCGAGAGGCCGCCGGAGTAAAGACTGGGAATCTATGGGACTGCGGACATGTTATCATCATAGGCGCATGGTGATAACATGATCCGTACGCAAGTTAGCCTTGATGAGCACGAGTATAGTCTCGCCAAAGCCGAGGCGCATTCGATGGGGATCTCAGTAGCCGAATTCGTCCGGCGTGCTATCCGGGAGGCGCTTCCTGTCCGTGGAGAAGGTCCATGGATGAAATATGCGGGGACTGTGGAAACCGGCGACCCTCGCTCCAGCCAGTCCGTGGATGCGTGGGTCTATGGCCGGAAAGACTGAGTGCTACGTTGACACATCCGCGTTCATCGCCTTTCGGGACCGGTCCGATAGCTTCCATGCGTTGTTCCGCCGATTGTTTTCCTCGCCGCCGCCGCTGACCACATCCTCCCTGGTTGTCGCCGAAGGTCATGGCTGGTTTCTTCGCCGCTTCGATCAGCGGCGGGCCGTGGAATTCCTGGCATTCATTGATGCGCTTCCTGGCTTGACCATCCGCGGTTTTGACGATCCCGAACTGACCAAGGCCGGACGCATCGTGAAGAAGTTCTCCGATCAAAATCTCACCTTGGCCGATGCTCACGGGCTCGCTATTATGCGGGAACTCCGGATCGACTGCTGTTGGTCGACAGACCGCCATCTCGGTTTGGACGGCGTCCCCTTGGTTATTTGAACAGTCTCGGTCCTCCCAGAATTTATCCGTCTACCTTCCGGCGTAGAGTCCGTCTCGCCGAGCCGATTCCAAACAGCGTCATTGAGGTTGATTCAATCCCCATCCGACGCTACCCAATGCCAACGGTTATCGCCGACCCGACCGTCTGGCGGAGATAGATTTCGTTGAGCCTGAAATCAAAAACGCACCAAAGACCTCGCGTAATTGATTAGCGGCATGGCTACCGAAAGCGCGCTTAAAGAATGCCCGAGCTGCAACAATCATACGAACCCGATAACAGCGCACCAGTAAGGACTCAGCACAACAACCGACAGACCCGACAAGGAACGAGTCGCGACGTATGCACCACTCACCACCGTCTGCGAATTTTGCGGATGGAAAATCACGACCACGAGAGCATGAACAATGGTGAAGTACATCAACATAGCACCAGACGACAACGACCACGAACGCCTGGTAAAAGCCAAATGCGAAAAGAACGGGCAAGACTTCATCATGGAGCTTGCACCATGAATTTCCAGGCCGCCCCCTACGCCCGGAGCAACGCGAAAGTCGTCAAGATCACGATCACCAACCCACGGGTAACGTCGTCGAGCCACCAACAGGCGTCGTAGTCTGTCCTCGTCACCGACGAAAGAAACACAAAACAACGAGGTGACACACGACCAATTACGATATTTACTTCAGCCCGCCGTTCATTTCATCCCGTAACTCTTGTATACTAATCTTGCTTCCAGCCAGAGATCTAAACTGGCAAATCACGGGGCAATGCGAAGGAGTGTACGGATGACCTTATTCAAGCGCGCGATAGCGGAGTTCTTCGGAACATTTTGGCTGGTTTTCGGCGGCTGTGGCAGTGCCGTCTTGGCCGCCGCGTTTCCAGGTGTAGGGATTGGTCTTTTGGGCGTTTCCCTGGCATTCGGGCTCACTGTGCTGACGATGGCCTATGCGATCGGACATATCTCAGGGTGTCATTTGAATCCGGCGGTTTCGATTGGTTTGGCGGTAGGGAAACGGTTTCCGATGGCGGAGTTGCCACACTATATTGCGGCGCAAGTCCTGGGCGGAATCGCCGGGGCGGGGACGCTTCTCGTGATTGCGAGCGGCAAAGCCGGGTTTGACGTTTCGGCGGGTTTTGCGAGCAACGGATTTGAAGCGCACTCGCCGGGCGCTTACTCCATGATGGCCTGCCTAACGGCGGAAGTTGTACTAACGTTCTTCTTCCTGATGATCATTCTCGGTTCGACGGATAAGAGGGCGCCGGGCGGGTTTGCGCCAATCGCGATTGGCTTGGGGCTAACGCTGATTCACTTGATTGGCATTCCGGTGACCAATTTGAGCGTGAATCCGGCGCGAAGCACAGGACCGGCGGTCTTTGTCGGCGGCTGGGCGCTGGAACAGTTGTGGCTGTTCTGGCTGGCGCCGATTATTGGCGCGGCTATTGCGGGGGTTGTCTATCCGGCGATTGCCGGGGAGTCGGAAACCCCGAAAGCAATGGCGAAGGCTGCCTGAAAATGACTACTGGTTGTCCTTCCACTCCTCGTACCAAGCCATTTGGATAGCTTCGAGTTTTCCCTCATTGGACTTGGCCGGGTCGTCCTCGAAATCCGGGAGTGCAATCACGGATTTATGGAGATCCGTGAAGCGGACAGTGAGCGGATCGGTATCGGGCTGGGCCTCGTACAGAGACAGTCCGATATCTTCGGCGTCGAGCCAGGTTAGCTTTTTCATGCGTCGATTTTCGTTCCCTTGAGAGCGCTGCGGACGGCGGTGTTCATCATCATTTCAGCGAGCTTCATGGTCGCCTTATTGAGCGCTTCCAGCTTGTCGAGAATCAGGTGGTGGTTCTCACCGTGATAGGCGAGCAGGAGTTCGGCGATGCTGTTATCGACCAGTGCGCGCTCCTCATCGCTCAACTCCATGTACACGTCGTCCCCTTTGGCTTTATCGACGGCGTTCAGAATCCGATCGGCTTCCACGCGCGCTTCGCGGACCTGCCGCTCATTGAAATCTTCTTCCGCTTTGGCGAATGATTCGAGAATCATTGCTTCGACTTGCTCGTCTGAAAGGCCGTAGCTCGGCTTCACCTCCACCGTCTGCTCTTTACCAGTGCGGAGGTCCTTCGCGGTGACGTTGAGAATACCGTTGGCGTCGATCAAAAAGCGCACTTCGATCTTTGCCATTCCAGCGGGCAGCGGGTCAATGTCCTTCAGATCGAAACGGGCCAGGCTGCGGCAATCGCGGACCATTTCCCGCTCGCCTTGTACGACATGAATGAGTACGTTTCGCTGACCGTCAATGGCGGTTGTAAACGTCTCGGAAGCGGTAGCGGGGATGGTGGAGTTCCGGTGGACGAGCTTGGAAATAACGCCGCCCATCGTCTCGATACCGAGGCTCAGCGGCGTCACGTCGAGCAGCAGTTTATCGTGAACATGGCCGCTCAAAATACCGGCCTGGACAGCGGCGCCGAGCGCGACCACTTCGTCGGGATTCAACTCTGTATGGGGCTCGGCTTTGAAGAGCGCGCGGACCGCTTGCCGGACCATCGGGATGCGCGTCGAACCGCCGACGAGTACGACTTCGTCGATCTCTTCCGGCGTGACGCCGGCGTCGGCCATGCATTCGCGGCAAGGGCCAAGAGTGCGATTCACGATGGGCGCGATGAGCTTTTCCAAGCTGTCGCGGGTGAGTTCGCGTCGGTAGGAACGGCCCTGATAATGGAAGGCGATCGTGGTAACGGCGAGCGTGGAGAGTTGGTGTTTAGCGTCGATGACAGCGCGCCGCAGCGTCTGCACCGCCACTTGGTCACCGCTCAAATCCATGCCCCATTCGGCGGCCACGTCTTCGAGCGCGACACGCAGCAGCAGGTTGTCGAAATCATCACCGCCCAAGTGCGTGTCGCCGTTGGTAGCCAGGACTTCGAAGATGCCGTCGTGCAGTTTGAGGATGGAAATGTCGAAGGTTCCGCCGCCCAGGTCATAGACGGCGACGATGCCGTTCTCGCGCTTGTCAAGGCCATAGGCGAGTGCGGCGGCGGTGGGCTCATTCACCAGCCGCATTACCTGTATACCGGCGATGCGGCCGGCGTCTTTGGTGGCTTGGCGCTGGGCATCGTTGAAGTAGGCGGGGACGGTGATGACGGCGTGGTCAACCGGTTCGCCAAGGTAGGCTTCGGCGTTGCGCTTCAACTGGCGCAGGACATGTGCGCTGATTCCGGACGGGGTGAAACGCTTGCCGCCAAGCGAGAGTTGGATGACCGATTCGCTGCCGGCGGCGATTTGGAACGGGAAGAGTTTCAGCTCGTCCTGAACGTCGGAAACGCCGCGGCCCATCAGCCGTTTCACCGAATAGATGGTGCGGTCCGGATGGGTGATCAGCCGTTTTACGGCAAGCGCGCCGACAATGGGTTCACCATGTTCGGGGATGGAGACAACGCTGGGGACGAGCGGCGAGCCGTCGGTTCCAGGGATGACTTTCGGCGCGGTGAGGTCCATGAACGCGACGAGCGAATTGGTGGTTCCGAGATCGATGCCGACGACTTTGTGCGGCTTATCTTCGTTCCCGAAATCAATTTGGAAAAGGGACATGAGGTTGGGTTAAACAAGGGCGGCGCGAGCGGCGCGCACGAGGTTCTGCAAGTATTTTCGCCGATTGAGGAGAGTTCGCAGACTGGCAAGGATTTCGCGATCGGCGGCGGCGTCGTACTCGATGAAAATCCGATCCCGTTGGGAATCAAGCACGCCGAGTAGGCCTTCAAATTTGGCTAGCGCGCGGGCAACTTCCGCCTTGGCGGCGGCGTTGCCATCGCGGGCTTCTTCCAGCGCTATGTTCAGTTCGAAGATTTCTTCCAGAAGCTCCGGTGGCACGTCGCGGCCGCGCTGTTCGCCGATGTCGAAGCCTTCGCCTTTAAGGACGTACTCGGCGCGGGCGACCGGATCGCGCAGGACACGCCAGGCATCGTTGAGAGTGGCGGACGCAGCCTCGGCAGATGCCAACTGCTCCCCCCCGGCGCGGGCGTGGCGGTCCGGATGCCATTCGCGGCTGTTGGCATAAAAACGGCGCTGGAGGTCTTCGACATCCAGCGCCAATTTTTTCTCAATGCCGAAAATAGCGAAGTAATCGGAAGGAGGAGGACCGGAAAACATGTTACGCCGAGAACGATGTCCCGCAGCCGCAGGACTTCTGGGCGTTTGGATTGATGAACTCGAAGCCGGACTGGATGATGGTTTCCTTGTAATCGAGAATCATTCCATTGAGGAAGTTCATGCTCTTCGGATCCACCCAGACGTCGACGCCATCGAAATTAAAAACATGATCGGTAGCGCGCGGCTTGGTGTCGAACTTGAACTGATAGCTCAAACCGGAGCAGCCGCCGCCGAGTACGCCCAAACGCAGTCCGCCCGTAACGCCCTGCTTTTCAAACGCTTGGCGAATCTTGCTGACAGCCTTCGGCGTGACGTCGATGGCGGGCGCGGCTTCGGTGGTGGTCATGTTAGTGGGCAACCGTTTCCGCGGCCGCGACGTGCGCACCCTGCTTGGTTTTGTAATCGTTGATAGCCGCTTTAATTGCGTCTTCCGCGAGTACCGAGCAGTGAATCTTGACGGGCGGCAGCGCCAGTTCGGTCACAATATCGGTGTTCTTGATTTCCAGCGCTTCATCCACAGTTTTGCCTTTAAGCCATTCGGTGGCGAGGGACGAACTGGCGATGGCGCTGCCGCAGCCGAAGGTCTTAAACTTGGCGTCTTCGATGACGCCGGTGTTGGAGTTGACTTGAATCTGCAGCTTCATCACGTCGCCGCACTCGGGGGCGCCCACCATGCCGGTTCCGACATCGGTGCGGCCTTTGTCCATCGAGCCGACGTTTCGCGGATTGTTGTAGTGGTCAACAACTTTATCAGAGTAAGCCATGGTAATTTCTCCTCGAGATTAATGGGCGGTCCATTGGACCTTGCTGAGATCGACGCCGTCTTTGAACATCTCCCAAAGCGGGGAAAGTTCGCGTAGTTTGTTAACCACTTCGATCATTTTTTGAGCGACGTAGTCGACTTCCGCTTCGGTGTTAAAACGGCCCAAACCGAAACGGATGGATGTGTGGGCGAGGTCGTCGCCAAGGCCGAGCGCCTTCAGGACGTAGCTCGGTTCCAGCGTCGCCGAAGTGCAGGCCGACCCGGACGAGACGGCGATATCGTTGATTCCCATCAGCAGGCTTTCGCCCTCAACGTAGGCAAAACTCATGTTGAGATTGTTGGGCAGCCGCTGCTCCATCGTGCCATTGATGTAGACCTCTTCCAGACCCGCCTCCAGCGTCGCCCGCAGGCGGTCGCGCAGACCGCGAAGCCGAACCGACTCGGAGGGCATTTCCCGCTGTGCGATTTCGCAAGCGGCGCCGAGACCGACGATGCCGGGGACGTTCAACGTGCCGGATCGCATGCCGCGCTCGTGCCCGCCGCCGTCCATCTGCCCGGTGAGTTGCACGCGCGGGTTCTTGCGACGCACGTAGAGAGCGCCAACACCCTTGGGACCATAGATTTTGTGGCCGGTGATGGAGAGCAGATCGATACCGTCATCAATCACATTGACGGGAATCTTGCCGCAGGCCTGAACGGCGTCGGAATGAAACAAAACGCCGCGTTCTTTGGCGATTTTGCCAATTTCCTTCACCGGCTGAATGACGCCGATCTCATTGTTGGCATACATGACGCTGATCAGAATCGTCTTGTCCGTGATCGCGTCGCGCAACATGTCGAGATCGATCAGGCCGTCGCCCTTAAGTGGCAGATAAGTAACCCGGCAGCCCTTTTTTTCCAAGTGCTTGCAGGTATCGAGGACCGCCTTATGCTCCGTGGCGGCGGTGATGAGGTGATTGCCCTTTTCGGCATACATCTCGGCGACGCCCTTAAGCGCGAGGTTGTTCGATTCGGTGGCGCCGCTGGTGAATACGATCTCTTTAGCATTAGCGCTGATGAGCGCGGCGATCTGCTTACGGCCTTTTTCGACGGCGTCTTCCGCCGCCCATCCATACGCATGATTACGGCTGGCGGCGTTGCCAAAATTTTCGGTGAAATAGGGAATCATTGCGTCGAGAACGCGGGGATCCACCGGAGTTGTAGCGTGATTGTCGAAGTAAATCGGCTTGGACATGGAGTTCTTTCTAGGGATTCAAAACGGTAAGGTTCCGACTCGAATACTTTGGGTGCGGCGCCGGCGGGGCGGCGCCATTTACGCGCCCCTCCGGGTCGGCGGCAAGTTCGGCCATGGACATGTTGGCCAAAACCTCCAAAATGCTGTCGTGAACGCGGCGCAGCGGATCGCGAACATTACAGCGGTCCTGATGCTCACAATCGGTACCGCCTTCGGTGAAACAGGAGGTCAGGAAAATCGGCCCGTCAATCGCGCGGATCACATCGAGTACGGTGATTCCTCGCGGCTCCCCGGCCAGACGGTAGCCGCCGTTGGCGCCATGTTCGGAAGCCAGAAACCCGCTGCGAGCCAACTTCTGCAGTACCTTGGACAACACCGGTACAGGAACCCCATAACGGTCGGCGATTTCCTTGGCGCTCGCCGATCGCGGCCGAACCACGGTCAAGTGCTTTAACGCAATTAATCCGTAATCGGCTTTCTTTGTGAGTTTCAGCATTTGAACACCAGGATCGAGGCCACTATTTGAAATGCGACTGATTCGGTCCTAGATTTATGGTACCGCACCCGGCGACGCGTCGCAACTGCCACTCCTGTAATTCCTGGCCCTTTATCCTTAACAACATAAAATTGGACCGAATCGGTCTTAGTTGGACACCGGATCCCGGTTTCGTTAACGACTGAGGCTTTCTGTAAGGGTCCGGATGGTATAATCGACAAGGCCTTATTTTTCATTCACTTCGCTTGCAATTGGGAACGATCATTGGAAATCATCATACGAAACGCGGACGCCGGACATGGGTGTAACGGTACAGACTCCGGGCGCCCGCGCGAGCCAATGGAAATTAACTTGAGGGTAGGTCGATGATCCGGCTTTTCCAGGTCTTCATCCCGGCGAGCGTCGTCGCACTTCTGGTCTCCGAAGTAATCCTCCTCTATTTCTGTTTCGGAATCGCACTTACGCTGGTGACGGACGTCGATCCGGAATTCGTCCTGTTTTACGATGGAGGTCTGGCGCGCATCTCCATTGCGGTGTTCAGCATCCTGGTCGCGCTCTATTTTCAGGATTTGTACACGGAACTGCGGATCCGCAGCCGCATCTTTTTATGGCAGCAGTTTTCGATGGCGGTTGGCTTGGCGTTTCTCGTCCAGGGCATGTCAACTTACGTGAACCCCTCATTGACGCTTTCACGCTGGATGATGATCTATGCGTCGGGACTTATTTTGCTCCTACTGCCGGCTTGGCGCATCCTCTTCTGCCGCCTGGTGTTGACGTCGATGAATGCGCCGAAGATGCTGCTATTGGGTACGTCCCCGGTCCTGGTCGAAATCAGCAAGCGTTTACAGGAACGAATCGAATTGGGCTTTACGGTGATCGGCTATCTCGATGACGGCGCTGGTGGAGCGGAACCGCCCACCATGGGTACCATCCCGCGCCTGGGAACGCTAGACGATCTGCGCCAGGTGGTGACGACGGAAAAGCCGGAGCGAATCGTAGTGGGAATGGCGGAACGGCGGGCGCGGCTGCCCGTTTACGACCTGTTGGAACTGCGGCTGTCCGGGATTCATGTGGAAGAGGCGGCGGCGCTCTACGAAAGTTGTTTCGGCCGGGTATCCACTCGCGATCTGCGGCCGTCGCAACTGGTATTTTCGAGTGAACTAGGTCCCAGCAGAAACAGCGTAGCGATGCAACAGATCTATTCCTTCCTGGTGGCGCTGCTGGGCGCAATTCTGACGCTGCCCCTGATGTTGCTGGCGGCGATGCTGGTGCGGGCGACCTCAAAGGGACCCGTACTGTATAAGCAAACGCGGGTCGGCAAGAATGGAGAACTAATATCGGTATTAAAGTTTCGCTCCATGTTCGTGGATGCGGAGGCAGTCAGCGGAGCCGTCTGGGCGTCCAAGAACGATCCGCGAATTACGATGGTGGGGAAATACTTGCGGAAATTCCGTATTGATGAATTGCCGCAGTTCTGGAATGTGCTGCGCGGGGATATGAGCTTCGTCGGGCCCCGCCCGGAGCGGCCGGAATTTGTTCAGGCGCTATCGGAAAAGATACCTTTTTATCCGCAACGGCACTGCGTTAAGCCCGGGTTAACCGGCTGGGCGCAGATCAACCACAAGTACGGCGATACGATTGAAGACACGATAACGAAGCTGGAATTCGACCTCTACTACATCAAGCACATCTCGTTTTCGCTCGACATGTATATCATCATGAACACGTTGAAAACCGTGATTCTGGGGCGGGGCGCGCAATAGCTACATGTAAAGCCCGCCATTGACGTCCAGCACGTGGCCAGTGATATAAGAAGCGCCTTCGGAGGCCAGGAATGCGACCGCCGCGGCGATGTCCTCCGAAGCGCCAAAGCGCGCCAGCGGAATGTTGGTAAGCATCCTTTGTTTAAATTCGTCGCTCAGCACCGCCGTCATATCCGTGGCAATGAATCCGGGCGCAACGGCGTTGACGGTGATGTTGCGGCTACTCAACTCCCGCGCCAGCGACTTGGTGAGTCCAATCAACCCGGCCTTGGCGGCGACATAATTGGCTTGGCCGGCGTTGCCCATCTGGCCGACAACCGAGGTGATATTGATAATCCTTCCCCAGCGTTCTTTCATCATCCCCTGCATCACGGCCTGGCTCGCGTAGAACGACCCGCTCAGGTTCGTGTCGATTACCGATTGCCAGTCCTCCGTCTTCATCCGCACCGCGAGACCATCCTTGGTGATCCCGGCATTATTGATCAGAATGTGAATGTGTCCGAAATTTTTTGAAGCCTGAGCGACCGCTTGCACAATCGATTCTTTAGACGACAGATCGATGGCGACGGCCAGAGCTTGGCCGCCTTTCGAACGAATACCGGCGGCGACCTCTTCACAACGGTCAATCGTCCTGGCGGCAACCACCACGCGGGCTCCGCTGGCGGCCAGCGCCTCCGCGCAGGCCTGGCCGATTCCGCGGCTGGCGCCGGTGACGAAAGCGGTACGAACTATCATGGAATCATCATATGGCATATAGCGATTTACGCGACTTCATCACCGCGCTCGAAAAGGCGGGAGAACTCAAGCGCGTCCCCTTCGAAGTGGACCCGGTGCTGGAAATCACCGAATTCGCCGACCGTTCAGTAAAACACAACGGCCCGGCGTTCTTGTTTGAAAGACCCAAGGGCTATAATATGCCTGTTTTGATCAACGCATTCGCCAGCCAACGCCGCATGGAGATTGCGCTGCAGGTGGACAAGTTCCAGGACATCGCCGACCGCATCTCCGATTACCTTCAAATGCAGATGCCGCAAGGGCTGCTGGGCAAGCTCTCCATGCTGCCGAAACTGGCGGAGATGGGCGCGTTTTTTCCCAAGAAAGTATCGGGCGGGCCCTGTAAGGAAGTCATCCAAAAAGAGGGCTTCAACTTGAAAGAGATCCCCGTGCTGACGTGCTGGCCGCAGGACGGCGGACCGTTCATCACACTGCCCATGGTGTTCACGAAAAACCCGGAGACGGGCAAGCGCAACTGCGGCATGTACCGCATGCAGGTCTACGATGAACGCACCACCGGCATGCACTGGCAGACACACAAACAGGGCGCCGAGCATTATCGGCGGCGTTTCAAGGCCGGGGAAAAGCGAATGGACGTGGCGGTGGCGATTGGCGCCGATCCAGCGGCTATGTATGCCGCCATCCTGCCACTGCCGCCCGATCTCGATGAGATGATGATCGCCGGCTTTCTGCGCAAGAAGCCCGTGGAAATGGTGCCGTGCGAAACGGTGGACGTGGACGTGCCCGCCAATGCCGAACTGGTCCTGGAAGGCTACGTGGAACTTGGCGAGATGCGCACAGAAGGCCCATTCCGCGACCACACCGGCTTCTACTCGCTTGAGGACGAATACCCGGTGTTCCATGTGACGTGCGTGACGCGCCGGAAGAACCCGATCTATGCCACCACGGTCGTCGGGCCGCCGCCCATGGAAGACTACTTCATGGGCAAGGCCATTGAACGCATGTTTCTGCCGCTGATGCGGATGCAGATTCCCGAAATCCGCGATATGTGCATGCCGGCCGAAGGTATTTTTCATAATCTGATGCTGGTGTCGATTCGCAAGAGTTACCCGATGCAGGCCCGCAAAGTGATGCACGCCGTCTGGGGGCTTGGTCAGGCGATGTTCACGAAGTGCATTGTGGTTGTGGACGAGGACGTGGATGTCCAAAACTACAGCGAAGTGGCGTGGAAGGCGCTGAACAACATTGATCCGCAACGCGATATTGAGTTCGCGATGGGTCCGATTGACTCGCTCGACCACTCCAGCCGGATGGCGAACTGGGGGTCGAAGTTCGGCATAGACGCGACGAAGAAGTGGAAGGAAGAAGGGTTCACTAGGCCGTGGCCGGACGTGATTACAATGCCCGGCGATGTGAAGGCGCGCGTCGACGCGCTGTGGAAGAAGGCAGGTCTGTAATGTTCCAGGCCAACGCGGCCGAGACTTTGGCGCTCGCCGCGGGCGGATTGTGGCTCGCCGGGTGGGCGCACGGGCGCGCCCGCTTCTTGGACCGTTGGAACATTCCCCGGCCTGTCACCGGCGGCTTGGTTCTAGCGGGGCTGGTTACGGGGCTGCGCGCCGTCGGCTTCGAGTGCGGTTTCGACACGATGCTGCGCGATCTGCTGACGCTTGTTTTCTTCACGGCGATCGGACTTCGAGCCAGCGTTGGATTACTGCGGCGCGATGGGGGGACCGTGGTTATTTGCCTGGCGTTGGCGGTGGCAGGCGCGGAGTTGCAGAACGCCGTTGGCATTATCGGCGCGAAGCTATTTGGTTTGAATCCGCTCTTGGGAATTGTGGCCGGTGCTACCACATTGGCGGGGGGGCCGGCGACGGCGTTGGCATTCGGCAAGACCTTTGAAGAGATGGGCGTCGCCGATGCGCAGACGGTGGGCGTGGCGGCGGCGGTGTTTGGCATTTTGGCGGCAGGGTTGTTGGGCGGAGCGGTGGGCGGATGGCTGATCCGGCGCCATGAATTGGTTGCGCGACCGGTCGACGCGGTGCGAGGCGGGGAAGCGCAGCGCGGCAATTGGCTATTCACATTGGCGGCGATTGCACTGGTAATGGGCGCGGGCTCGGTATTAAGCCGTTGGATTGCGGTTGCGGGGTTGACGTTGCCGGGTTACATCGGGTCGATGATAGTGGCGGCGGTGGTGCGATGGCGCGACGACGGCGGGCGGCGATTGTTGGACGAGCCTGCCCTGGATAGGGCGGGCAGTCTGAGCCTGGGTTTGTTTATTGTAATGGCGCTGTTGACGCTGAAGCTTTGGGTGCTGGCTGCACTCGCCGTGCCGCTCTTGGTGATATTGACGGCACAGGTAGTGGTGACGACGCTGTTTGCGATTTTTGTCGCGTATCGATGGCTGGGACGCGATTATGAAGGCGCGGTGGCGACGGCGGGGTGGACGGGATTTATGCTGGGAACGACCGCAAACGCCGTGGCGTGTATGGATGTATTGGAAGCCCGGCACGGGGCCGCGCCACGGGCCAGATTGGCCGTGCCGGTGGTAGGGGCGTTCCTCATCGACTTCACCAATTCGTTCGTGATCCTCTCCGGCGCGGACTTCGTCCGGCGCTTTTTGTTATGATTGAATGGTAGTAGATTGGGTGCCCATAGCTCAGTTGGTAGAGCGCCGGATTGTGGTTCCGGAAGTCACGGGTTCAAGCCCCGTTGGGCACCCCATATAAAC
>Ga0163153_10005552_pt1 | contig 14801 bp, 10 predicted proteins | sample OliLakLV19MP6IB1_FD_148629 | JGI IMG/M metagenome (GOLD analysis project Ga0163153, IMG submission 148629) | Freshwater microbial mat bacterial communities from Lake Vanda, McMurdo Dry Valleys, Antarctica - Oligotrophic Lake LV.19.MP6.IB-1 | ecosystem: Environmental > Aquatic > Freshwater >... | reverse complement strand
GCGCAGTGTGAATGCTGGCAAGCTCAACTGCGGAAGCGTTGAAGAGCGTCATCGCGCGGATGTCCGCGTCGCGCTTCATCAGTTCGCGCGGCGTGATCTCCACCGGGCCACGGCTGCCGATCACGATGACGCGGCCATGCTTCGCGAGCACCGTCAGATCCTTGCCGAGATTCACGTTGGCCAGCATCTCCAGAATGATGTCCACACCACGGCCGCCGGTGAGCTGGAGAATCTGTTCGAGATAACCAGCATCGCGATGATCGACGACGTGATGCGCGCCTTGCTCGGCCACCAGCTTGCGACCGGCCTCCGTTCCGCCGGTGCCGATCACGGTGAGACCGGACGCGCGCGCCATCTGCGTCGCGGCAATGCCGACTCCGCCGCTGGCTCCATGAATGAGAACCACCTCGCCGGCCATAGCCCGCGCACGGTGATGCAGGGCGCGATACGCCGTCGCATACGGGATGTTGATCGCCGCACCCTGTTGGAAGGAAAGACTCGCTGGAAGACGATGAACGCTCGTTTGATCACACAGAGCAAACTCCGCGTAGGAACCGGTGATCGTGTCGGATGTGTAAACGCGATCACCCGCTTGCAAACCGGTCACCCCACTGCCCACCGCTTCCACGACGCCGCCGGCATCCATGCCGGGCGTCCATGGAAGTTTGATTGCGGGATTGGACCCCGAGCGCTGGTAGGTCTCGACCGGATTCACGCCTATGGCCTGAACCTTGACCAGAACCAGACCGGAACCAGCCACCGGCACAGGCACTTCTTCCAGCTTCAAGACACTGGGATCGCCAAACTGATGAACACGTATCGCTTTCACGGCGCGGACGTTCTCAGCTCAGCGTGCGACGATCAAGCTGCGACAGTTACGGCGTCAAGCTTCTCGATTTTTTTGCGGAGCTTGCGCAAGGCGACGTTCTGGATCTGGCGAATGCGTTCGCGGGTCACGCCAAACTTCTCGCCCACTTCCTCGAGCGTCCGCTCGCCGCCGCCATCCAGGCCGAAGCGATAACGCAGGATGGTCGTCTCGCGCGGGTCGAGGATTTCAATGACCTGGCGGACCATGTCCACGTTCGTCTTGTCCTCGAGATTCTGATAGGGCGAAGTCGCCCGATCATCCGCGATCACGTCCGAGATGCGATTGCTGTCGTCATCGCCCAAGGGCGCATCGAGCGAGGTCGGGCGGATGGCGGCGGTCTGCAACAGCCGGACCTGCTTCGCCGGGATGTCGAGCTCGTCGCTGATCTCCTCCGCCGTTGGCTCGCGGCCGAGTTCTTCCTCGAGCTTCGTCGCAGCCTTGCGGATGTGCAGCAGCTTGTCCGTCGCATGAACGGGAATCCGAATCGTCTTCGACTGGTCCGAAAGCGCGCGACGGATCGACTGCTTGATCCACCAGGCGGCATAGGTCGAAAGCTTCGCGCCCTTGCGCGGGTCGAACTTCTCCACCGCGCGCATGAGGCCGATGTTGCCTTCGTTGATGAGGTCGAGCAAAGGCAGGCCGTAGTTCTCGTAATCCCGGGCGATCTTCACGACCAGCCGGAGGTTGGCCTTGATCATGTGCTCGCGGGCGTCGGCGTCACCTTTCTGAATCCGGCGCGCTAGCTGGCCTTCCTCTTTTACCGTCAGGAGCTTGGTCAGGCCAATCTCGCGGACGTAAAGATGGAACGCACTGTCACCTGTGTAGCTCTGACGCTCCGTCGGAACCGGTTCAGCAGCGGGCGGCGTGACTGGTGCAACCGGCATACTCGGCACAACTGGCGTGACGGCCCGGACCGTAACACGAGATGCCGGCCGCACACTTCGCTTGCGTCCGCGCAACAGCGCCTTCTTCTGCGAATGCCGATCCGCACAGTCTTTGCGCCCGATCTTCTTACCGCAATTTCGCTTTGTTTTCATAATGACGACTTTAGTTCGTTTTGGACTACCGACTGAAACCGACTGAAATTCACGCCGCAAGACTCACCGTCCCACGGCCACCGGACCGGATCTTGCGCTGCCGTTCGTGCTGCACGAGGGCTTGCGCCGTCTTCTCGCGCAGCAACTCGGGAAAGGCCAGTAAAGGATACGCCGTGGCCCAAGCAATGGATGCCGACTCATCCGCCGCACGGCGAAGGCGAATCTCCAGCTCGGAATCCCGCACTTCCGCCAGATGACCGGCCAGAAGCTGGCTCTTCAGCATTTGAAGCGGGTCCGCATGCTGCCCCTGATAACCCGCCATCGACCGGCAACCCTGCCGCCGGTCCGTTCCCGCCATAGCCCTTTGTCTGTTCATGCCATTCACTGTTCTTAATCTTTCCATCGCCACCTTAGACTGCATCTAGTGAATACTTACTCACCTGAAACATACGAAAGTTGCGTTACAATTTTGTAAGGTGAATCACTTCTCTTCGCTGAAGAACAAGGCGAGGGCCTTCGGACTGTAAAACCGTTTGATTGCCTCATCCCGCAGGCCAAGGCCGCGCAAAGCAAACCAGACGGCGTGCTGCACCAGTTCATCCCTGGTGGCGTCGTAGTCCACCACCGGCTTCTTGGGCAGGTGCATCGTGGCGATCATCGTGGCCAGATGATGGGCAAAGAGCAGGAGGTTCGGCTTGCTGACCGGACTCGAAACCAGGTCGCCCGCATCGGCCGCAGCATCCATGCATTCGACAATCCGCGACATGTTTTCCGCGAAACGATTGTGGAAAAGGAACCGGCTGAAGGAACCGTCTTCCAGACAACTGTTCAAAATCAAGCGATGACGCGTCTCCGCACAAATGCCCTCCTTTCCGCGCCCGACAATGTTCACCCGCATGATGTAGTAAATGATGTACACCAAGGTTGAAGTGGACGGTTCGAGATCGAGAAACTTCCTCAGCCCAGGATCACATCCCTTGCAGCCGAAGCTCTGGATCTCCGCGTAGAGAGATTCCTTGCTGGGAAAATGTTTGTAGATGAGCGCCTCGGAAACTCCCGCCGCCTTGGCCAGTTCCCGCGTCGTAGTGTTGGCGAAACCATTCCGGGCAAAGATCGGCAGCACCGCTTTCACGATGGCTTCTTTCCGCTCTTCACAGGTCAGGCGCTTGTTTCGCATTGCCCGCAAGTTAGTGAACGCTCACTTTACGTCAACGAAGATTTCTTGAAGCCGTGTCGCTGGGAGTGGAGGAGCGTCGCGTTACGCTGCGCCGAGTGTGGCCAGAATCTTCTCCGCTGCCGAGCGCGGATTCTCCGCTGCGCAGATCGGGCGGCCAATGACCAGCCAGCTCGCACCAGCGGCCATTGCTTCTGGCGCGCTCAAGGTCCGCTTTTGATCGCCCGCCGCATCGCCGGGTCCGCGAATGCCGGGCGTGACCAGTTGCATGGTGGCCGGCAACAGTTGACGAAGTGCGACCAGCTCCAGCGGTGAGCAGACTAATCCGCGCAGCCCGGCGCTCGCGGCCAACGTGGCGAGGCGTTCGACTTGTCTGCCGGGATTCGGAGGAAGCCCCACAGCCGCCAGCTCATTGCCATCCATGCTGGTCAGCACCGTCACACCAAGGACCAACGGGGCCGGTCGGCCCAGACTGCTGGCAGTTTCCTGGGCAGAAGCCTCGGCCGCGCGCATCATTTCCGGGCCCCCGCCGGTGTGGATGGTGATCATCTGCACATCGAGCCGGGTCGCGGCGGCGACGGATTTGGCGACGGTATTGGGGATGTCGTGAAACTTCAGGTCGAGAAAAACGGCGGCGCCGGTGGCTCGAATCCGGCGGACGATGTCCGGCCCGCCGCTGGTGAAGAGTTCACTCCCGATCTTGAAGGCTCCGACGGCAGGAGCCACCTGTTCGGCGAGGGCCAGGGCTTTTTCCACGCTGGGAACATCCAGGGCGACGATGATCGGATTCGACATGCCGCGAAGTTTGAAGAAACCAGACCGGACGGAAAAGTATTATCGCATCGCCGCAGACGCCCAAGCCTTCACAGCTTCCGCTTGAGAAAACGCATCATGGAATCCCCGTGCTTCATCTCCTTCACTTCCTCCCAGGCGGGAGTGAGCGTCACGGAATCACGGCTGGTGTGTCCCAGGACGAACATGCCTCCGGGCGCGAGCAGCGACGGCAACTGTTCGTCGTCCAGCAGCCTTTGGGACAAGGACGTGGAGCGGCGTCCGACGTTCTTCTCGCCAAAGGGCGGGTCCGCGACAATCAAATCGAACGTCGCACCAGCCGCGGCGAGCTGGGGGATCGCGGTGAAAACATCCTGGAGCCGCAGCTGAAACTGTCCAGCCGCCACCTTGGTGGCGGTGAAGTTTTGTTCGATGAACCGGGCGTGTTTGCGCGAGAGCTCGATGCATGTTGCATTCGCGGCGCCACGGCTGAGGCATTCGAGGCTGAGAGCTCCCGTGCCTCCGAACAGTTCCAGCACGCGCGCGTCCAGGACGCGTCCGCCGAGGCTGTTAAAGATGGCCTGCCGGACCAGATCGGGCGTGGGCCGGACCCCAAGCCCTTCCGGTGTTTTCAAAATCAGTCCCGCAGCGGTGCCGCCAATGATGCGCATGATGGATGATGCAATTTACCGGCTTCGAGCGTGGAGAAGAGAACCGGCATTCGCGAGATTGTTTATGAAATTCAAAGGCCTGAAAGGTCAGAATGAGAAGCAAAACGGCGGCTTCCTTTCGGGAGCCGCCGTTCATGAGAATCGTTCGAGCCGGATTACAGGCCTTTGGAGATGACGAGCTTCACCAGGTCACCGACGCGGTTGCTGTAGCCCCATTCGTTGTCATACCAGCTGATCAGTTTGAAAAAGCGGCTGTTCAGCTCGATGCCGGACCCGGCGTCAAAGACGGAGCTGGCCTTGTCGTGGATGAAGTCGCTGCTGACCACTTCGTCGGTCGTCCAGTTGAGGAATCCTTTGAGATACGTCTCGCTGGCCTTCTTCATCGCGGCGGAAATCTCAGCGTAGCTGGTTTCTTTCACCGTCCTCACGGTGAGGTCCACCACGGACACGGTCTGGACCGGAACGCGGAAGGCCATGCCGGTCAGCTTGCCTTTGACCTCGGGGCAGACCAGCGCGACGGCGCGGGCGGCTCCGGTGGTGCTGGGGATGACGTTCTGCGCGGCGGTGCGTCCGCCTTTCCAATCCTTCTTCGACGGGCCATCGACGGTCTTCTGCGTCGCAGTGTAGGCGTGGACGGTGGTCATCAGGCCTTCCTCGATGCCGAAGCCTTCCTTGAGAAGGACGTGGACGAGCGGAGCCAGGCAGTTCGTGGTGCAGCTCGCGTTGGAAATGATGTTGTGCTTCGAGGCGTCGTATTTGTCGTGGTTCACGCCCATGACGACGGTGATGTCTTCACCCTTTGCCGGAGCGGAGATGATGACCTTCTTGGCCCCGGCGGTGATGTGGCCCTTGGCCTTGTCAGCTTCGGTGAAGAGGCCGGTGGACTCGATGACGATATCGACGCCGAACTTCGCCCAAGGCAGTTCAGCCGGGGTCTTGGCGGAGACGACATGAATGTCAGCGCCGTTGACCACGAGCACATCATCCTCGGCCTTGTCGGCAGAAGATTTCTTCGAGGAAACGGCGCCGCTGAAACGACCTTGGGCGGTGTCGTACTTCAACAGGTAAGCGAGATTGTCGGCTGGAACGATGTCACCGACTGCGACGACTTCGATGTCCTTGCCCACGAGACCCTGCTCGACGAGGGCGCGGAAGACGAGGCGACCGATGCGTCCGAACCCGTTAATTGCGACTTTAACTGCCATAGTTTGTTTCTTTCGTTGCGGTTTCTAAAAGTTAGGCGCGCGATGTTACCCGTGGACCCCCCACCGTCAACGATGATTTATGGACGCGACATGCGCGGCCCGCATCGATTCATCGTGGTGGATGAAAGTGGGTCCGCCCTCGCCTCAGTCTCACGACAGGCGTGGCTTATGACCGCCGCTCCGCTCAAAGGCCGCGCAGGCGGAAGAAGAGGTTGGTGGGCGACGGCGCGTTCGTGATAGTGACGGTGAAGTCGCTCCCGATCAAACCGCGCAGGCTCGTGTCCGCCGCCCAGTTCGTGGCGGGAAGCTGGGACGTGCGTTCCAGAACGTAGCCCGAGGCATTCGTCGGCCAGGCCACGATGGTATTGGGAGCCGCGAGGGCAATCCGCAGCATGGGCGCCGGTTCGTCGCCATCAAGGATGCCGTTGAGATCGCGGTCCACGCCGATGCGCGTTCCCGATCCGACCGGCACGCCCATGACCGTCAGCGTGTCGCCCGCGAGAACTTTGGCGCGCAGCTCAGCGCGGGTCATCGCCGTCAGGTTCGTGGTGTCCGGCCTGTAGTTCGCAGAGGCCGGCTGATAGACGAAGCCGCGACCGATGCCGTCGATGGTTCCCTTGATCACCAGATTGATGTTCGTGCCGGAAACAGCCTGGGCTTCGAGCACGGTCCAGTCGTTCGAGGTGCCCGTCGAGTTGACGCCCGCCGTTGTGAGCGTGCGCGCGTAGCCGACCGCCGGAGCCATCCCGGTATCGAGACATTGCACGAAGGCCGCGAGGTTGTTCTTCACCATGGAATCGTTCGCGAAAACTCCGAACACTGAACGCGAAAGGAAGGCGAACAGGCTGGGGTCTTGACCGTCATGCACGATGCCGAACCCACCGATGCTCTGCGCGCCGGGCGCATTGTTGAAGCTCATCTTCTGATACACGTTGCGCAGTTGCGGCACCTTGAAATCCTGCGATTCCTGAAGCGCCTGGGCGGGGGTGACGCTGCGATCCGTGCCGGTGGGCAGCGCGTGGCAGGTGATGCAGCGCAGGCTCACGGACAACGGCGGCGTGCCGAGCGTGGCATAGTTCGTCCCGACATAAGCGTTGCGGCCGGCGGTGGGATTGGCGCCGTTAAACGTCGCCGGAAGCGTGCGGTCGAGAGTCTGGTTCGGGTTCGGCTGGAAGCGGATGGTGCTGATGTAATCGCGATACGCCTGCATGTCCGCCGCCGACAGGCTCGGGCCGCCGAGCAGGCCGTCGAACGCGCCGTTGAAGTGGAAAAAATTCGTGCGGTCACCGCGCCAGTGCAGCGGGTCCATTCCGCTCAGGCCGCGCAAGGTCTGCGTGGTCATCGGCCCCTTCATCGGGTGCATGACGAAGTTCGTGCTGAAGCCGCCGGGAATCAGCGTGGTGATGCCCGAGACTTTGGCGCGCACGGTTTCGAGATTCCCCTGCGGATCGCCCAGATCCCAGGCGAGCAAATCCATCTCCGAATCGATGTGGCAGGAGGCGCACGAGACCGTTCCGTTGCCGGAAAGCTTCGCGTCGTAGAGGAAGCCGCGGCCTTGCCGGACCACGGCCGGCGTCGGATCATGGCTGCCAATGGGAATCTCGCGGACCAAGGATCTCGCGCTGGGATTAACCACGGAGATGGTGTTCGCCAGACGGTTCAAGACGTAGAGCGCGAGACCGGGTTTCAGCGCGAGACCGCGCGGGCCGCGCTTGGTGCGGCCGTTTGCCACCGAACCCGGCGCTTCGGGATTCAACTCGATGCGCGCCATCACCGTGCCGCTGTCGGAGCTGACCTGCGCCACACGGTCCGACCCGAAGGCGGTGACGAAATAGCTCGCGCCGCTGGGGCCGAACGCGATGGCCGTGGGCTGCGCGAGCGCGTTTGTCTGATCGCGCAGGCTGGGGAAGCTCACGTAATTAAAACCGGGATTCAAATCCGCGCGCGTGACGGCGCCGCTGTTGATGTCGATGCGCGAAACCTGGTTCGTGACAAACGCGCTGCGCAACGCCGGCTCGAATTGCGTGAGGTTGCGCGCGTCGGTGTTCGCGACGTAGAGGTCGCCGTTGTCGGGGCGGACGGCCAGCGCGAAGTTCACCGTGCCGACACGCGGGAAGTAACGCGTCACCGCCAGCGAGTCCGTGTCGATCTCGACCACGTCGTTGTCCGGCATCGTGAACTGGATCGCGGCGTTCGGACCGGAGGTCCACGCGGGATCGTTGGCATCGACGATCAGGCTGACCTGCGGCGGGCGCGGCAGCGTGGGCTTCATCGGCGGAGTGGAATTCGTGGGCTGCGGCGGCGCCTTATCCGGCGGGACGAGCGTGGTGCGGTTGCCGGACAGCGCGAAGGCGGCATACACCTTCGTGCCGTTGGAATTCACGGTGATGGCGCGCGGGTTCTCACCGAAGACCGGGATGTTCGTGACGACAAGATGGCTGGTGAGATCGATGACGGTGATGCGGTTGTTCCGCGACGCGGTGACGAACGCGCGCCCGTTGGCGAAGGCGACATCCGCCGGCTCGTCCTTCACGGCAATGGTATCGGTCACAACATGGCGCGAGACGGACACGACGCTGACGCTGTCTGAAACTTCGTTCACCACCCACGCCTCGTCGTTGTTCAGCACGTTGACGGAGACGGGCTCCAGTCCGACGGGAATCTCCGCGATGAGGATGGGATTCTGCGGTCGTGACACATCGAAGACGGAGAGCCGGTTGTCTGGCGTGTTCACGGCGAAGAGGCGGGTGCCGTCGGGCGAGAGCCGGATGGGGCTGGTCTGCTTGCCCTCGAAATTGACGAAGCTTTGTCCGACGACGGCGGTCGCGGCGCAGAGCGCGGCACAACCAGCCATGAGGGAACGAATGCGAGGGGTGAGGAACTTCATAAAATCTGGCTATGCGCGCGAGAATCAACTGACCCGGCCAAGGCCGGGAATTACGGGAACGGATTGAGCGACGACGTTACCCATTTCAATGGCCTTTGTCCATCCGGCAGAGCTGCGTGTTGAGTGGTCGAAGGCGGTGGGCGGGCAGAACGGAGGGTTTGATCCCGATCCTCAGTTGGACGAGATGGTCTATGGCAAAGGCGGCGCGTCAGCGTCTGGTTTACGCTCGTTCGGATCGCCCCGCTCCACCAACCAGATGCCTGCTCAGAAACTGTTCCAGGCCGGCGAGGTATTCTGCGCGCCCCTCTTCGAGCACGCTCACGTGATTGCCAGCGATCTCCAGCATCATCTTCGGCTCGTTGGCGGCGGCGAAATTTCGTTCCGAATGATGGAAGCCAATCAAGTCATCCCGCCGGCTGTGGGCGACCAGCACCGGTGATTGGATGCGCGGCAGGCGGTTGATCGTGTCGTAATGGATGCTGTGCAGCCGGCGCACCGGCAGCCAACGGAAGAGTTCACTCCCCAGATCCGGAATGCTGGTGAACGTGCTTTGCAGAATCAAAGCGCCGGGCGGTTCGCGCAGCGCCAGCTCCGACGCAACGCCGCCGCCCAATGATTTGCCGAGCACGACGACCTGTTCCGGCGCGAACCCTCGCTGCCTCAGCCAGCCCCACGCCGCGTGCGCGTCCACATACGTTCCCGCCTCGTCCACGCGCCCCTCGCTCCGCCCGTAGCCGCGATAGTCGAACACGAAGACATTCAGGCCCAGCTCCAGCCACGCCTTCACGAAATGCAGACGGTGTCCAACGTTCCCCGCGTTCCCATGGCAGAGCAGCAGCACCTGCTGCGCGCGCGGTGAATCCTTCTCCGCCGGGAAAAACCAGCCGTGCAGGCGCACGCCGTCGGGAGTTGGAATCCACGCCTCCTCCACCGGCCGGCCCAGCTCCGCGCCGTTTGCCGTCAGGTTCCGGTTTGGTTTGTAAACCTGCCGATGCTCGAACCATCGAATCACGCGGAAACATTGTCATGGAGGGACGCAGAAGGCGAGCTTGTCTGCGCACGGGAGTCCGCTAAAACGTCCGCATGGCTCTGGAACAATCCTCCGGCAACGAGGCGCAGGCGTCCGCCGAGTGCGCGTTGAACACCGGCGATTCAGCCGGCGAATGCTGGCGCTGGTGTCCGCGCTGCAATCACGAATTGCACAACGAGAAGTGCAAGCTCCGCTGCCCGCGCTGCCACTATTTCATGAGCTGCCCGGACTTTGACTGAGGGAAACCCGGCTCGCAGGAGCCGCCGTGCGGAGGCTCAGATTGAATCGAAGCGAGGGGGAACGATCAGCCGGAACGATGCGGCAGAAGAACTACGAGAGGCAGTGTTGTCCTGAGTAGGACAGGCTTCCAGCCTGTCCCGCAGGCCGATGGGCTGGGGGCCATCCCGTTGCTCAGCCATTTCATTCACCAAACATGGGGAATCCACGGTCGTTGGGAGACAGGCTGGAAGCCCTGTCCTACTACATTGATTTGGACCGGAAGCCGTCCATGAACCATCGTCGGAGCGCCGGGCATTGCTCGGCGCTCCAAATTGGTTACGGCTGATGGACCGGCATCACTGCGCGCGTGTCACCATCAGGTCATCGAACTTGATCGGCGTGCCGGAGAATGGCATGCCCCACACGGAAGGACGTCCCGCTGGCGACTCGGCCGTTTCCATGCGAGAGATCTGCCACTCCTTCGGCTCCGCCTCGCCCTGCTTCCACGCCTTGCCTTCCAGCTTGAGCTCGCCGTCCTTCACCTTGCGACATTGCAGACGCAGCATCGTCCATGAGCCCGATTCCCATGTGAATGGCGCACTGGCAACCACTTCCTCGCCCTTCACCAGCTCCACGAGCTTCTTGGCGGGCGACGCCTGCAGCTTGTAACCGCCGACACCATTCAAGCCCACTGCAAACGTCGGGAAACGGCGTCCCTTGCCCGTGCTCTGAACGCGCGCCGTGACCGCGAGGCCGGACGCCTCCGTCGGGCCGAACAGCACGCCGTACGTCTCCAGCGGAGCGCCGGGCAGTTCGAGAAATTTATTGCCCGCCTCGTACTTCACCGCGAAGCCGCCATCGAGCACCATCATGTCGTCAGGGACTTTCTCCACGTCCGCCTTGTCGAAGCCGTTCGTGTAAAGCACCTGCGCCTGGGCTGTGGCCGCCATCATCAATGCCGCAAGGCCCATCGTCATCGCAATCGCCAACGCCGCCAGCCTCGACTGGCCCCAATTCAATCCGTGTTTTTCCGTGTTCATCTGTGGTTACTCGTTTCTCAAAGCCTTCAACAACTCACCGCGCAGCGCCAGCCACGTCGCCACCCACGTCCACGCCAGCCCGCTCACGAAGACGCCCGCGAGCGTCGCGATGAGCGCGACGAAATGATTCTCCGCGCCGGGCGCGAGCAGCGCTGGCAAGACCGCCGCCACCGCCGCCGTGATTCCCACGCCAAGCCCCAGTGCGAGCAATCCGCCGTGCTCGCTCAATACCAGCCAGTGCAACGAACGCCGCCGGAACCCGACCGCTTGCAACAACCCCAGCTCGCTGCGTCGTTCCAAAACATTACGCAGCACCACCACGCCAAGACCCGCGCTGCCGAGCAGCAGGCCCAGTCCGCCGAGAATCTGGAACGTGTTCAGATACGTGTTTTGCACGGCATTAAACGCTTCGAGTCGCTGCGTCGTGGGCGTAAGCTCAAGGCCCACATCCTGCAACGCGCGCGACATTGCGGCGGAGGTCTTCTCCAGCCGGTTTGATTCCGCGCCCGTGTTCGACGGCACATCGATGAGGAACATTCGATGCCCGGCCTCGCCCGGAAACCGTTTCACGAACTCCGCTTCATCGATGATGAGATTCCCCTGCAAAATGGAATTCGCGACGCCTGCCACGAGTCGCACCTTGAACTTCTGCCCACGCTCGTCGGTGAACTCAATGGTGTCACCGAGCTTCTTGCCCAACGCCCATTGAATCGAAGCTGCGTCGCCGATGGCAGGAATGGCGTCATCGTAGCCGCCGACGTGAGGAGGCGGATTCACCACGCTGTCGTCCGCCTCGTTAACTCGGCGGCTACGGCTCAACAACTCCCACGGATTCTCCGTCCGCAAGCCCTTCATCACCTTCGCAAACGTGAACGCCTTGCGCTCCGCCAGCAGTTCCGGCTTCACGCCCAGCAGCCGCGGCGTCTGCGCGCGGTTCAAGTTCAGGCAGCTCGCGTCGTCGCCGTCCCGCACGCGGAACGGAACCACGCTCACGCCCTGCATCGCCTTTTCGTCGAGACCGAAGAACTCGCGGCCCGTCGTCGTGTTCAGATCGCGCACGACCGGCAGCGTGGCCTCGCCGAACAACGCGAACCCGCCCGTGCCAGAGGAACGCTTTGTCGCGTCGCGCCCGGCATCGAGCCGGTTCGCGCCAATCGCCGCGACGAGAAAGCTGCCGCACGCCAGCAACGCCACGCTGGCCAGACTGCGGCTGCGCCGGCGCGTTCCGTTGCGCAGGCCCATCGCGAGCAGCGTTGGCTGACGGCTCGCCGCCGAGCGGTCGAGCATCGAGAGAAGGACCGCGACCGCCGCCAGTCCGGCGACGAGCAGCAATCCGCCCGCGCCGAAGAACAATCCCGCCGAAGCACCATTTCCACCGAACGTCGCCCAGCCAATCATGCCGATGGCAGCGACACCCGACCCGAGCGCAATCCAACGCGCCAGGCTTCCTTGGGCCTTGGGCCTTGGGCCTTGGACATTCTCGCCTGCTCCTTCCGCGAGAAGTTCCCTCGCCGGCCTCCTCGCCTGTTTGCGCAGCACGATCCAGATCGTCACCGCGCCCACCACCACGCTGGCGAATAACCCAATGACCAGCGTCGTGGGCGTCGCATGAAAGCGCAGCGCGGACGTTCCGACCGCATCGCGCCAGAGCGTGGCCAGGCCGTAGAGCATCGCCTGGGCGTAGCCGATGCCGCCGAGCATTCCGAGCAGGCCGCCGATGAACGCGATGGCCACGCCCTCGCCGAGCAGAAGATTGCGCACGCGCGACGGCGTGAACCCGAGAGCGAGCAGCGTCCCTACTTCGTTCGTGCGCTGTTCGATGCCGAACTGGAAGAGCAGCGCCATGAGAATCAGCGCCGCGAGAATGAGGAAGAAGCTGAACCCGATGAACAGCCCGCCGAAGTCCTGCGACTGGCTGGCCCCGGCGAGTGCTTGAGCGCGTACTGGTTCGAAGCGCAGTCCGAGAGAGGACGGATCAATGCTGGAGAGAAGGCTGGTTTCAATGGCCGCAGTCACGTTGCTGATGCTGCGGTTTGCGGGAATGGGAAAGCGAATCGCCGTGAGATTGCCGAAGCGGTTGGCCCACATCCGCTGTCCGGCAGCGAGCGTCACGAAGGCCTTGGGCGTGCCGCGATATTTCTTCCAATACGCTTCATCCTGATCGCGGACCTTGTGGACGAGCGGGAAGCCGGCGTCCCATTCCTGCGTGCTCTCGGCTTTGGCGAGGCCGGGAAATTCCGGCATGAGCGTGCGGTCGCCGTGGATGCCTTCCATCGGCACGATGCTGCGGACGCGGAAACGGTTGGTGCGTTCGATCAGACTCGCGCCGGACTCGGTGAGAAAGTAAGTGAGGTCAAGCGAATCCCCGGCCTTGAGCCGCAGGTCGTCGGCCAGCCATTGGCTGATGAGCACCTCGTCGTCCTTCATGTCCGACGGCGTCAACGGCGCACCGGCCGCAGTCACCATCGAGTAAGGGACGAAGAGTTCCCCGGCCCGAAGCTGGTTGACCAGGTAAGTGAGAATGGGCTGGGCGTTGGTAGCGATGTTTCGGCGATAGTTAAGCGCGTCGAGCAGGAGCCCGGGGTCTGTCGTGTAAACGGGAACCAGCCTGTCCATGTTGGCCTTGTTGGTGACAGGTTCCAGAATGGCCGTGGCAATTTGCGGGTCGATGAAGATACGGGTGGTCGTCAGTTGGAGCTGCGGCTGGTTGATGACGGCGCGGAGAACGAGTTGAAGGTCAGGAAGCGTATTCGAGCGGGCAAAGTTTCCATCCAAAGCGTGCGCCAAAAAATCTGAGCGCGGCCCATCTTGAATCATTTGCCGAACTCTCGCTGGGGCCACGTTAAACCAGTCGAGGCCCACTCTGTCCTGCCACGACAAAGGCTGGCCGGGCAGGCATTCCCTGGTAACGGATCGGGGTGAAAGCTGGGAGAGACCAGACATGCCAGCAAGGTAAAGATTGGCCTGGTTGGAGATGCCTGAGCTTGAAGCCAGTTCGCCCAAGTTCATGAAGGCGTTGAGCGGCGGTGTCTGGCTGGATTGCAGGTTGAAGCTGCCCATCTCGCTCGCTGTGGCAACGGCGTGAACACGGACGCGAAGCGCAATGCTTGCATCATTCTGGGGCGTGATGGGCACCTCGCGTGACAGCGCAGAAGGTTTGTGAAGGCGGAGCACAAGCTCGTCGCCTGCCTTCGCTCGAAGTTGAGTTGCAAGTGCGTCATTCAGGACAACAGAGCGGTTCGGAATGTTTCTCAGCTCGGGTCTGGCGGATTCAGGCCAGATGTCCGGACGCACGCCGAGGATGGCGACTTGGTTGGCGCGCGTGGTGCCGTCTTGCCGTGCGGCGGTTCCAGGCAGGCGTAAGGCCACGGAGTGGCGGGAGTAGCTGGCAGCCCAAGAACTGGAAACGCGTTGGTCCAGGTTTTGCGTGAAGAACCGATCCGAAGGCGCCATTGCCGCATCCGCCCAGCCCAGCCGCTGCAACGCCAGTTCGCGCAGGCTCAGGCGCACGGAATCACCGACCACGAGCGCGCCCATCAGCGCCGCGCTGCCGACCGCCGCGCCGAGCAGCACGCCCAGATGCCCGCGCCAATGAAAGGTCAGGCTGCGGGCGATGAGAGTCCGGAGTTTCATTGGGGAATGGGCAACCGAGGACGCGGCTACTTGCTGATCTCCTGGAGCTTCTCGCCCACTTTCTCCACAGCTTCGCCGGTCTTCTCGACCCCTTTCTTCACGCCATTCTTAACGGACTCTCCGGCCTTGATGGCACCATCCTTCACCGCTTCCGCGCCATCTTTTACGGCGTCCTTTGTCTTGTCGTAGGCTTTCTCGACGCCGTCGCCAACTTTCTTCGCGCCATCCTTCACGGCGTCGAGAAAGCCTACGACAAGACAAAGGAC
>Ga0163153_10005551_pt1 | contig 14808 bp, 16 predicted proteins | sample OliLakLV19MP6IB1_FD_148629 | JGI IMG/M metagenome (GOLD analysis project Ga0163153, IMG submission 148629) | Freshwater microbial mat bacterial communities from Lake Vanda, McMurdo Dry Valleys, Antarctica - Oligotrophic Lake LV.19.MP6.IB-1 | ecosystem: Environmental > Aquatic > Freshwater >... | reverse complement strand
TCCTAGGGGTGCGGTCCGGGTGGGGGCGGGCACGGCTCTAGGTGGAACCACCGGGACAGGCACGCAACGTGCTCCGATAATTGAATTGGCTTTCACGGAGAAACGCCGCGTATCCGCGGGTATCAGGCCAACTGAACCCGCGCAGAAGGGGAGTCGATGAGTGCGTTGAAATCGACGTCGGCCGAGTATGAACTCGGAGTCGTTCGGCAGTTTTCGATCATGTCGATCGTCTGGGGCGTGGTCGGGATGCTGGTGGGGGTGATCATCGCGACCCAGCTGATCTTCCCGGATCTGACTGCAGGGATCCCGTGGCTCAGCTACGGGCGGTTGCGGCCGCTGCATACCAACGCGGTAATTTTCGCGTTCGGCGGCTCGGTGCTGATCGGCACTTCGTACTACGTCGTCCAGCGGACCAGCGGCGTGCGGCTCTTCCTACCCGGGCTTGCGCGGTTTACGTTCTGGGGCTGGCAGCTCGTCATCGTCCTGGCCGCGATCACCCTACCGCTCGGGTACACCTCGGCGAAGGAGTACGCCGAGCTCGAGTGGCCGATCGACATCCTGATCGCGGTCGTTTGGGTCGCCTATGCCGTCGTCTTCTTCGGCACGATCGCCCGGCGCAAGGTCAAACACATCTACGTCGCCAACTGGTTCTACGGCGCGTTCGTTCTGACCATCGCGCTGCTGCACATCGTCAACAGCCTCGCGATTCCGGTGAGCCCGCTGAAGTCCTACTCGATCTACGCCGGCACCATCGACGCGATGGTGCAGTGGTGGTACGGCCACAACGCGGTCGGTTTCTTCCTGACCGCCGGCTTTCTCGGCATCATGTATTACTTCGTGCCGAAGCAGGCGGAGCGGCCGATCTACTCGTACCGCCTGTCGGTCGTGCACTTCTGGTCGCTGATCGGTATCTACATGTGGGCCGGCCCACACCATCTCCTCTACAGCTCCCTGCCCGACTGGGCGCAGACCCTCGGCATGGTCTTCTCGATCATCCTCTGGGCGCCGTCGTGGGGCGGCATGATCAACGGGATCATGACGATGTCCGGCGCGTGGGAGAAGCTGCGCACCGACCCGATCCTGCGCTTCATGATCGTCGCCCTGTCGTTCTACGGCATGTCGACCTTCGAGGGGCCGATGATGTCGGTGAAGTCGGTCAACGCGTTGTCGCACAACACCGACTGGACGATCGGCCACGTCCACTCCGGCGCGCTCGGCTGGGTCGCGATGATCTCGTACGGCGCTCTGTACAACATGATCCCGGCCGTATTCGGCACCCGTGGGATGTACAGCACCCGCCTGATCAACGTGCACTTCTGGCTGTCGACGATCGGCGTCGTTCTCTACATCGCCTCGATGTGGATCGCCGGCCTGATGCAGGGCCTGATGTGGCGCGCGGTCAATGACGACGGCACGCTCACCTACTCCTTCGTCGAGGCGCTCAAGGCAACCTATCCATACTACGCGGGGCGTCTGGTCGGCGGCCTGCTGTTCTTCGTCGGCATGCTCGTCATGGCCTACAACGTCTGGAAGACCGTCCAACCCGAGCCCGGAGCGGCTCCGCAGCCGGCGCGCGTCGCGGCCTGAACGCAAAGCCCACGGGAGTGACCGCGATGCCGCAAGCGATGCAACACGAAACAATCGAGAAGAACATCGGCGTGATGGGGATCTTGGTGATCCTCGTCGTCAGCTTCGGCGGGCTCGCCGAGATCGTGCCGCTGTTCTTTCAAATGGAAGTCACCCAGCCGGTGGCGGGCATGCAACCGCTGCCCGCGCTGCCGCTCGAAGGGCGGGACGTCTACATCCGCGAGGGCTGCCACGTCTGCCACACCCAGATGATCCGTCCGTTCCGCGCCGAAACCGAACGCTACGGCCACTACTCGGTCGCCGGCGAATCCGTCTACGACCACCCGTTCCTGTTCGGCTCGAAGCGCACCGGACCCGACCTGGCGCGCGTCGGCAAGCGCTACAGCGACGACTGGCACCGCGTCCATCTGATGAACCCGCGCGACGTCGTGCCCGAGTCGAACATGCCGAGCTATTCGTGGCTCGCCGACAGCGAGATCGACGCAGGCACGATGCCCAAGAAGCTGCGCGCGCTGCGCAGCGTCGGCGTCCCCTACACCGATGAAGACATCGCCGGGGCAGAAGCCGCGGTCGCGGGCAAAACGGAAATGGACGCGCTCATCGCCTACCTGCAGCAGCTCGGCACCTCGCTGGGCAAGAGATGACGGGCATGGAACTCGGACTGATCAGAGGACTCGGTACGGCCATTCTGCTGGCCTCCTTCATCGTGCTGGTGATCTGGGCGTACACCCCCGGCCGGCGCCAGCGTTTCAACGAAGCGGCGCAACTGCCCTTTCTCGGCGACGACGAGCCCGGGAAGGAAGGAGCGAAGCGATGAGCGCAGGCTGGAGCGTCTACATCATCGTCTTGGTTCTCTCGAACATCGCCGCCTGCGTCTGGCTGTTGTTCTGGCAGCGCAAGAAGCGCGTCGAGAAGGGCCAGACCCTCGGCCACGACTTCGACGGCATCCAGGAACTCGACAACCCCCTGCCGCGCTGGTGGCTCGGCATCTTCGTCGGCACCATCGTCTGGGGCCTCGGCTACCTCGCGCTCTATCCAGGCCTCGGCAGCTTCACCGGCCTGCTCGGCTGGACCCAGCACGGCCAGTACACCGCCGAGGTCGCAGACGCGCAAGCGAACTACGGCCCGTTGTACGCCGCGCTCGCGGCGAAGCCGATCCCGGAACTCGCCAGCGACGAAGCGGCGCTCAAGATCGGCGGCCGCCTGTTCGCGATCAACTGCTCGCAATGCCACGGCTCAGACGGCCGCGGCGGCTCCGGCTTCCCCGACCTGACGGACGGCAACTGGCAGTGGGGCAGCGAACCGGAGACGATCAAGGCGTCGATCCTCAACGGCCGCAACGCCGCCATGCCGGCGTTTGCGCCGGCAATCGGCGGCGAGCAAGGCATTCCCGCGATCGTCGCCTACATCCGCCATCTCGGCGGCTTCGCAACCGATCCCGAGCTACGCGCTCTCGGACAGCAGAAGTACATGTCGGTCTGCATCGCCTGTCACGGCCCCGAGGGCAAAGGCATGCAGGCGCTCGGCGCCCCCGACCTGACCGACGAGAGCTGGCTGTACGGCGCCTCGGAAGAAGCGATTGCAGAAGGGCTGCGCAAGGGGCGCTATGGAGTCATGCCCGCGCACGCCGAGATTCTCGGCGAGGAGAAAGTCCACCTGCTCGCAGCGTACGTCTACGGCCTTTCACACTGAGCGAACGACGATCCACTCATGACCACGCCCCGCGCTACCACAGCAACCGACTTCGTCGAAATTCCGCTCTACGAGAAGCGGCGCGACATCTACCAAAAGGAAGTCTCGGGTCGGTGGCAGCGGATGCGCACGGTCACTCTCTTCGTGCTGGCCGGCGTCTATCTCGCCGGGCCATGGCTGCAGTGGGGCGAGCGCCAGGCAATCTGGTGGGACCTGCCCGCACGCAAGTTCCACATCTTCGGTCTGACGTTCTGGCCGCAAGACTTCATCTTGCTGTCGTGGCTCATGATCACCGGAGCCTTCGGCCTGTTCTTCTTCACCAACCTCGCCGGCCGTCTGTGGTGCGGCTACGGCTGTCCGCAGACGGTCTGGACCAAGTTCTTCATGTGGATCGAGTGGCTCACCGAGGGCGACCGCAACGACCGCATGCGCCTCGATCGCGGGCCGTGGACGGCGAACAAGTTCCAGCGCAAGGCCGCCAAGCATGCCGCCTGGGTCGTGTTCTCGTTGGTCGTCGGTCTCACCTTCGTCGGCTACTTCACCCCGATCCGGCCGCTCGTGGCGAACCTATTCACATTCAATGCCACCGGCACGCAGTTCCTCGCCGTGATCCTGTTCAGCGTCCCGCTCTATCTCGACGCCGGGTTCATGCGGGAGCAGATCTGCAAATACGCCTGCCCGTATGCGCGCTTCCAGGGAGCGATGTTCGACCGGGCGACGCTGACGGTCTTCTACGACAGCAACCGCGGCGAGCCACGCGGGCACCGCACCCAGAAGGTCGAACACCGCAAATCCGGGCTCGGCGATTGTATCGACTGCAACCTCTGCGTTCAGGTCTGCCCAACCGGCATCGACATCCGCGCTGGCACGCAGTACGACTGCATCGGCTGCGCCGCATGCATCGACGCCTGCGACGAGGTGATGGAAAAGGTCGGCTACGAGAAGGGCCTCATCCGCTACGCCACGGAGCAAACCCTGGCCGGCGGCGAGTACACGCTCCTCCGTCCCCGCCTCTTCGCCTACGGCGGCGTCTTCCTCGTCATGCTGCTGGCCTTCTCGTTTGCGCTCGCCACCCGCGTGCCGCTCGCGCTCGACGTCATTCGCGAACGCAGCCGGCTCTACCGCGAGACAGCGCAGGGCGACATCGAGAACGTCTACCAGTTGCGCGTGCTCAACATGGACCAGCAGGCCCATACCTACCGCATCGGTGTCGCCGGCCTCGACAACGTCAGCATCTTCGGCGAGCAAAGCGTCACCGTGCCGAGCGGTGAGATCGCCGACGTGCCGATGCGACTACAGATACCCGCAGACCAACTCGCCGGCGGCGCGACGAAGATCGTCTTCACCATCGAATCGACCGACGATGCCGGCTGGAAGCTCCAAGAGGAGAGCCGCTTCATGGCTCCCGCGCGGCCGTGAACTAGAATCAGAATTGGATCTTCATATGCAATCGCCCCTCCCCTGGTACCGCCAGTTCTGGCCCTGGTTTCTCATCTTCCTGCCCGGCTCGGCGGTCGTCGCCAGCTTCGCCTCGCTCTACATCGCAGTGAGCAACGCCGATACCCTGGTCCGTGACGATTGGTACCAACATGGCATCGGCATCAACGCCCACCTCGACCGCGAGCAGGAAGCCGCGCGCCGCGGCATTCGCGCGCAGCTCGGGCTCGACAACTCCGGCCGCACCGTCACCGCCAACCTCAGCGGCCCAGAACTCGATGCGCCATCGCTGCAACTCGCGCTGCACCACCCGACGCATGCCCAGCGCGACATCGTGCTCGAACTCGCCGCGACCGGCACCAACCAGTTCGCCGCGACCGCAGAACACCGCCTCGACGGCACCTGGGACGCGACCCTCGCGCCGGATGCTTCCGACTGGTTACTGCGGCGCCGGGTCTGGCTCACGGCCATGAAACCCGCCGACCTCAGCACCGCCCCGGCGGAGAAATGACAGCGACAATGACCAACCCTGCCGTCGCCGCGAGCGCCACGCCGGACCTCCGTTGCTACGATCGCCCCGCGTTGCAGGAGGAGCTGGTGCGACGCGAGCGCGACGGCACCTGCCGCGCCACCGTCACCGTCGAAGGGCTGCGCTGCGGCGGCTGCGTCGCCAAACTCGAAAGCGGACTAGCCGATCTCACCGGCCTGACCGACGTTGCCGTCAACCTCGCCAGCCATCGCGCCGAGATCGCCTGGCGTCCGGAGCGCACCTCGCTGAGCGCCATCCTCGCTGCCTTCGCCGCCCAGGGGCACCGCGCCCTACCCTTTCGTCCCGACGGCCCCGACAGTGCGCGCCGCGCCGAATACCGCGCCGCGCTCGTCCGCCTCGGCGTCGGCGGACTCGGCATGATGCAGGTCATGATGTACGCCGGCGCACTCTACGCCGGCGCCCTTCAGGGAATGGAGGAAGGCTACCGCGATTTCTTCCGCTGGGTCAGCTTGATCGTGACGACACCCGTCCTGCTCGTCGCCGGCCACCCATTCTTCGCCGCCGCCTGGCGCGACTTGCGCCACGGGCGTTACGGGATGGACATTCCCGTCTCCACCGCCATCGGCAGCGCTTACTTGGCGAGTTGCTACGCGACGATCTCGCGCTCCGGCGACGTCTACTTCGAGTCGGTGTGTATGTTCATCTTCTTCCTGTCGATCGGCCGATTCCTCGAAATGCGGGCGCGCCACCGCGCGGCCGATGCCGTCGACAGCGTCCTGCAACACGCACCGGCAACGGCCAACCGAATCAGCGACGGCCAACTCGAGATCGTCGCCGCCCGCGAGCTGCAACCCGGCGATCGAGTCCTCGTCAAGCCGGGCGAGAGCATCCCCGCGGATGGGCGCGTGGTCGCCGGAACCAGCTCCGTAAACGAGGCGATGTTGACCGGCGAATACCGCCCGCGCGGCAAGGGCCCGGGCGACGCGGTCGTCGGCGGCACGCTGAACGAGGAGGGGCCGCTAACGGTCGAGGTCGAGCGCGTCGGCGCGCAATCGGTACTCGCCCACATCCTGCGCCTTCTCGATTCCGCCGCCGAAGCCCGGCCCGCGCTGGCGCAACTCGCCGACAGAGTGGCGCGGGTCTTCGTGCCGAGCATCCTCGTGATCGCCGCCGGCGTGGCGATCGTCTGGTCGCAGATCGATCCGGATCGTTGGTTCTGGGTGACTCTATCGGTACTCGTGATCACCTGCCCCTGCGCCCTGTCGCTGGCAACGCCGGCCGCACTGACAGCCGCGTCGGGGGGTTTGCTGGCGCGCGGCCTGATGGCAACCCGGTCGCACGTTCTCGAAAGCCTCGCCAAGGCGACGCACATCGTCTTCGACAAGACGGGCACGTTGACCGAGGGGCGCTTCCACATCAGCGATGCGGCTGCGGTCGGGACATTGGATCTGGACACCTGCCGTGACCTCGCCACGCTCCTCGAAGCACACTCGGAGCATCCGATCGCCCGCGCCTTCCGCGCCGGCGGCGCCACGGTGAGCCTCGAGCGCGCGAGCGCGGTCGCGACGATCGCCAACCGCGGAGTCGAGGCGACAGTCGACGGGCACCGCTATCGCATCGGCGCGCCGGGCTGGGTCGCCGAACTGAGCGCCAGTGGCGGCGACGAACTTCCCGCGATGGCCACGGTGGCCCTGGGCGACGACACCGGCCTGCTGGCATGGTTCGCGCTCGAAGACGTCGTCCGCACCGAATCACAGGCGGTCGTCACCCGCCTGCGGGAACTCGGATTGGCGGTGGAGATCGCCAGCGGCGACGCCTCCGACGCGCCCCGCAAACTCGCGAAGAGGCTCGGCATCGACAACGTGCTCACCGGTGCCAGTCCGGAGGACAAGCTCCAGCACGTGCGCGCCCTGCAGCAGCGCGGCGCCGTCGTGGTGATGGTCGGCGACGGCATCAACGACGCGCCCAGCCTCGGCGGTGCGCACCTGTCGGTCGCGATGGGTGGCGGCACCGACCTGGCGATGAGCCGCGCCGACTGCGTGCTGCTGAAGGACGATCTCGGCGCGCTCACCGACGCGATCGTGTTGGCGCGGCGCACCCGCGTGATCATCGCCCAGAACCTGGCTTGGGCGGCAGGCTACAACCTGATCGCGCTGCCGCTTGCGGCGCTCGGCCTCGTCGCACCGTACTGGGCCGCGCTCGGGATGTCCGCGAGTTCGGTCGTCGTCGTCTCCAACGCCCTCCGGCTGGGCCCGCGGCGCCGCGCCGGTGCACCGGCCGCCGACAACTCGGCGACTGTCACCGCCGCCGGAGCCTCCGCATGAACATCGTCTTCGTGCTGGTGCCGCTGGCGATGCTGCTGTTGGCCGTTGCCATCGGCGCGTTCGTGTGGGCGGTGCGCAACGGCCAATTCGACGACCTCGAAAGTCCGGCGACGCGGATCCTTTACGACGAAGATGGCCCAGGCAAGATTCCAGTGCTGCCCACCAATGGCCAAGGCCGTCGACTTACAGGTCCCTCGGCGCAGGTCGAGAATCCACCAATATCTGCCGATTACCGGTGATATCTACGCGGTTGGCTACAGCTTGGCTACAGAGTTCGACCCTCTGCTTAGCAGGCGGAGGCGTACTCACGCGGGCCCAAATTGTTGAGCGATAATTATTTCTCCCCGGCGTATTGCCTCACGCAGTCGTGCTACCCGCTGCCTCAGAAATAATCGCACCGAGTTCTGGCCCGTTTGTCATACTTGATTCGGCTGTACGCCGGGAAGATGCAGCAGTTGGGCCGTCGCGTAGGGAGGCCGGAGGCCGACCGAAGCGACGGCCCCTCGGAGCCCCGGACTGGACGTCGCAATCCTCTGTCGTTCCACGCTGGAGCACCACGCTCCGGCGCTCTCCAACGTCCGTGCCGCCGGAACCCGAACAGCCCCAGCCCTGCCGTCGATACGCACTGGCGCCTGCGGGGGACTCATACGGAAAGCGGCGTGTTTCCCGATCGTCAACGCGACTGGCCAGCCGGCAACAACGGGCAGCTGCCGGCCTGGTGTTCACCGACACCGCGGGCGACCCGATCCGCAAGAGCAACCTGACCCGACGCAGCTGCAAGCCGATCCTGCGCGCCGCCGAACTCCCCGACATCCGCTTCCACGACCTACGCCACACAGCCGCGACCCTGCTCCTAGCCGCCGGCGTCCACCCCAAGATCGTCCAGGAGCGCCTCGGCCACGCCAGCATCATCCTGACGTTGGACACCTACTCGCACGTGCTGCCGAGCATGCAGAAGGCGGCGACGGAGAAGCTGGATCGGCTGTTGGGGTGAGGCGGCGCGCCGAATCCTCCGCGTCATCGTGTATAACTCCGTTGCACCGCTGCGAGGCGTCAGCTCATGGTTCGTTCGACATACACGATGGACGACTCGAGCATCATCACGATCGAGCCAGGCAAGCGGAGCGGCAAGCCGTGCATCCGTGGCCTGCGAATCACTGTCTACGACGTTCTCGAGTACCTCGCCTCCGGCATGAACGCCGAAGAGATTCTGGCCTATTTCCCCGAACTGCCGGCGAACCTTAGGAGTGCTGTCCGTGGGCGAAGATCAAGAAGGCAAGCTTGAGACTTCTACCCCGTTCAAAAGCTTCGAGGTGTTCGTAACGGCGGAGAAAGACGCTCAGGTTACGGCCTCGCGGGGAGAGCGCGTGCTCTGGGCCACGGCCCAGGAGTGAGCCTTAGCAGACTTGGTGCCGCTACGGTGCCAGCCGCGCTGGGCGGGTTGGTCCATCCACGGGCCGCATCGCGAGCAGCTCAAGAGGATTGCGTTTGAGCAGCTCTTGTACGAGCGGGTGCGCAAACTGTCGCTCCACCGTAACGGCATAAAACGTTTCGTAAAGGTCTGGCACCACGCAATACTCTTGCAGTGTGCCGTTCCGCAATTCGTCTCGAACGACCACCGAGGGTACCAGGGCCACAGCCTGCGTGTCACGCGCGAGCAGGCGCATCATGGCCATGTCGTCCACCTCGGCCGCCACCTGAACTTTGAGATCCATTTCGTCGCAAAAGGCGTCGAAACCCGTGCGGATTTCGTTGCCGCTGGTGGGAAGCAGCAACGACACCTTGGCCAGATCGTCGGGAAAACAAAATGGACGTGCGCGCGGCTGGCCCACAAGGCTGACTTCTTGCCTGGCAATGCGGCGGCAGCGCCAGCCCCGCTGCTTGTCGCGGGGAACGGGCGTATTCGTGAGCACCGCATCCAGCGCGTTGCTCTCAAGGCGACCCAGGAGATCATCGAGACTTCCGGAAACAAGCCGCAAAGTCACGTCGGGTTGATTCAGCAGCGGCGCGATGAAGCTTTCTTGGAAGTTGCGCGACAACGTAGCCACGGCGCCAAGCCGCAGCACTTGAGATCGCGACGGGCCCGCGCTGAAGGTTGCCATCAGGGCCGCACCCGAAGTGAAAATTTCCTCTGCATAGCCAAGCACCACCTGGCCCGCCTCGGTAAGCCGTAAGGCCCGTCCCGCACGTTCAAAAACACGCTGGCCGAGCTGGTCCTCGAGTTGCCTGATCTGCGTCGATAAAGCTGATTGTGCGACCCCGAGCTTTTGGGCCGCTCGCGTCAAATTGCCTTCTTTGGCAACGGCCCGGAAATGCCGGAGGTGATGATAGTTGAGGTGCATATTCGTTCTGCAATTCAGAACTATAAAGCCACAAATATGAAATTTGCAAGAACGTTTGTGCCGGTATAATTCTGCCCTATTGACTTTCGATTCAATTAAAATTTGGTTGGTGGCCGTTGGCCGAGCTGGGGATAGACAACGAGGATTCGATATGAGCGACAAACTTCACCAAATCAACCGGACCAGCGCAAAGTTGACCCAAGACATTTCGCTGCCGGGCGCCAAGGCCATGTTGTGCGCGGCAGGCCTAAAGCCAGCAGATTTCGACAAGGCTCAGGTGGGGATCTGCAGCACGGGTTACGAAGGCAATCCCTGCAACATGCACCTCAATGGTCTGGCAGATCACGTAAAGAAAAGCGTACAAGACGCAGGCCTCATAGGATGGATTTTCAACACCATTGGTGTGAGCGATGGCATCTCGAACGGCACCCAAGGCATGCGATGTTCTTTGCCCTCGCGTGAAGTGATTGCCGATTCAATCGAGGCCATCTCCCTCGCCCACTTCTATGATAGCAACATATCCATCGTAGGCTGCGACAAGAACATGCCGGGCGCTCTGATTGCGATGGGCCGCCTCGATCGCCCTAGCATTATGGTTTACGGCGGCACCATTGCGCCTGGCCGTTTGGGCAACAGGCGGCTCGACATCATTTCGGCCTTCGAGGCCTATGGGTCATTCTTGCGAAAGGAGATCGACGAGAAGCAACTTAACGATGTGGTCGAGAGTTCCTGCCCCGGGCCAGGTGCCTGTGGCGGCATGTACACGGCCAACACGATGGCGGCGGCCATTGAAACGATGGGTATGGCGTTGCCCTATAGTTCATCGAATCCAGCTGTTTCCGAGGAGAAGCTTCGGGAGTGTGGCGAGGTTGGCAAAGCCATGCGAATCATTCTCGAGAAGAACATCACACCTCGGATGATCATGACGAAGCCTGCGTTTGAGAACGCGATCGCGGTTGTGATGGCGTTGGGCGGCTCCACGAACGCGGTTTTGCACCTCATCGCCATGGCGCGCGCCGTAGATGTGGCGTTGACCATCGATGACTTCAAGCGCGTGGGTGAACGAACGCCCATGTTGGCAGACCTACGGCCAAGCGGTCAGTACTTGATGCAAGATCTGCATGAGGCGGGCGGCACGCCCGCCGTGCTCAAGCTGCTGATCAAGGAAGGGTTGGTCGACGGCAACCTGTTGACGGTCACAGGGAAAACGTTGGGCGAGAACGTTGAAGCGTTGCAGGGCCTGCGCGAGGGGCAAAAAGTGATCTTCCCCGTGTCGAACCCCGTAAAGCCCACGGGCCACATCAGGATCCTAAGGGGCAACCTGGCGCCCTTGGGCGCGGTGGCGAAGATCACCGGCAAGGAGGGACTGGAATTTTCGGGGCCAGCGTGTGTGTTCGATTCAGAGGATTTGACGCTCAAGGGTATTGAAGCGGGCAAAGTGAAGCCGGGCGACGTGATCGTGATTCGGTATGAAGGGCCCAAAGGTGGGCCAGGCATGCCTGAAATGTTGCGCATCACCTCTGCAGTCATGGGCACTGGCCTCGGCAAAAGCGTGGGCATGATCACCGATGGGCGCTTCTCGGGTGGCACGCACGGCTTCGTCATCGGCCATATCACGCCGGAAGCCCAGATGGGTGGGCCCTTGGCTGTGGTTATGGACGGCGACATCATCAGCATTGATGCCCGCGCCGACACGATTGAAGTCGCGCTTTCCGATGCAGACCTGCAAGCACGGCTGGCTGCCTGGCAAGCTCCACCTTTGCGTGCCACCCGAGGTGTGCTGGCCAAATACATCAAGCTGGTCGGCGATGCCTCCCACGGCTGTGTTACCGACGAGGGATAAGCCCGAAGCCAACAGGCAGGGAACTCGTTGTCACGGCGCAAGCGCGAGCTTCAACCACGTCTGCGCCGCGACCCGTTGGCTAACGGCTGCAAAGATGCTCGCTCGCGGAAATACGCCAGCAACGGGGCCAAGGCCAAGTCGCTCCAACTCCTGCGCGTTGGAGGTCGAAGACTCGTCGAGCGTCGCTGGAGTGGAGAGCACGACCGCATGCAGCGGCACGTCGAGGCCCAGGGACGCACGTTTGGTAGCGTGTACGTCGTGGAGCACGCCGAGTCGATCGGGTGCGACGAGCAACACGACGGCCGGCATCAAAGATCGCACGAGATCGATGTTGGTGATCGATTCGCTAAGCGGGCTAAACAGGCCGCCCGCCCCCTCCACGAGCAAGAGGTCTACGTCGGACGCCATCTCGTCGGCACGCATTCGAATCACGTCGAGGTCGATCGGGCGACCTTCCTCTCGCGCAGCCAGATGCGGAGACACCGGACGACGGTACGCAAAGGTCGGGGGCGCGTAGGGAGCGCCGCAGGCCTTAGCGTGTCGCTCTGTGTCTTCGCATAGCTCTGCAACTCCGGTCGCGATGGGCTTGTACGCCCGCGCTCGAACCCCGCGTGAACGCGCGTGCACCAAGAGGCACTCGGTCACGTGGGTCTTCCCGATCTCCGTCCCAGTTCCGATGACGATGACCCGCATCACTGGCCTTCAGCGTCGATCGCGCGGAGGACGCGCATCGCGGCGCACGCGGCCCCGTATCCGTTGTCGATGTTTAACACCGCGAGCCCGGGCGAGCAGCTTGCAAGCACGGCGCGAAGGGCGCTCTCTCCGCCCGCCGCGACGCCGTACCCATTCGAGGTCGGCACCGCAAACACGACGCTGCCCACGAGCCCACCGACGACCGTCGGCAGCGCCGCGTCCATGCCAGCGACGACGATGACGATTGGGTGTTGGCCGATCGATTCGATCCGCTCCATGACACGCCACATGCCCGCCAACCCAACATCGACGTAGGACGATGCGTTCTCTCCCGCGTAGTGAAGCGTTCGCAAAATCTCGCGCGTCACGAAGGCGTCCGAAGTGCCGGCTGCGACCACTGCGACACGTGGCGCGCCCGCGGGTTCCGGCAGCTTGCGAAATCCGAAGTACGCCGTGCGTGAGAGCGGCTCATAGTCAAGCTCTTCGCGATGCTCGGGACGCAGGGAGGCGACCTGGTCGGCACTCATTCGAGTGAGAAGCATCGTCGCGTTTCTCGCCGCCGCCTGTTCAAGGATGGCTTCGAGGTGCTCGGGGGTCTTTCCTGGGCAGAGAATCGCCTCCTCGAATCCGATGCGTTCCTTTCTCGGGAAATCGAGCTTCAGTTCGTCATATGTTTTCACGATACATGCATCCATTTCTTTCTGTGTTCGGTAATTCGGAGCCCGCAGCGCTTCAAGGATTGCATGCGTTGCACCATTGGGGGTCCGCGACGCGCGCCGTCTCCAAGTCGCGGATCTCCGCGTGATCGGCCACCACGCACGCCCATCGCTCGGCCCGCGCCTCGTTCGTCGGCGAGTCACAGTCACGGCACGGAAGGCCCGCGATGCGCTCGACAACCCAAAACCCCGGAGATTGGCAGCGAGGGCACAGGCTCTTCATGCGGCGAATCAAGTCTTGGGTGGCCTGACCGATGAGCTCCATGCGTGTGGGATTCATGTGAGCCCGCAGATCGCTCTGCACGAAGACCTTGCCCGTCTTCGATAGCGCCAAGGCCTCCGCGAATGCCGCTCCCAATGCCGCGCGGTCCTTGAGTCCCTTCCAGATGGGCAGAGCATCCGGACCGTCGGCGCGGACAACGAGGCCATGTTCCGGAAACCCCGCCCGCTCGGCGAAGGCCTCGAGCGCCGCCTGCGTAAAGACGTGATCGTGCCGGTGCCATGCCGGCCCTTGCGCCCTGCCGACGAGCTCGATGCCGCGCACGCTGTCTATGAGAATCACGAACTCCACATCCCAGGGGACCAGTCCGAAGGGATCCGGTCCGAACGAACCCTCGCTCGCGATCCCGTAGGAGGCGCCAAGAATTTCCATCCCCTTCTGGGCCTTATCGCGCGCAGCGTCGAGCTGGCTTCCCGGCCGGGCGACATCCCGCGTGAACGTACCCAGCGTGTCGGTGTCGAAGCCCAAGGCGAGCTCGACGTCGACGCCGAGCGACACACGAAACAGGGGACCGATGACGTTCTCCTTGCCGTGCTGGGTGAGAAGCGAGATACGCCTCCCTGCGTAGTCGCCGCCGATCGGTGGTGTGCTCATCTGTGTCTCGAATAGCCCGCGGCGAGGTTCAAGAAAATGTCATAATACCGAAGATAACGTTCTCTTTTGGAGCACTACACGAGCGCTTGAACCACCACGCTGTCCACGGGCCAGCGTGGCAACGTGAGCAGCTTGTTGATGGGGCAGTCTCGCCAGAAAACGGTTCAGCCATTGAACGTCAGGGAAGGTCGCGGAATCGCGGGAGGTCGACCGGAAACACGCAGCCCGACCCAGGGTGATTGAGCACCCGAATCTCACCGCCGTTGACATGCACGCCGCGGTAACAGATGGCCAAGCCCAACTCCAACCCGGTTTTGTCCTCAGCAGTCTGTTAATCCAGGTGGTCGACGCGTGTCAACGGGAGATTTCGCCGTGCACCGGACGCAGCTCGGCCTTCGCGGGCTTGCCCGCGTCCCCCCTGCTCAGCTCTGCCACTCGGGCTCGAACCCCGGCAGCCACGTCAGCGGGAGCGCCGCGGGCGCCGCCGGCGGCTCCACCTCGAGACCGAGACGCTCGAGAATCTTCGTCGCAATCGCCGGCTCCCACCTTCGGCTCCCCGGCGGCTCCCCGGGGTCGCGGGCTCCCCGGGGTCGTAGCGCCAATTCGGACAATTCCCCGGCCGCGTCCAACCTTCTTTACAGAGCTATACGCACCGCCACACTGGAGCCATGGCACGCAAGCCCAGGCTCGACGCACCCGGCGTTCTGCACCATGTCGTCGCTCGCGGCATCGAGCGCAGCGACATCTTCCGTTCCGATCCCGACCGGGTCGACCTCCTCGACAGGATCGCCGACGCCAGCCGCACCGACG
>Ga0163153_10005549_pt1 | contig 14812 bp, 16 predicted proteins | sample OliLakLV19MP6IB1_FD_148629 | JGI IMG/M metagenome (GOLD analysis project Ga0163153, IMG submission 148629) | Freshwater microbial mat bacterial communities from Lake Vanda, McMurdo Dry Valleys, Antarctica - Oligotrophic Lake LV.19.MP6.IB-1 | ecosystem: Environmental > Aquatic > Freshwater >... | reverse complement strand
TGGTGATATTAATAGTGTTTGATTTCAACATCTTAGTACAATTTCACCCGCATTATCACCCGATTGCACCCGCAAGTCCACCTGTATTATCACCTGATTACACCCGCAACAAAGGCCAGGAAGTCGATCAGCGCAAGGCGCGTGATCTCGCCAAGAAAATTAAAATCTGAGGGGGGACACGATGACGAACGAGACATTTCGTATCCTGCTTGAGGCAAAGAATCCGGAGAAGGGCATTTGTGGGCTTACAGGATCGGATGCTGGGCAGGATTTATTCGGCCAGTGGGGCATCGACGTGAGCTGTGGACGGATCGGCCGTCGCGGGCGATCATCACCTACTCCGCTGCGGATGATTCGGGCCTCTTGTCCGCCGTGGGACCTCGCACGGATGGTTCAGGCCGTCTTGCAGCGGCGGCTCATATCGATCATGAGTCCTGCTACATTCGCCGAACTCGCCACCGGCGTGCATCGCTCCACGCGCCAACCGGCCTTCGCTCGAGCGGGCATCAATCTGGCGATATTGTTGCTCCCAGGTTCTACTCGTAACGTGTTTCTAGTCGGTGCAGAACACGGAACCATGGCTAACCAACGCAGAAAACGAAAACCACTGACCCAATCTCACTTGAGAACCTAATCTACACATTCCAAATATCAAATGATCTTCACCCTAAATCCCACCCTCCTTACCGAACTCGTTTCCGGGACACGTCTGATCTACTCCACCCCGCTAACCCTTGCCGCTGCCCTTCACGTTGAAACGCTGACACTAAGGCCCGCGCACGGGTCGTACGAATCTGCCGACTCATGGCCAACTCTCGCACTTCTGCTATCACTCGACGACGCACAGGTGAGGTGAAACTCCCCGCAACTTTTTTCCAAAATGGTTCAAAAGCATGATCATGATTTCCGACAAAATCATAGATTTCCTTCAATACTCCCTGGGCATCCTCTGACAGCTCAATCGAAGCCACCAGTTCTGGCTCAGCCGGAAGCAACATGTCTTCTCGACGACTCCCCTGCTCCACTGCGTGCAGCAGCTGTTGCTCTGTAGAATAGACCTGATGCCACGCCGGGCCCGCCTCCCATGTCACTGTAAACTCACCACGCGTTGACAAAACACGCTCAATTTTCCACTGTCCAACAAATCCTAACGCCACCAGTTCCTCATGAGCCGGACCAAGCTGCCGAGAGACTTCTGAAAATGACGACAGCCGTTTGAGGCTTAAATTCACAGCCAATTCAGAGTACGCTTCTGACGCCGCCCCTCGGCCGACCCGAAACAGCCCATGTAAATGTTGGTACAACAATTTCGTCAGATCACGTCGTAATGCGAGAAACAGTTGTTGATCCTGGATATGACAGTGAAAATTATTCAGATTCGCCCAGTACCAATCCGCAAGACGAATTTCGTGCGCCCACCGCGGTTCATTGTGATCATCCGGCGATTCTTCCTGATCAAACCGCTCGAAAATATGGACACCTTGGCGCGTTCCCCGCTTCCCATTCTTGGCACTATGTGCGACCAATTGTAATCCGCTCATCCGCTCAAAGAAGTCCCGAACTTCCTTTTGACGGTCCCCATTCGGAGCTTTTCCCGTTAACCGAATCATTTCTCGACCACTGATCCGTAATACATCCGGGACCATTCCATCTCGCTGCCAGGCCATCGTCAACGCGCGCTCGAACGCTCGAAAATATTCGAGATCCAATACCGTGGGATATCCCCACTCCGCACTAGGCGACACCTTAATGGGTACCTTGACCACTTGCCCGTTCATCTCTGTCATCCGAAACACAATCTTCGAGAGGGAATCGGGCGTTACCTTTCCTTTCCCTGGTAATTGCCACATTGGGATCTCAGATACCGAGAGCTCGGAATAAATCAATCCTTTGCGAGCTAAGGCCCGATCTTCTTTCTTTTGAAGAGATTGATCCATAGACGTACTCCGTAACGTATTCTTCTCTTTAACGTAACTCTTTACGTGGGAAGGAACGGAGTCTTCAAAAGGTTTATAGTAAATATTGGAAATATTGAGTCTTTTCTCAATAAACTCATTGTCTGAATCCTCTCATCTTGCGTCAACCCTCTCACCACCTTGTCCCATCCCTCTCGCATATTCTTGTCTCAAACCTCTCGCTTTTGTGCCAAGCCTCCCACTTTGTTTGTCTGAACCCTCCTGGCTGTGCATAACTCCAACACTAAATAACCAAGCTGGAAGCCTACGGACCATCCCTGGTAGACGCAATACCCTGGCAATTAAAGCTTTAGAAGATTTTCTGCCCGCCTCACAAGAACGATACATCGGTATCTATTTCGCTATATCTTCTGGCTGAAATGATTGAAAAGGTTCTCGCGTGGGAGGCTTGGAACAAACCTTTTTTCCTTTATCGAAAGGCACACCAACAGGTGTTTTCATACCATCTACAATCGAGCCCTGCGCCGTATCACCACTTAGACCGTCACGACGTCACCCACAAAACCCGTCAAGTTTGGCTAAGGCATCCTGCAGTCGTGATTTGATTTCAGGAAAGTCTTGAGGCCGATTACTCTGTAGGCGGATCGTCAGATGAAAGCCCTTATCGCCACGGTCTTCAAACTTGACCGGCTGGTACCCGCGGTTCACCCGAATTTTTCGTTGAATCTCACTGCGTAAACGTTCAACAGACCATTTCTCCTCAAGAAGCTTCTTCACAATGACCTTCAGCCGAACTGGATTATCTCGAATCGCAAGAAGCTCTTCAGCATGATGAAGGCCGAGCCCGGACGAAGCACTCAGCACCTCCTCAAGAATCTCGGTTGGGAGGGCCAATACTCGTACGGCATGACGAATTTTGGAAACCGTCACCCCCAGCAAGATCGACAATTCCTGATGTTCGAGCTTGAATGTCTTCAACATCCGATCAAATGCCCGCGCTAAGTCGAGGGGGCTGAGATCTTCACGCTGAAGATTCTCGACCAACGCATTCACTGCCGCTTGTTGATTGTTCGTTGGCCGCACAATGGCCTGAATCGAGGTCTTTCCAGCCTGCCGGCAGGCTCTCCAGCGTCGTTCACCCGCGACGAGTTCATATCGACCATCCGGCAGTGCTCGGACAATAACCGGCTGTAGCAATCCCGACTCCTTCACGGAATCGGCCAATTCAAGGTCGGCGGCTTCATTCAGTTGCTGGCGAGGCTGATAGGGATTCGGGAGAATGTGATCGATCGGAATATTCCGGATATTGTCTGCACTAACCGCGGAGGCTGCTGGCTGTGCTGAAGGTTGCGGCGTCGGGGAAACCTCAGAGACTGTCATCGGGATCACTTTTGTCACAGCCGGTTGCTTCGCCTGTGAGGAAGGAGTCCCGAGAAATTCCTCTAAATCATCCTGCCCGCTAGTATCTTGAAAGGTGGCATTCACCCGGCGATTCACGAGGTCTTGCAGTCGTCGGCTTTCCTTACTCCCTGGCGGCTGCTGAGAAGCGCCCACTGGCTTACTTCCATCTCGATCCGCTGTCGTCGATTTGTGATCGCTCGCCATAGCTCACTCCTATGCCACGACTGCAGGTTCAGCCGTAGTCATCTGTGGTTGAGAACGAAGATCAGCCTCACGAGCGTCGACTCGCCTGATCACTTCTTCTGCCAGCTGCATATAGTCCCGTGCCGCCGTGCTCTTCCGATCATTCTGCATCAACGTTTGTCCTTCAATTTCCGCCTTTTTGACGGCCGCACTCATCGCGATCGTCGTGTGCATGACGTCATCCTTATACTTATTCAACAGTGAACTATGCACTGCCTTGCACAGCGTCTGCCGTTTATCATGCTTGGTCAACAACACCCCAAGGAGTTGAAGATCGGTATGATATGGGGGCTTAATGTGTTTCAGTTGTTCCGATTTCACGAGCGTCACGATTTTGAGGAGGTCATCGATCCCATCGAATGAAAAGCCTGAGCCACTTTCCATGGGCGCAATCAATAAGTCACTCGCGCCCAACGCATTCATCATCAATGGCCCCATGGAAGGAGGCGTATCGATGATCACATAGCGAAATTCGGAAACCGCTTCAGGCGTGAGTTTTGAATAGAGACGAAAAATTGGACTCTCAAATTCGCCTGGAATCATCAACATACTCTCGACCGGTGCCAGCTTTAGGCTCGATGGAATGATATAGAGCCGCGGGATTCTCGTTGCATGAATCACGTCTTGAACCCGCATATCATCGAGCATGAGCAAATCTCGGAGCCCTGGTGTGGTGCCATCCTGAATGCCCAGTAATTTCGACGAGCTGCGTTGGGCGTCCATATCGATCAGAAGAATTTTCTCGGTGGATGGGGTCAGGCGTGCCAAGCAGTCCGCGAGATTGACGGAGGAGGTGGTCTTGCCTACTCCTCCTTTCTGGATCCCAACGCACAGTCGATTGAGTCGCGTATTCATAGGAACCTCCCTCTTCCTTGGAGACAACATTCGTAATGACAATGGAGTGCGAAAGACATGAACGAAAGCCCAGAGGTTCGCTGCGTAGGCACACGTAGATGAGGTCGAATACCACGGTGGAACATACATGTCAACATGGTGTGGACTAACGCCGTGACATAACGGGTGAGATAGATGATAAGTCATCAGATTGTTGAGACTATTCACGGGTAGTTGTGGAGCATCATAGCAGGCGTATACAAGACATCTATACAGGTGGTCCAGATGGCGCCCCTAGATCATCAGATTCGATATCGAATTCAGATAAAGAATATTCATTTCTTACATAATAATCATCAATCGGCACAGGCCTATCTCCAAAATAATATGATTGAACTTAACTCATTGGTTTATCAGTTAATATATGAAGAAAAAACATACGAAACATCGCATATTTCCACATTGTATTTTATGAAATATTAACAATAAAATTGGCCATCAAGCACATCAACGCAACATAAAAGCATTCATATTCAAGCCGCAACAAGAACAGGCTGGAAGAGCACCTGTCTGGTTCCGTTGAGGATAGTGACGTATTAATCAATTATTACAAGTACATATGAAGTAAATTCGATATCGAATTTATCAAGTTAGAAACTGTAACGTATAATGTTGCCTGACATCGATATTGATTTTATTGTAGGAAAAATACGACAAAAATATGAGAAAGAGAAGATAACGCACTAAGTGACTAGATATCAGGAGACGTAAACCATTCAGGATGCTTTTTCTCGAGCATGCGCCGATAGGGGGATCGGATTAAAAATTGCCACATGACACACTTCTTGATCAAAGCATAGTTCCAGGGGATGCCCAAATCCCGTAAGCTCCACGCAACCTCGCTCTGGAGTTGCTGGCGTTCGTCCCCCGTCAAGAGCCGTGAGAGGCGCTGATATTCCGCGCGGTCTTCCTTTGTCAACTGATCCACATAACAGCCAATCGTCTCTGGGGGCGTGCCCGGATCTAGGGCGACCGGGGGCGGGAGCCAATAGACCTCATACATGGCGGGGGAGAGCGAGGTGGCCGGGCGCACGAGCTGCACCAGCTTCTCCTCCATCAGGGTCGGCATATATTTCTTGATCGTATCCCACGCGAGTCCGGTCCATGCACTCATCTGAACCCGGGACGCTTCCACGGCGTCTTTCCCCTCGCCATGACTCCACCGGAGCAACTGGAGATACAGCTGTTGCTTCCCGGGGGCGATGGCGCGATAGGTGGGGTGATCCAGGGTCTGCAGCAAGCGGGTGAGCAACGGCTGGGACCTCGCTTCGGGGCCCGCCTCCGGGGGCACAAACTCGGAGAGTTCCTGCTCTTCATCCCATGATGGCGACTCAGCCATAGCGATCTCCCTGACAGGGCTGGCCTCGGCTGACAGACGACGCGTCCCAAATACACGAGCTGGGCCAATAACATACACACGAATGAGAGGATGCGGTATGTATGGGATAGAATAGACCCCAGTAATGGCACGAAATTACCCCCCTGTCAAGGTCTGTTAATATGTGTCAAGTGCGGCAAAGATGAGATTGATGGAACTCCAGTTGACGGGGAGGGAGAGAGAGCGCAATATGAATTTTGATGGGAAACGGTGGGGAAAAGGAAAACCATTGGGTGGCGCATGGGCGAGGCGGCGGGTTGCGGGGAGGGAGATCAGGAGACGGCGGCCGGGCTGGTGGTCCCGACGGATCAGGCCGCGCCAGTGGATAGCGCCCGTCCGCTGGAGCCGGTCGGTGAGGACCGTGCGCGGGCGCGGAGGATCGACTCGATCGGTGACGGCGCGGGGGGCGACGACCTCGAAGACCGAGGCGCCGTAGGGGCGGTGGTCTTCGGCACGGCAGAGGCCGCGCACGCGCTGACCGTGCTCCCGGTCCTGTCGGCGACCGAGGCGGGCGCCCCCTGGACCACGAGGCGCGCGGGACGGCGCCGCCCGCCCCACAAAGACTCGGTGCCGCTGCTCTATTGGCCGGACCAGGCCCCGGTGGGTTCGCCCGCCGCGCACCATTATATCGAGACCCTCCTCCAGCCGTTTCTCGCCGGCTATCGGAATCCGACGACGATCCGCTCCTACCGCAAGTCTCTTCGCGGTTTTTTCGCCTGGTGGGGCGGGGCGGGCGAAGCGGCTCCCTTGACCCTCACGCTCTTGCGCCGCTATGCCGAGGCGCTTCGTACCACGGTTGAACCCCGCACGGTCAATTTCTATCTAGCCATCCTGCGCCGCTTCTGCGGTTGGCTGGTCGACCAGGGTTTGCTGGCCTGGAATCCGATGGAGGAGATCTCGAGCCTGCACATTCCGAAAGGCTTTGTGCGGGACAGTTTGACGGAAGAGGAGATTCGCCGGCTCCTGGCCGTCCTGCCACGGGACGGGGAGACGCAATTAGAAAAAGAGACCGCCCTCCGGAACTATGCGCTGGCGCTGCTCTGGTGCGCGGTGGGGCTGCGGAGTGTGGAGCTCGCGCGGGCGCAGCGGCGGCATCTCGGGGTGGAGCAGGGACACCATGTCCTCAAGGTGCACGGGAAGGGGGAGGATCTGGCGGGGAAGCCGGTGGTGGTCGAACCCTGGGTCCTCACTCCCTTGCTCGCCTATCTCGAATGCCATGATCAGTGGCATCAGTCGGAGGCGCATCGGCCGGATCGCCCGATCCATGACGATCATCCGCTCTTTTGTTGGGTACGGGGGCCAGGGTTTTATCGCTCTCGACGGAACAATCCCGCCCTCACCCGCGGTTGTCGGCCGCTCGGGGTGCGAGTGATCCAAAATATGATGCGCGCGGCGTTGGGGGCAGCGGGGCTCCTGACCCTGCCGGCGGGGCAGACGGGCCAGCTGCGCCGGATCACGCCCCATTCACTGCGGCATTCGGCCGCCACCATTGCGCTCGAGCGGGGGGCCCCGCTCCATCAAGTCCAGGCTATGCTGCGCCATGCTGAGATTCAGACGACGATGCTGTACACGCACAACAAGGAGCGGATTACCCATGCCGCGGAACATCGGATGCCGGATTTTACGGCGATGCCGGATGGCGAGACGCGCGAGCCGGGAGAAGGCGTGGGTGGGCCAGGGGATGTGCCGTCTGCATCAGGATAGCGGTGCGGGCTGATGCTCACCATCGCGCTTCTCCGGCGTTATGGGCGGGCCGTGTTGCCTGCGGTCTGTGTGCGTCTCGAGTGCCCCCTCCGCTCCAGCGCGTTGGGGCATTCGCGTACGCGGGCGTCGGCGTGCCGAGCGATCGCTTCGTCTGTCACGCGCCTCGGGTATTTCCCAACAAAGGTACGTAAACCCCCACAGCTTTTTGGAATATGTCTTCAAAAACAGTGTGTTATATAAATTTGAACCTCCCAATTTTTCCGATCAAAAAGAGCCTAAATTGAGGAGCTCGAAAAGCGGCTTAAGCATATGAACTCACAAGATAATTAAAAATTCCTGTGAGAGTGTACGTACCTTTGTTGGAATTTAACCAGCTACCAGAGATGAGACAAGATGCTGTAGAGCTCACTCCATAGGTGGGCTCAGCAGAACGGCACAGTTCCCTGCCTACGACCACCCGTGTGCTTCAGATTTAACCGGGTAAGTATGAAAGAGATTATTGGTGTTGGTGCAAAATCGGTTCACCGCAGACAATGCAGTTATACTTGCCCGTCGAGCCGCTGCCAGACAATTCCAACTCCAAGTTGAGATGCTCACAGGGTATTGGATTAACTCGTTGTTTCCAGTTCACTCGTAATTCAGCAGCTTGAGTTATCGTCATGACGTCCCCCGTTGTCCAATCACGACAGATTATATACTTGGAATCAGACATCTAACGCAACGGATATGAGTACGATGTATTGGCATGCACACCACCACACCATACCGTCGGCTTTCATCCACGGAGCGGGAGGAAGTCAGCCGAGGGCTTGCGCAAGAAACGGGTCTCTCAGCCATTGCAAGGTGGTGGGGCCGAGCACCGTCTCCCGAGAAATACGACACCACAGCGGTAAGAGTGGGTATCGCGCGTTCTCGGCGGGGAGCCGCACGAACCGGCGTGCCTCCTCCCGCAAACATGGTACGAGTCGGTTAACGCGCGAAGACCGCCTGCGACGATACATCATAGAGAAACTGCGGAAGCGCTGGTCGCCCCGAGAGAGCGTCAAGCGCCTCCAAGAAGAGTACCCTGATGATAGGACCATGCGCATCTCACACCAGGCCATCTACCGCTCTATCTACGTGCTCCCTCGCGGGTCGCTGAAAACCACACTCATTAAGGCGCCACGGCAAGAGCGTGTATACCGGAGAAAGCGGAAGCCCGCAAACCACGAGGAATCACGAGGCACCATAGCGGAGAGGCTCTCGATCCAAGAACGGCCGCACGAGGTGGCCGACTGCACCGTGCCCGGCCATTGGGAGGGAGATCTCATTCTGGGGAAGCAGAAGCGCACCGCGCTCGGCACCGTGGTGGAACGCACCACCCGCTATACCATTCTTGTTCCGCTCAACGCGAACGACGCCACATCGGTGCGGAACGCCGATGCGAAAGAACTCAGATCATTACCGAGAGAGATCACGAAGACCCTGACCTATGAGCAAGGCAAGGAGAGGAGCGGGCACAAACAGTTCACGCTTGACACTGGCATCGCCGCCTACTTCGCACACCCCGGTTCTCCGTGGAAGCGCGGCACGAATGAAAACACCAATGGACTGATCCGGCAGTATGTTCCTAAAGGTACGGAGTTTGACAAGGTCTCGGTTCGGGAGATCAAGCGGGTCCAGCGAGAGCTGAATGACCGCCCTCCTGCCGTGCTCCAGTGGCAGAAACCTACCGAGGTCATGAATCACCTCGTTGCGTTAAACGTTTGAAACCAAGTAACAAATCTGCCTCCTGAGTCAGCCGTCTCCCGCAAGTGGATCATGAGGGCGAACGAGCGGATTTGGCACCGCGCTCCTCCCCTCCTTAGGGGGCTTTACAAGGATAGTGCTGGGACTGAGAAAGGAGTCTGTCAAGGGCCGCAGTGCGCGTCATAGATTTACCGCTTAATGAATTGGTAGTGAGCTATCTTGAACAGGCAGAGGGGAACTTCTTCGTGTAGGCTGGTATCAGCAAGCCACAGCAGGGACGCCGAACGTTGGTTCTTAGAGGGAGGGCGAACGTGACGAGTGTCGCTACACCGCTTGCGGCAGCCTAGCCGTCGAGGAAAAGAGCAATCATGAGACGCGGAATGATCGAGTTGCTGGTATTGTCGGCACTATTTCTCCAGGGCCCTATCGTCAACTTTGCCAACACCATGGAGACAAACCAGTCCCCCCAGCCTTCACCAGGCCCAACAGATCCTCTCCCCAAACCTACCTCACCGTCACCAGGACCCCCTGAGCCAAAATTGCCGAACCAGATTCTGCCCTGCACCTAGGAGACATGATGACCGTAAAGACCATCAGTCTGCTCGTCGTGCTACTCTGTGGTCCTGCTTTTGCCATCATGGCAGCTTCGCCTGAGGCTACTGGCCAGGATACTCATGTCGTCACCGGCACGCTTGAGGAACTCGATTTGTCCAAGATGAGCGGAAAGATCAAAACAGATCTCGCGCAAATGGTCGCATTCACGATACTGACCCCAGACTTGTTTAAGGGACTATCAGTGGGCGAACGCATCGCCGTCCGTCTGGATGATCAAGGGCGAGCGGTCAAAGTCATGGCAACGACTCTTCCGGAACTGCCAATCCCTGAGAAGTACGGCGATCAACCACACCTTCCTCTGCAGGGTTCTGATCCGGACCCTAGGCGACCTTGACCTCGATGGCTTTCGACTTCGCCCTCTCGAATTTCGAAAGACGCACGGTGAGCATGCCGTCCTTGTAGAAGTCCGACAGTGATCCATCTCTCTCTTCTTGATGACTTGGCGTCAACGCGGCGTTTCCTCATTGGCTGTCGGCACCGATTTCTGATGCCACACGTCCGCCCACTTCATCAGCGCTCTCTTTTCTTCGCCATACCCATACCGTTCCTGGACTTTGACGATAAATCTGTCGAGAAAGCCTTCGATTTGTTGTAAGTCCTCATCGGTAAACTTATCCCACTGCTGTTTCAGTTCACCCTTGAACTCCATCCATTTCTCATTGAACTGATTAGCGTTCATCGGATCCTCCGTTTGTGTACAGAATTACGTTGGCGGTGGACCGTCGTGACTCGGCGTTCCTTGAACCAGAGTCAGCGCTAGGTTCTCGTCGCCTTGAGGAGAGACCGCCCCTGCCCCAACGCCACACCGTATCGAATACGTCCCCGGCTCCCCGTCGACCCGTGAAGCTCTTTCCGATTCGCTGTGATCACCGAATCGATCACCTCACCACACATCAAGCATTGCCAGCCGGAGAAGCAGAGTGACGAGCTTCCCACATCCTCCAGTCGGATGGTTACCATCAAACCATGACAACGAAGGCAGTGCATGAGGTGACTCCTGCGTTCGACACAGCGCACGGCACCGCCATCCCTACCAATGCCGATTCCCTTTACGATGCAGGATCGACGGCTGGAACCCGCCTGCTGTGTCTAAGGTGATACCGTGAGGGCATAAGGAGTGTTTACGAGAACGTCTGGCGTTGGAGCGGCGGAGACTGGAGAATCGATCGCGCGAGCAAGGATCAGGGAGCGCGAGGGCTAGCACAGCCAGCGGAGCTGAAACGTCTATAATGATCCTGCGCGTGAAGCGCCGCGGAGTCAAGCGGTAGTATCGACCAAATGTCGTTAGCAGGTGACGAAACGTGCAGAATCCTGTCAGAAGTGCGTTAGCCGAGACGAGCCCCAAAAGTGTCGCAGCAAATCATGTGCTCGCCACCACAACTGATGAAGAGTCCTGCCGAAGACCTCCCTCAGGACATTCAGCAGAATGAATCATCAACAAGAGAAGAGGAATCGTGATGGCAAATGTCGTCATGGATCATCGTGTGTCATGGTGTTTTGGCACCAGCTTGGCACTCATGTGACATACCGAACTCGCTGATCGAGAATTTGCACCTACCTCCTATGAACTAGGGATATTGCTAGTCCTCTTCTTCTGGTCCCCTGATAATTTTCCCCTAGTTTTACCATAGTAAGGAGGGGGTATGACCTGTCCAAAATGTCAGAGCCGGAATGCCCAACCGATTGTGAGCTGGACGATCTCCGGCCACAAAATGACCGTGCCGCAATTAAGCATGTGGGCCTGTCTGAATCGGGAATGTCGGCACCACTGGCCGAGAGAATTCACGAGTCCCCTTGTGGCACCCGCTTCTCTTCCACGCCCTGATCCACTGAGCCAGGAGGTTCCGTATGGGCCCTCAATGGGCTGAAACTGATACGCAGTCCTTGACCAAGATGCAGATCAGGACGACAATGCCGGAGAATACACACGTCAGGTCGGGAGTCGAACTGGCTGAAATTCCAGCAGCCTCAGATAGGCAATGGCGGGTCTTGCTGGTCGATGATAATGCGGCAGTTCGTACCGTCTTGAAAGAGCTTCTAGAAGAGCATGCTGACCTCCAGGTGGTCGGGGAGGCGTCCGATGGTGAAGAAGCTGTGGTGTTGGCGGAACGGTATCGACCGGACGTTACCCTGATGGATATTCGTCTCCCTCGTGTCAGCGGCGTCGAAGCCACACGCCAAATCAATAAGAAACTGCCTCAAAGTGTGATCATCGGAATGTCGTCGCTGTACACCCCTCATAGCTATAATGCGATGATGGCTGCCGGAGCGGTGGCGTTCGTCCGCAAAGAAGACGCCGTAGAGGTGTTATACAAGACCCTCGCGTTTGTAATGTATACCTATCATCCAAATCGATGCCCCTCAGACTTCATGACAGGATCAATGGGGGAGTGAAGCGGGATGGTTGCCGCTAATACCCGTGATCCCTTTCAAGTCATTTGACCCCCATCACTCCATCATCCCCGGTCTTCAGGGCCGGCGTCCTCCAGATAGCCGGAATACTCGTCGGGGATACAGTTGACCTCGATGAGTTCGCGCCGGTCGGGGATGGGGCTCCTCAGAATGGACGAGCTGGTCTAAGCCGCGGGGGCTTCCCGAGAAGGCTCGTGGCTTTCATGCTGCGGAGCTGGTAGGCCCCGAGACCATGGTGACGGACATTGGTCCCCACCCACGCGGTGGCCAGCATATTGAGAATTTCTGCTCGCGTTTCGGCGCATTGCGGAAAGCCAATTTTCAGAGTACGCCAAAGATATCGTGATGCAGCACATGATCGACGCCAGTCCCGACGTTCGGATATTCGCCGAGAAACATGATTCGCCATTTCGCACAACACTGGCGGAATCTGCTAGGCAGAGAGAGGGTAGGAAAGAATGGAGAGAGAGCGTGTCATTTGAAGAAAGCAAGCAACTGCGGTAAGTGCTGAGCGATTGGCCGCAAGACGGCTCGCAGCGAGCCGAGAGTCCGATAATGCCATCGTGCAAATGGAGAGGCAGCGGGTCTGGGATGTTGTGGAGGGAATTTGAACTGCAGAGACGACCAATCGCGTTCGAACGTACCGTTGGGTAATTCAGCCTGCACGGAGTCAAGGATGAACTGACGAATCTGCTCAGGCGGCATGCGCCAACATTTACCACTGTGAAATTCGCGAGTCAATATGACACAAGATGACAGTGGTGACGAACCGTATGGCTAATTTTTTGATTTCCTGGGCGACCGGACAAACAGGCCGTCCCTGCTTAAGAAGCGAGCAGGGCAGGCTGTCAGCGAAGGCGGCCGGGCCTCTGTCCTAGTCAATCATGGAAGTGAAGGGAATGCGCCGTTGACCGTAGAGGCACTTGTAGGGTTGCTCCGGGGTTAGAGCCTCTCGGCAACCGGCTCAGGCCGCCACTTTCGGATTAACCGGTTTAGAAATTGCTTCGTAGCAGATACAAGCGATTCATGCGGCGACGCGGAAGTTTCCTTACATCCAGTGTTCAGCCGAGGTCTTCATCCACCCCGCGAGTGCGTTGGCACTGAGAACAACGGGCATAGATTCCGCCAGGTTGAGACTCCACATCCGGCCGAAGAATTAGGTGGTACTTATCGCCTCCGCAGAAGGGGCAGGCTTTGCCGTCTAGCTCCCGACGAATGGCATTGGTCTTCCCGCTATGTTCGTTCACCCGTTTGCCCTCCTAGAAAGAGTGTCCATGCGTTCCGCTCTTGAGCGGCAATAATGGGCCGCGGAAGAATTTCTGAAAATACCGAAGACGTAGGTGGGGCAAAACTAACGTAGGGATAAGATTGATAAGATGTCACTCGGATGGTCAACCAGGGTTGGCTCTCTCCGGGTCTCGGCGGATTGATTGCGTGGTGCTCGAACTCTCCCTGCCTGATCACTTGGGCTTCCAGACATTAGTAGAGTCAGTCCCTATTGCCAGGAGGCCGCAGGTTGGGGTGACAATACTCACCCTCATGACACATTGAGCTGTGTGGGAGTGAGCTAAGCAAACCGGGACGTATGCGTGCTTGGTACAAAAATTACGTCGGGCGAAGATTTGTATAAAGAAGTTCAGCGTGCGATCGAATTTGTGCGGCTGATGAGGAAGGAAGAGCGGACGGCCTGGTGTCTCTTAGTCTGTCCAGAGAGTGACCGATGACCTGGTTGATCTCTATAGAGTTCGGATTCCTCGACCATTTATGCATGCACATCGGGTTATTACAAGCCCACATGAGCTTTGTAAGCGCCATCACTTTGAATTCTGAAATTTCACACCTCTCGATAGGTTTGACGTTCTCGCCCGCACATTTTGGGCAGCATATTCTGGCCATGCTCCCTCCCGTAGAGGCTAGTAAAAGACCCGGTTCCTTCCGGAGCCGAGCCTTTTACTTCAGATTCCGTCATGGACGCACTGCATGCACACGGAGGCGGGTGCGCCTGCACAGGGCTTCCACGGCGGTTTCTTTATTCAACCTCACTCTGCATCCACTCTCCAAGCAGGCCAACATAGGAGGACCCCTAGTCGCGGCTAAGAGAATGCGCCGTTGACGGTGCAGGCGCTCACCGAGATGCTGTCAAAAAATAAAGGCCCAACCCCTTTCAGAGCCGGGCCTCCACAATTAGTCCCTCAGAATTCCCATGGCGTTCACAGCTCATTCGCAACGCGTCCACGGGGGCCGTGTTCCCATCGCGTCTTCTGAGGTAGCTCCATTGTATCGCACCCGCAATCACGCCCAACTGGGAAGAACCCTAGTCGTGTTTAAGGGGCCATTGCCATCGCTCCATACACAACAGATTCAGCCACTGATAAGCCCTCCAAAAGCAACTGCACGAGCTAGTTTTCAGTAATAAATATAGTGGCTCTTCGCGTGGTCGAGTGGGTGGAAGTTGACGTTTTCAAAGGGTTGGCAACATGCAGGTCAGTATCTTAAGTTTCAAGTATTCTTCGTCGCGCAG
>Ga0163153_10005548_pt1 | contig 14814 bp, 17 predicted proteins | sample OliLakLV19MP6IB1_FD_148629 | JGI IMG/M metagenome (GOLD analysis project Ga0163153, IMG submission 148629) | Freshwater microbial mat bacterial communities from Lake Vanda, McMurdo Dry Valleys, Antarctica - Oligotrophic Lake LV.19.MP6.IB-1 | ecosystem: Environmental > Aquatic > Freshwater >... | reverse complement strand
GCTATATCTATTACACTGTAAAAATCATCTTCAGTTTCTAATGAAACAATGAATATTTGTGTTTTGGGTTTTAGGGAAGTTATTACTTGATAGTCTGTTCCCGGACCCTCCCTAAGATTTACCTGTTTTGAAATTGTCCCAAGATATGATTGGGAATATGATGTCAGTCCAATGATTAGGATTGTCAGTAATAAAAGGAAAGCCTTTAAGTTAATTTTCGACTGTAATGGACGGTCGTTGTGTGTTGGGGCAAAAGCAAATGTGCTGCAATTGTGTGTTGGTTTGTAGGTGGCTTTGCAGCTCTTTTGTTTTTGCGAAGTGTAGGTTTGAAGATTCATGTCGGATGTTTTTGGTTGCTTGTTGAAGTTACGAATTGCCGCTATAGCATTCCGCACAACATCTTTATATACGCAACTAATTGCGTATACATTCCAATGTCTTAACCAAAATTATGACAAATTCAGCATATCTATGGGTTTTGAATGCGATATTTATTTGGCGTCGGTGAGGTGAGTATAGATCTTACTAGTTTTAGAGAATTTGCTTATATTCTAATCTGATGAATTTTATAATGAGTCAAATTTTAATTAAATCAAAAGGAGGAAGGGAAATTACTATACTCATACCAATTCCTCCCATCGTTCTACTTAACGTTAATTTGTGAATTTGATACCTACAGACAAAGAAAATTGTGAATCTCCTTTTTTAAATGAAACCAAAGGCTCCAAATAGAAATTATTCAACTTAGCTGCTGTAGATATTCCAAAACCTACCGAATTGACATTGCCGAAGTATCCACTTAAACTTGCCGTTGTTTTAACTCAACCAACACCTATACTTGGAATAAGACTATTATTCTGATCTAGTTCAAATTCGTGCAGAACATTCAGAGAGAAACCGTATGTATTGAAGTTTAAGCCTTGGATTTTAGGAAATGAATTATGCTGATAATGAATCCCTAAGTTTAGACTAACCGGAGAGTCACTTTCACCCTGTTTAATGGCTAATAGGTCAATATAGGGTCTAATGGCTGTAGAATTTAAATCCAAATCTGAAATATTTTCAGAGCCTGCCACTAGACCCAAGGTTAATTTACCATTAAAGGTATAACCAGCTCCTAAACCCAATATTGTGCTAGCTGATGAGGTCCCTAATTGTCCAGCTAGATGAAATCCACTGGAATTAGGTTCAAACAGATAGTTTTGTGAATGGATAGAACCATAAATAAATGAACTAAGGACGATAATTAAAATTGTTTTCATAAGTTATTGATTATTGATTTAAAAAAAAGGGTAGGAAATCCTACCCTCATGATTTGCACTATTGCACTATTGCACTATTGCAGTATTGCAGTATTGCAGTATTCCTGGATGAAAGTGCAAAAGTGCAAAAGTGCAATACTGCAACTTCCCAGGATGGAGAAATCAGTTACCCAGATACCAGGACGGTGTTTTCATCTCCAGGCTTATTTTAAGCTCCTCCATGATCTTTTCTCCGGTCACTCCCCTGTCCAGGAAACCAACGATATAGGAGCTCTTATTGGCTTCCGTAACGAGGTTATACAGATTCCACAAACTGATATCTCCCTGGTTGTGACTAAAATGATGATCTGCATAGTATCCTTTGACTACGGAGGATAACTGTGAGCTTGTCAGAGCCATTTCAGGTGCATTTTCATCGTAGGGTTGCATGGAACACCTCCCGATAAAATGAGCAAACTGGGAGGCATTAAGGCTGTAATTTTCAAGTCCTGAAAGCCAGTTCAGATGCTTTTCAGGTTCATAAACTCTCATCATCTCCCTAGCCTGGGCACTTATGAGGGGAGCTGAGGATGCTTTTAACTCCAGGACTGCGCCATCTGAAGATACACAGAGGTTTGAGCATACCCAGACCTGGAATCCTACAAAGAATTTAAAATGCTGTACTGCCATATGATTTCGACCCAGGTTGTCCCAGGAGTAAGACTTTATTCCACCTACGACCAAAGACAGATCTTTGCCATCTACCCTGGAGGTGATCTTGGGTATTTTTAACAAAAACATCATCCTTTCGTAATACAGGGTGACCTCATGAGGCAGGAGTTCATTTGCTTGCTTATTCCTTGCCTCCGGAATCCTCCCCATTATGGGATGGGATACCCTGATTTCAGGTTCAGCAAGTTCATATCCCAGATCTAAAAGAGTTTCAAAAGTGGTATCCACTATTTGGGACTGGGAGATCAATGGAGTGTTATCTTTTGAGAATACCGGGATAATGTGTTTTTCCCGGATCTCGTTTAACTCCAATGGAATAGTATTAGCTACAATGAATGGGTTATTGTCCATTTTGGATAGTTTTAAGGTTAGAAAATTGGTTAACCAGGGATGCTTTCTTTTCGCTAAAGAGCTTTATTAATTGTTCATCCTTGCTCAAATAAATATTGTTTTTGTAAAGTTCTCCAAGCTCTTTAATAGACTTGGCTAATTGAATCCTGAGTGTCAAATCATCGACCCCGTTCTTCGAATCCTTGTGGCTCAAACAAAAAAGCCCCGGTAACCCGAGGCTTTCTTTGTTGACCCACAAGGATTCGAACCTTGACAAGCAGAACCAAAATCTGATGTGCTACCTTTACACCATGGGTCATGCTTTTGGAAGCGGGTGCAAAAATATGCTTTTTATAGTTTATTGCAAAATGATTCAAGAGTTACCGGAAGATTACGGGAGATATTCTGAAAGTCCGAAATTGGAATAGTCCGAATCTCAGCCTCACCCTAGACTAGACTTCGTGGCGAGCCCTTGCCCTCAGCCCCTTGCCCTTTCCCCCTTGCCCTTTCCCCTATGCCCTTTTATCTTTCCCCCATGCACTACCTTCAATCCGTCAAAAACCTTTTCCTCTACTATAAAACCCTGGGAGAAAAAGCCATGGACCAACTGGAACCCGAACAGCTTAATTTCCAGTTTAATGAAGACTCTAACAGCATAGGGACCATTGTTAAACACCTCTCTGGCAATATGATCTCCAGGTGGACAGACTTTATGACTACCGATGGAGAGAAAACCAACCGCAACAGGGACCAGGAATTTGAAAATGACCTGGTCACCAAAGGCCAGATAATGGATAGATGGAATGAGGGTTGGGCAGTATTATTTAATGCGCTGGATTCCCTTCATGAAGCAGACCTGGATCTCATCGTTTATATCCGCAACGAAGGCCAGACTGTCATGGAAGCCATCAACCGGCAACTGGCGCATTATCCTTATCATGTCGGTCAAATCATTTTTGGTGCCAAAGCCATAAAGTCTTCCCCCTGGTCGAGTCTGACTATACCACGCAACCAGAGTACCAGTTATAACTCGGATAAATTCGCCAAAGAAAAAGCAGTCCGTAATTTTACGGAAGGTGAAATAGAGAAGTTGAATAAGTAAGTCAGTAAATCAGTCGACAGTTAGTCAGTAACGCAGTAGTCGGCAAGTCCGAAAGACCGGGAGCCGAAATATGAAAAGTCGGAAAGTCAGACAGACCGAAAAATCGGGAAGTCCGAAAAAGAAAGATTGAAAGCACTTTAATTGTCAACCTTTGACCTCCCCTCAACCCTCAGCCTCAACCTTAGCCTCAACCTCAACCTTAGCCTCCCATCTCATCCGCACTAGGCCCATACGGACCGGGTATTGGTATGTTCAACAACCTCAGGAATACACCAAGTTGTGCACGGTGATGTGCGTTCTGACCAAATGCATGCCGGACCGCTTCCCATTTTTCCAAGTCTGCATAAACCTGATCCCCCGCACACATGACCCATCTTTTTTGCAGGATATCATCTGAGGCATTATTCAGCGCTTCCCTGGCTTCATCCAGGCATTCATCAAATCGTTTTACCAGGTCTGTAGAGGAGTTCATGTCCACCGGGGCATATGGGTTGTCTGTAAAATCCCACTTATCCTGATTGAGGGACATGACGATCATCAACGGGATTTCAGCTAAATGACTGGTAAGCGATTTGACGGTCATACTTTTTGGATGCGGCTGCCAATCCATTTTATCTTTCGGGACTAGTTGCAACATCCGTCGGGTCTGAACCGATTCAATTTCGAGTTCTCTTTTAAATGCATCAATGAAACTGATCATAATTATTTTGTTTTATAAGTCAAAATAAATCCAATACCGTGACAGGGGTATGTCAGCAGTTCTGGGATCAGTTCATATTTTTTTTGCCAGTATATCCAGGTGTTTTTTTACTTCCAGTTTCAACTCTTCAGGTCCAACTATCTCAGCATAGGCTCCTATCATCATATACCATTGAGCAAAGCCGGTCAGGCTATACGTCAAGAACTGCAGAATATGGTGCTCTCCTTGGATTTTTTCTGAAACATAACCGTTATAATATTTCTGGTCCCCCAGGTACTTGACGGCAACCCCTGTCATCCGCAATTCGACTGAAAGCAGATTTTCTTTTCGTTTAAACTGGCCGAGGTATTTTTTTAAAGTAGGATGCTTGATGGTAAAATGTTGTCCCGTAGGCGAAACCTTTTTAAACCTGTCCAACCTGAAATCCCGGTAATCCTTTCTCAGGTGACAATAGGCTACCAGGTGCCATTTACTCAATTGATAAAATATACCCACCGGTTCAATTTCCCTGCCGGTAGTCTGATCAGCGTTCCTGGCCTGATATTCAATTTTCAACCTTTGTTTTTTTGAGATTGCTTCTATAAGAGGCTGTAGAAAATGTGATCCCGTTGTGGGTACAGGCAGATAAGGATTATGCAGTACCTGGATGTTTTCATCCAAAGCAGCCAGGTAATCTTTGTCCGATTTGTGCAAGACGGATTTGATTTTATATAAAGCAGATTTATAATCCTGATCAAGCCCCTGGTCAGTATGTTTTTCAATCAATTTTTCAGCCGTTATCAGGGCCGTTGCCTCCTGGAGGGTAAAACTAACAGGGGGCAATTTATACCCGTCCATCATCCGGTAACCATAACCCGCTTCAGCAACAATAGGCACCCCGCTAGCCTCCAAAGACTGAATATCCCGATATACCGTGCGCGAACTTATTTTAAAACGTTGGGCTATATCCTGTGACCTGACCCAGGAACCGGATTGCAGTTGAATGAGAATGGCAGATAATCGTTGAAGGCGGTTCAATTCCGTTTAATTTTACTCCACCAAAATTCGATAAAATAAATATTATAAGATTTCAACGGAGGATTCGATTAATTTAGACCAATAAACTTTACTGTTAATTGGATTTATGAAAAAGGTTTCATCCTATATTTTAACCGGCTTCGTTGTAGTTATTTTCTTTACCTGCAAGGTGTCAAAATTTACACAAAGTCAACAGGGCAATATCCATCAGGTCATTCATTCCGGCGGTCCTACCCTGGGCTATTCGTCCCTTTCCGGGATTAAAATTCTTGAGAAAGACAGGTTGGCTTTTAAAGATCTGAATAAAAACGGCAGTCTGGATATTTATGAAGATTGGAGACTAACGGCCGACCAACGTGCCAAAGATCTGGCATCGAAAATGAGTGTGGAACAAATAGCAGGTCTGATGTTGTACAGCGGCCATCAGGCTATCCCCGGGGGCGGACTCAGAGGTGGCACTACATATAAAGGGCAAACCTATGATAAAAGCGGGGCACGACCATCTGACCTTAGTGATCAACAAAAAGATTTTCTTCAAAAAGACAATCTCCGCCACGTATTGCTTACCCGGGTCCATAGCCCGGAAATTGCCGCTGAATGGAATAACAATGCGCAGGCGTTTGTGGAGGGATTTGGATTTGGAATTCCTGCCAATAATAGTTCTGACCCCAGGCATGGCATTGTTTCCGATGCGGAATACAACCTGGGCAGTGCAGGTAATATTTCAATGTGGCCGGGTTCACTGGGATTGGCGGCCAGTTTTGATCCCGAATTGGTTAAAAATTTTGGAGAGATTGCTTCCAGGGAATACAGGGCTTTAGGAATCGCTACTGCTCTGTCACCGCAGGTTGACCTAGCCACCGAGCCCAGGTGGAATCGGTTTCGGGGTACTTTTGGTGAAAGTCCGGTTTTGGCTACCAATATGGCCAGAGCTTATATTGAAGGATTTCAATCTACAGCCCGGAAAGGGTGGGGCATGGAAAGTGTCAACGCTATGGTCAAACATTGGCCGGGCGGAGGACCGGAAGAAGCAGGCAGGGACGGTCATTATGGATACGGCGCTTATGCCGTATATCCCGGTAATAACTTAGCCGACCACCTTAAGGTCTTTACGGAAGGGGCTTTCAAGCTGAAGGACGGTACCGGCTCTGCGTCTGCAGTGATGCCCTAGTATACAATTTCTGTGGACCAGGGCAAGAAGGGAGAAAATATAGCCAATGCCTACAGTACCTTTCTTATCCAGGACCTGTTGCGGGGAAAATATGGGTATGATGGGGTTGTTTGCACGGACTGGGGGGTGACAGGACAGGTAACCTCCGTAGATGAATTTCGTGGTAAACCCTGGGGGGTTGAAAACCTGACTGAGGTCGGGCGTCATTATAAAGTCCTGATGGCCGGATGTGATCAGTTTGGAGGTAATAATGCTGCAGGTCCGGTGATAGAAGCTTATCACATGGGGGCAAAAGAACTTGGAGAAAATAAGATCCGGGCAAGGTTTGAACAATCCGCTGTCCGTTTATTAAAAAATATGTTTAGGGTTGGGTTGTTTGAAAATCCCTATCTCCAGGTGGAAAAATCCAAACAACTGGTGGGTAAACCGGATCATATGAAGGCGGGTTTTGAAGCTCAGCTCAAATCTCTTGTTTTATTGAAAAATCACCATCGCGCATTGCCCATAGCAAAAACAAAAACTGTTTACATCCCTCAGCGGTTTATCCCTGAAACCAGGGGATTTTTTGGTAACCCCACACCTTCAAAATGGGTGTTCCCGGTTAAAAAGGAACTCGTTGAAAAGTATTACCAGGTCACCGATGATCCGGCCAAAGCTGATTTTGCGCTGGTCTTTATTGAAAGCCCCAAATCGGGTGCCGGATATGACAAAAAAGACCTTGAAAAAGGAGGTAATGGGTATTTACCAATAAGCCTACAGTATCAACCTTATAGAGCTGAACTGGGAAGGGTCCAAAGCTTAGCCGGAGGCAGCCCCTTCGAGACATTTACCAACAGGACTTATAAAGGCAAAGCCATTGAAACCGCCAATCTGCAGGACCTGAAAACCATAGAGGAAACCAGAAAAAAAATGGGTAATAAACCTGTGGTAATTTCGCTCAACCTTTCAACCAACTGTCGTAGCAGAATTTGAACCCTTAGTGGATGCCATAATGGTCGATTTTGATGTCCGGCAACAGGCTATTTTGGATATACTTTCCGGCCAATACGAACCATCTGCCCTTCTACCTTGCCAAATGCCTTTGGATGTGAGTACGGTGGAGTCCCAGTCGGAGGACTTGCCCTTTGATATGAAGGTATACCGGGATAAGGATGGTCACAAGTATGATTTTGGGTTTGGGATGAATTGGAAAGGGGTCATTGAAGACTTGCGTACAAAAGCTTATAAAAACAGGATCCCCGTTACCGAGCCGTAGCGATTTGGTTCGGAACTAAGCTCCGAGTTATTGATCTAAAAAGTTTTAAGCCTGGGGGAATATTTTTGGCAATAATAAACCGGATTGTTTTTTATACTCCAACCAATCCGGAAACCGGGAAAGCGAGCGGTCCTTCATCAGCATATTGACCGTAAAGTAACCTATCCAAATCCATAACAATATGATCCAGGCCAACCAATGCCGGGCAAGCAAAGCATAAGCTCCGTAGATCATCATTTCACCGAGGTAATTGGGGTTGCGTGTTTTTTCAAATAAGCCTTCCCGGATCAATCCTGGGTTGTATTTAAGACTGAAATATTTTTGGGAATCGCTTGCCATCAACAGCCCCACGCCTAAGGTGTGTACAAATATGCAGGTGCCCAGGAGTAGAGGAGACCAATCCGAATCGTCAGGATGAAACCCCGGGTGTAAAACCAATATTGGAAACACCCAATACAATCCCAATACCAATAAAAAAGACATCACCGCACCACCCAGGGTAATGGGTATGTCCCATCGTTTATCCGGGAAATTAAAATCTTTGATCAACCAGCACAATCCATATGAACCATGCAGGGCAAGATAGGTCCAGGCTTCAATGGTGAACCGATCATACCAATACATAAGGAGCAAAACCAAAGGCAAAGTCCCTCCTTTTTGGAAATTGATCACCCAGGAAAGTTTGACGATACGGGGACCACCCAAAAAGTCCTGACTCAGGTATTTTTGAATATTTGATATGGTAGTTAACATATACTGAATTTACGGTTTACATTTGCCTATCAATCGTCAATCGACGCTTCGGATTAATCGTCAATCCATTCATGCCTTCAAAATTATCTTCCCATTCAGCCATTCATTCTCAATAATAGCCTGATATTTTTGGTAAAAATTCAGAGCCGGAGAGTTCCAGTTAAGGATCTGCCATTTCATCAACCGGCAATCCAGGCTGATCGCCTCTTGCAGTAAAGCCTCAAATAAAAGTTTACCCGTGCCTCTGCCTCTGCGGGTATCATCCACCACAAAGTCTTCCAGATAGAGCATTCTGCCCTTCCACGTGCTCCAACAGACATAATAGATGGTGGTGCCAATGATTTGGTCGTTTTCATCGACGGCGACCAGGGCATCGAAGACCCCTTCGAGGTAGTTTTTTTCATAGTCTGTGAGCGTGGCGGTTACGGCCTCCGGTGCGCGTTCATAAAGGGCCAGTTGTTTCACCAAATCAAGGATCCCGGACATATCATCCAGTCTGGCTTTGCGCACATTTGTTAATGAATTCATTTTAAAAAATCTTTTTTGTAAAATCGAAAATAATAATATCTTTGCAGACACTTTTATAAAAAGGGGTGTATTTTCTAATAAAAATCATTGATAATCAGCAAGTAATAAATGAAATATTGATATGCCAACCATAAATCAACTGGTTAGATCAGGTAGGAAGCAAGTAAAAGCTAAAAGTAAATCCCGTGCACTGGATGGCTGCCCTCAGAAAAGAGGAGTTTGTACCCGTGTGTATACTACTACCCCTAAAAAACCGAATTCCGCTCTTCGTAAGGTAGCAAAAGTGCGTATGACCAATGGCATTGAGGTGATCGCCTATATCCCTGGAGAAGGCCACAACCTGCAAGAGCACTCTATGGTGCTGGTTCGTGGAGGCAGGATCAAAGACCTTCCCGGTGTACGTTACACCATTGTGAGAGGTGCTATAGATACTGCCGGTGTCAACAACAGAAAAAAATCAAGGTCCAAATATGGGACCAAGAGACCTAAAAAATAATCATTTACTGTACAATAGATCAGCAGAACAATGAGGAAAAGAAAACCAAAAGCAAGAGCTATCCAGGGAGACCCCCGGTATCACGACACCTTAGTCACCCGGTTTATCAATAACCTGCAATGGAGTGGTAAAAAAGCAGGGGCTCATACCATATTCTATGATGCAATGGATGTTGTAAAATCCAAACATGCAGAAGAAAATGAATTGGATATATGGCGTAAAGCCCTCGACAATATCATGCCCCATGTAGAGGTGAGAAGTAAAAGGATTGGAGGGGCGACTTTCCAGATCCCTACCGAATTGCCACCTAACCGTAAAATATTCTTTGGAATGAAATGGATGATCCGTTACGCCAGAGAAAGAGCAGGCAAAGGAATGGCTGAAAAATTAGCCGCCGAAATCATCGCTGCTCAAAAAGGAGAAGGTGCTGCAGTTAAGAAAAAAGAAGATATTCATAAAATGGCCGAAGCCAACCGTGCATTCGCGAGCTTCAGGTAAAAATCCAAGCAACGACCCTACCCCATGGCAAAAAAAGATCTCAGATTTACCCGGAACATTGGTATCGCAGCCCACATCGATGCGGGTAAAACGACTACCACTGAGCGTGTTTTATATTATACCGGTATAACACACAAAATGGGTGAAGTGCATGATGGGGCTGCTACCATGGATCATATGGAACAGGAGCAGGAAAGGGGCATTACCATTACCTCTGCCGCAACTAAAACAGTTTGGAGCTGGAATGGCGATGAGTACACCGTAAACATCATTGACACCCCGGGACACGTTGATTTTACCGTTGAAGTAGAACGCTCTTTAAGGGTATTGGATGGTACCGTAGCTTTGTTTTGCGCCGTGTCAGGCGTAGAACCACAATCGGAGACCGTTTGGCGTCAGGCTGACCGGTATAAAGTGCCTCGTATCGGATTCGTGAATAAAATGGATCGGTCCGGTGCTGATTTTTTTAATGTAGTAGAAGAAGTAAGGACAAAACTGGGCTCCAGGCCGGTACCCCTTCAGGTGCCGATTGGAGCTGAACATAATTTCAGAGGAGTAGTCGATCTGATTTCCAATAAAGCCATGGTTTGGAATGAAGCCGACCAGGGCATGACATTTACTGAAATCCCGATTCCGGAAGATCTAAAGGATACCGTAATTATCTGGCGTGAAAAAATGATCGAAGCCGCGGCCGAGTACGACGATGCGATCATGCAAAAATTCCTTGATGACCCCGATACGATCACTGTGGTAGAATTACAAGCTGCTTTGAGAAAGGCCGTTATCAACATGAAAATTGTTCCGATGATGTGTGGATCGGCTTTCAAAAATAAAGGGGTACAGGCTATGCTGGATGCGGTATGTACCTTCCTGCCTTCACCCGCTGATATCGAAGCAGTGGAAGGTATCAATCCGAAGACTGACCTGAAAGAATATAGAAAACCGGAAAATACAGAGCCTTTTGCAGCCCTGGCATTCAAGATAGTGAATGACCCTTTCGTGGGCAGGTTATCTTATATGCGGGTATATTCTGGCAAACTTTCCAATGGTTCTTATATTTTAAATACCCGCTCAGATAAAAAAGAAAGGATATCGAGGTTATATCAGATGCACGCCAATAAACAAAACCCCATTGAATCGGTTGAAGCCGGGGATATTGCAGCTGCAGTAGGAATGAAGGATATCCGGACCGGGGATACCTTATGTGATCCTGACAAACCCATCATATTAGAAAGTATGAAGTTCCCAGAACCGGTAATCGGTTTAGCGGTTGAACCCAAAACTCAGAAAGACCTGGATAAAATGGGAATTGCTCTCAACAAGCTGGCGGAAGAGGATCCGACATTTAAAGTGAGATATGATGAGGATACCAACCAGACCATTATCAGCGGGATGGGAGAGCTCCACCTGGAAATTATCGTAGACCGCATGCGCCGTGAATTTGGCGTGGAATGCAACCAGGGTGCACCACAGGTGAATTACAAAGAAGCGTTGACCCGTATGGTTACACATAGAGAAAAATTGAAAAAACAGACGGGAGGTTCCGGTTTGTATGCCGATATAGAATTTGAATTAGGCCCGGCAGATGCCGAGTTTTTGGCAAGTGATGATTTTAAAAGTGGTAAGACGAAAATGCAGTTTGTCAATGCTATCGTTGGGGGTTCTATTCCACGTGAATTGATCCCACCTACACAGAAAGGATTCCTTGCCATGATGGAAAACGGAGTCTTGGCCGGTTACAATATCGATAGCATGAAAGTGCGCATATTCGACGGTTCTATACACGCCGTGGATTCTAAACCGGTAGCGTTCGAATTGTGTGCCAAAGAAGGGTTCAGAACAGCCGCGCCTAAAGCAGGCCCTGTAATTCTCGAGCCAATAATGAAATTAGAAGTAGTCACACCGGAAGAGTATGTAGGTCCATTGATCGGGGACCTTAACCGGCGCAGAGGAATGCCCAAAGGGCAAGAACTCAGACCCGGCAATGCCGTGGCGATTCAGGCAGAAGTACCACTCTCTGAAATGTTTGGTTATGTGACCCAGTTGCGGACCATCACCTCCGGAAGGGCAAGTTCGACCATGGAGTTTTCACATTATGCACAAGTACCTTCAGGGATAGCAACTGAAGTGATCGATAAAGCTAAAGGTGCCGTTAAGGCATAATAATTGTAATAAAGAAAATTTTGAATAAAGGGAAATGAATCAAAAAATTAGAATCAAACTCCGGTCTTATGACCACAACCTGGTCGATAAGTCTACGGAGAAGATCGTAAAGACGGTCCGCAGTAGCGGTGCTGTGGTTACAGGTCCGATTCCGCTGCCCTCCGAGAGAGAAGTTTATACCGTGTTGCGCTCGCCACACGTCAATAAAAAAGCTCGGGAGCAGTTCCAACTTCGGACCCACAAGCGCCTCATTGAAATCTATACCCCGACACAAAAGACGGTGGATGCGCTATCCAAATTAGAGCTCCCGTCCGGTGTGGATATTCAGGTAAAACTTACCTGAGCTTAGGGTCTATTGATTTAAATTCATTTATGGTCTCCAGGGACAGGTGGGATTTTTCCATCCGTTGCTGAGGACAATATTATCTGTTAAAAATTAAAATACACTGTAAAGTGAACGGATTAATTGGAAAAAAAATAGGCATGACAAGTGTCTACGATGATGCAGGAAAATATGTTGCCTGTACAGTCATAGAAGCCGGTCCAAATGTCGTTACCCAGGTCAAAACGGATGACGCTGATGGTTATTTTGCACTTCAACTTGGTTTTGAAGAAGCAAAACCTAAAAATACCTCTCAAGCCCTCAAAGGCCATTTTGACAAGGTCAACACTACCCCAAAGAAGAAACTGATTGAGTTTAGAAATTTTGGACTCGATAAAAAAGCGGGTGATACGGTGACTGTAGATGAAGTATTTAAACAAGGAGATACTGTCCATGCAGTAGGCACCTCTAAAGGAAAAGGTTTCCAGGGGGTTGTTAAAAGACACCATTTTGGTGGTGTGGGTGAAATGACCCATGGACAACACGATCGTCAGAGAGCTCCTGGTTCTATTGGTTCTTCTTCTTATCCCAGTCGGGTTTTCAAAGGGGTACGCATGGCCGGACGTACCGGTGGCGACAGAATCAAGGTAAAAAATTTGAAAGTGATCAAAATATTTGCCGATCAGAATTTATTGGTGGTTCGCGGTGCTATTCCCGGGCACAATGGATCTTTTGTAATCATTGAAAAAAAGTAAGCAGACTATGAAAGTTTCTATAATCAATACACAAGGGGCCGAAACCGGCAGAGAACTGGAATTGCCTGCAGGTATATTTGGAATCGAACCCAATCAACACGCGGTTTGGCTGGATGTAAAATCCTATCTCGCCAATCAGCGCCAGGGCACGGCCAATACCAAAGAGCGAAATGACATCTCCGGCTCAACCCGTAAACTACACAAACAAAAAGGAACGGGTGGTTCGCGAAAAGGGTCTATAAAAAATCCGGTCTTTAGGGGCGGTGGAACAGTCTTCGGACCGCACCCCAGAGATTATACGGATAAAATAAATAAGAAAGTAAAAGTACTTGCGAGAAAATCAGCCTTATCGGATAAAGCCGCCCAGGGCAAAGTCATGGTCATAGAGGATTTTTCGTTCGATAAACCCAGAACTAAAGAATTTTTAGGCGTACTAAAAAACCTCAAGATTCAGGATAAGAAAACGCTTTTTGTAGTTGCAGATTACGATTCGACCCTGACACTATCCAGCCGAAATATGCCCAAATCCAAGTTGGTCAATGCAAGGGATATCAATACCTATGGGATATTACATTCCAATGTGGTGATCCTCGTCGAAAGTGCAGTGGCTAAACTGGAAGAAATACTTTTATCTGTCTCCAAATAACTGAATCCATGGAAAAGAAGATTTTAATCAAACCGGTAATTTCTGAGAAAGCTGAAAAACTCAGCCAAAAACTTCCCAGATATACCTTCCTGGTCAATAAAGACGCCAATAAAATTGAAATTCAAAAAGCATTTGAAAAATTTTATGGGGTCAATGTCAAAGATGTAAATACACTGGTCAATCCCGGAAAGAAAAAATCCAGATCGACCAAACGCAAAGTGAGTGTAGGTGTTAAACCCTCTTACAAAAAAGCGGTCATTACGCTCAATGAAGGGGAAAGTATCAATATATATGGTGAAATCTAAACTTAAGTCTAAGTCATGCCAGTAAGAAAATTTAAACCCGTCACACCAGGCACCCGGTTTCGGATTGCCAATACGTTTACGGAAATTACTAAAGATACCCCTGAAAAAAGCCTGCTCGTTTCCCAGCAGGATGTGGCCGGAAGGAACAACCAGGGACGGATGACCGTAAGATACAGGGGCGGTGGACATAAAAAACAATATCGTATCATAGATTTTAAGCGGGATAAAGACGGTGTACCTGCAGTGGTACATTCAATTGAGTATGATCCAAATCGTACCGCATATATCGCCCTGCTGCATTACACGGACGGTGAAAAAAGATATATCATAGCCCCGGTAGGTTTAAAAGTCGGGCAGAAATTGATGTCCGGTAAAACCGCTGAACCGGAAATCGGCAATACGCTGTACCTGCGGGATGTGCCCCTCGGGACTTCCATCCACGCAATCGAGTTGCACCCTCATCAAGGCGCGGCCCTCGCCAGAAGTGCCGGTACGTATGCCGAACTTACGGGCAAAGAAGACCGATATGCTGTAGTAAAGATGCCATCCGGTGAGGTGCGCAGGATATTGATGCAATGTCGTGCAACGATTGGGACCACCTCCAACCCGGATCATAGCCTTCAGATCCTGGGTAAAGCAGGCAGGAGCCGATGGAGAGGAATACGACCCAGAAACCGCGGAGTAGCGATGAACCCGGTCGACCACCCAATGGGCGGAGGAGAAGGAAGGGCCTCAGGAGGCCATCCGAGATCACGGACTTCAGTAAAAGCAAAAGGAGCAAAAACGAGGAGCAAAAACAA
>Ga0163153_10005547_pt1 | contig 14822 bp, 12 predicted proteins | sample OliLakLV19MP6IB1_FD_148629 | JGI IMG/M metagenome (GOLD analysis project Ga0163153, IMG submission 148629) | Freshwater microbial mat bacterial communities from Lake Vanda, McMurdo Dry Valleys, Antarctica - Oligotrophic Lake LV.19.MP6.IB-1 | ecosystem: Environmental > Aquatic > Freshwater >... | reverse complement strand
AATTATATACTCCTGAGCTAAGATTAGTTGCATCAAATAAAACTTCATAATTTCCTCTTAAAAAATTATTTTCAAAAATTTTTTTTAATTTTTGTCCAATGCTGTTGTAGATTTCCAATTTATAAACTCCATTATTCTTAATTTGAAATTTAAAAACGGTGGTAATGTTAAATGGATTTGGATAATTCTGGCTTAAATTAAAATTTTCATTTGAAATCATAGAATTGTTATTTACAGAACTAATTCCTCCGTTTTTAGTATGCCATATCCTGCCACCATTCCCACATCCCCATACTATGCTGTCATTTTCTGAAAATAAATCGTAAATAACTCCGGTTGAAACTTGTGGCACCCAAGATTTCCCTCCATCAATAGATTTTAAGATAGAATATGCTGTTCCTGCATAACCTGTTTTTAAAGTACTAAATCCAATACTTATTACGATTGCCGGAATATTTCCAACACTATCCCAGTTAATTCCAAAATTAGTTGTTTTGTAAACTGCTCTGTCACTTGCCGTAAACCCTGTATTCCCATTTATAAATGATACGCGATAGAAATCTCCGGATCCTGCAAGAAAATCTATGCTCCAGTTCTGTCCCCCGTTTGATGTTCTGAAAATCTGTGCAGAACCTCCTACACCAATACCGTTTTGGCTGTCTTTAAAATATAAGTCTTCAGGATAACCTAAGAACGGATTGGAGAAAATTGTCTTTCCTCCGTCAGTTGTTTTTCTTACACCGTAACCGGGACCAAAATTTCCTATCCAGCCTGTATTCTGATTTATAAAAAAGAGACAGGTGTACCTTCCATCACCCTGCATTCCGCTTTCAACTTTGATCCAATGCTCTCCACCGTCAGTTGTTTTTACCACTGTCCTGAAGAATCCTACTGCATAGACTATATTCGAATCAACAGGGTGAATCCCGAACAGCGATTCAAACGCAACTCCTGATCCTTGACGTATCCAGTTATTGCCGCCGTTAGTTGTTTTGATAATATAACCTCCTGCACCGCAGCACCAGCCGGTGTTTTTGTTAATGAATTCAATATCATATAGTGGATCTGTCGTCCCGCTCTGCTGTGTGAACCACTGCGCATTTGCAGTAAGTAATAAACAATGAACAAAGATCAACGTGAATATTATTTTTATTATGATTTTCATTTGAAGTATATTTTAATTTTGGGGTAGACTTTTTGGGGGGATTCTTTAATCCTTTATGAACTTTAACTTAAACAACTTTATTTGAAATGCAAAAAACAATACTCTTGGTAAAATATCCGTCACCGCTGTGTCTCCGCAAATGTTAATATTCAAATTAACGAACACATCAATCGCGGGGACATAGCGTAACCATTTCAAGTGCTTTTACTACAAATGAATATTAAATTAAATTATAGTTAGCTAATTTATATTCAATCCTGCATTAAAGAAACACTTTCATTATCTCAATAATTAATGGCAAAAAAAGCTGATACAATAAAAATTTTTTCATGGAATGTAAACGGCATCCGCGCGATTCAGAACAAGGGCTTCATGGACTGGTTCAAAAATCATGGCGGTGACATCATCTGTCTGCAGGAAACCAAAGCCCAGCCTGATCAGATCGAAGACTCTGTAAAGAGTCTTGATGGTTTCAGATCATATTGGTTCTCTGCGGAAAAGAAAGGCTACTCCAGTGTCGCAGTCTATTCTAAAACTGAACCCCTGAACGTAAAGAACGGATTCGATAATCCCCGTTTCGATAATGAAGGAAGAGTGATAATTGCCGAGTATGATAAGTTTGTTCTCGCAAATGTTTACTTCCCCAATGGCGGACGTGGTCCCGAAAGAGTAAAGTACAAGCTCGACTTCTATGACGAATTATTTTTTTATCTGGAAAAAAACTACCGCGACAGAAAAGGAATTATCGTTGTTGGTGACTTCAATACCGCTCACAAGGACATTGATATTTTTGATCCGAAGAAATATCAGAAATCTTCCGGCTTTCTTCCTGAAGAAAGACAATGGCTTGATAATATCATAAACCTCGGCTACACAGACATCTTCAGAAAATTCAATGATAAGTCCGAACAATACACTTACTGGGATCAGGTGACTTTCGCCAGAAATAAGAATAACGGTTGGCGTATTGATTTTTTTATGGTATCAAATGACATCGTGGGTAAGGTGAAAAACGCCGGTATATTTCCTGAAGTAATGGGAAGCGATCATTGTCCCATCTCAATTGAGATCGAAGCTTAAATGAAAGCCGCACTGCTCATAAAAACAGGTGACATCTCCGAACTCAGCAAAAACCTTGTCATCGATGACATTCCCATTCCTGAAATAAATCCTGATGAAGTCTTAATAAATGTCCGGGCTGCTTCTTTAAATCATCGTGATCTGTGGATCGCAAAAGGATCTTACTCAAAAATAAAACTCCCTGTTGTCCCCGGATCAGACTGCTCAGGCGTAATATTTAAAAAAGGAAAAAATGTAACCGGGTTCAACGAAGGTGATGAAGTGATCGTCAATCCCGGTATGAACTGGGGCAGTGATGAGAACTTTCAGTCGAAGGATTTTAAGATCCTTGGCATGCCTGATAACGGGACTTTCGCTGAATATGTCAAAGTTCAAAGTTCCTATTTACACAAAAAACCTTTGCACCTTGATCACATTCACTCATCTGCAATACCTCTCGCCGGAGTTACAGCTTACCGCGCTGCGTTTGTAAAAGCCCGGTTAACCGGAAATGATAATGTACTTATAACAGGAGCAGGCGGAGGTGTTCCGTCGTTCGCACTGAAATTCGCGGTCAGCACTGGTGCAAATGTTTATGTAACTTCAGGAAGCGATGATAAAATTCAAAAAGCGATTGCCATTGGCGCAAAAGCGGGAGTTAATTATAATGATGCTGACTGGGATAAAAAAATAATCGCGCTTTCCGAAAATAAAATTAATGTAGTCATTGACGGTGCAGGAGGTGAATCAGTTTCCCAATACCTGGAGATCTGTGGATATGGTGGAAGGATAGTGTGCTTCGGCGCGACGTTCGGAAGTGTGCCTGAATTTAATGTACACAGATTATATTGGAAACAGTTGACATTCTCCGGTACCACCATGGGTTCGCCTGATGACTTCTCATCAATGCTTAACTACATAAATAACAACAAGATCATCCCCGTCGTCGACAGCACATACTCTATCGATGACATCACCGATGCCTTTCTCCGTCTCAATGAATCCAAACACTTCGGTAAAATTGTGATCGCGATTTCCTGAATGTAAAATCTGCCTTTTAAAAAAAAAGACCCCGCGCAGTTGTTACACCACGCAAGGTCTTTCTGAAATTTATTTTGTTAGAACCTTATTTTATAAGTGTCATCTTCTTTGTTATTACCAGATCACCTGATGTCAGTGTGTAAAAATATATTCCACTTGATAGGTTGCCTGCATTAAAGTTAACACTATAGTATCCCGCAGTCTGAAACTCGTTTACAATTGTCCTGATCTCTTTTCCTGACTGATCAAAGATTCTCAAAACTGTCTTGCCGTCATACGGCAGATTATAGTTGATCATTGTCGATGGATTGAATGGATTAGGATAATTCTGTGTGAGATCAAATGATTCCGGAAGATTTATTTGAATTGCCTCACTCAGATAATGGTATTCATAGTTTCCATTAACATCTGTTTGCTTTAATCTGTAATTGTATGAGCCACTTTGAAGATTTCGATCAGTAAACTCATATTCATTCGATTGGGTGCTTGTCCCAATACCCTCTACAAATCCTGCTCTTATCCAGGACGATTCAATGCTCTTTTTTCTCTCCACATCAAACCCCGTATTATTTAATTCTGATTGTGTTGTCCACTTTAATCTAACACTATTGCCAAATGTTGTGGAAACAAATGCAGTCAATTCTACGGGTAATACAAAATCATAAACTACATTAAAGTTTAGCTGGGTCAATCCGTTAAGATTTGCCGGGAGAACAAATGTTCCTGATCCTGATAAATTTTGATTGAGCAAAACACCACCAAAAACATCCTGCAAATTCATATTTATTCTGACATCGATGTTGGACCAAATAAAAGTCAGCGAAGTACCCGTACCAAGCTGGTATTTGATTCTGTGGTGTATGGTATCAACAATGTTGACTGTATCAGATGGTCTGAAATCTTTTTTTAATCCCTGTCCGATTGCAACCGGTGGATTTAGTCCATCACCGATAAAACGAACATCGAATATCTCTGTTGGTGGCGCGGGAGGAAGTTCAAATTCACCCAGTGGCTGATCAATGCCATTTGTTGCATTTACATCCAAGCCAAAAAATAATGTATCAGAAAATATTCCGTTTGTTATAACTATTGGATATATCCTCATCTGGGCTGTACTGAAACTGTTCAATAAAAGAAAAACAAATAATAGTAAAAATTTCATTTTTTTAATTTTTATTTTAGCAGGACCATTCTTTTCATGTCAGAAAATGTCCCGGATTTTATTTTATAAAAATATATTCCTGATGATAGATTTGATGCATCAAATATTTCTTCATATACACCCGCTTTCTTAAAGCCATTTACAATCGTTGCTACTTCCTGTCCAAGCACGTTGAATAAGTTGATTTGAACATTTCCATCCGTCAGGATTTGAAATTTTATTGTAGTGGATGGATTGAATGGATTAGGATAATTTTGACCAAGGCTGTAATTATCAGGAATAATGTTTTCTTCAGTTAAAATCATATTATCTATGTTATCCGGGATCGTAACTTCTATACCTTCTTTAATGACTACACTGAATAAATTTCCATTTATCACATCACTTAACTTGAATTTTCTTCCGTTCAGATTGTCGAATTTTATTGTCACTTGTTCTTCAGTTGAACTGATTTTAATTATGTGATTTTTTCCATATTCTTCTGAATAATTGTCTGAAGCAAATCTTGCATCAAATACACCTGATGGTGGAACGGGCGGTAAAGTATGATCTCCGATGTTGTTATTTTTTTCAGTAACATATAAATTTCTGATCTCATTTCCGTTTCTGATTTCAATTGCTGTCTTGCCTTCCGTCGTAGTATTTTCAGAAATAATATTATCCGTTATTTGACCTTTGGATATTATACCATTTACCGATACCTTCACCCAGTAACCTGAAGATGGTTTAAGTGTATCTGCGATTTGATATCCAATACCATTTTTGAATTTGTAAAAACTTGACTGAACAATACCGGGTGGATTCTGAACAATCGAATTCACAGGAATATTCTGATCAAATGGACCTATGATATTCCACCCCGAACTGACCGGTATATTCTGATTTATAAAAGGAATACCCGTAACTCTATAAAGTGTGTCCCTTCCGGACTTGAGCCAGTAACCTTTACCTCTGCTTAAAGAATTTGCTACTGCATATCCTGATCCGGATGTATATTGATATGCGGGAGATAATGCATTTGGAAATATTGCTGAAACACTTGAATCGAGCGCTAGTATTGGGACGGAAATTAAATTCCAAAGAGAATCAACATGTATGGACAACGTCTGGGCGTAGACATATTCGATCCTTAGGGCATTTAATCCAACAGGTACAACGTAACTGTTTTGATTTTTCATATTTATGTTTGTGACTGTCCCACCAAAATTATCTTTTAAATAGAAAAACCCTGTATTGGGAAGTGTAAGATTATCCCAGTTGATCGTCATCGGAGTGTTACTGCCGGAAGGCTGGAAATAGAATTTCCATGTGATAATATCTACACTATCCATTCTGAAATCTCTTTTTGAATCATCTCCCGTCGGCAAATTAAATCTTACATCAAATATTTGTGAAGGTGGGATTGGAGGAATTATTCTTTCACCAAGACAAGTATCGATTCCCGCCGTTGCTCCAGGAGCTGTTCCAAAAACTAATGTATCCCTTGCGTTTGCAGCATCCTTTATGACTAATTTGTTTTGCCAGTTTGGAGTGCATAATGGCGGATTAACTGTTATGTAATTTGTTTTTGTAATTGAATCACTACCTGCCTGATTGAATACTCTTAATTTAACAGGATAAGTCCCTGCAGCATTATAAGTGGTGCTCGTTGGATTTTTAATTGTTGAAGTTAATGGACTCGCACCCGTGAATGTCCATTGCCAGCTTGTTGGTGTATAGCTAGATGAATCAAAAAAGTTAACAGACTGCCCGGCGTAAATTGTTCTCTGGTCTGCATAAAAATTTGCAGTTGGTGGAGATGGGTTTATGTGAATAATGGTTGAATCTATAGTATGTGATGCTGCATTTGTTATGAAAACCCCCAGACCATTAGGATCCAGATATGATATTTTTGTGATAAGTCCTGATCCGGTATTCCTCCAAGCTAAAGCAAATGGAGCCAGTGCAAATGATGAAGCTGTTGTGGATAATCTAACTCTTGCAACTAATGTTCCGGGAAAGCTCGAATTCATGACCTGAATTGCTCCGGGCAGATTTCCGGAAATTCTTAATTGATTACCACTTGCATGGAAAGTTGCACCTTGTAATGATGGTAGCAATTCAGAACTGATCTTTGCAAAAGCTAATGTTCCTCCATTTGCAATTCCGGTATTATTGAAAGTAAAACAATATTGACACGAACCATAGTTAAAGGGATCTGATGATCCTTGGTTTGTCCATTGTATATTCATATCAAACTTTAGCATGTTGTCATTTCCTCCTAAGGTGTCTTCCAGAGAAAAATTTCTTGCAATTAGAGAATACGTTGGTGGCTGAGCCACTGAAAAATTTGAAAAAAGAATAAATGTAAACAGGAAAAGAGTAAACAGATTTCTCATATTTGCCTTGGTTTAATTGTTAGGGGATTATTTGTTATTAAAATATTAATTCTATTTTAAAAATGCAAATTAATTTATATCATAATTTTTAAAATTATTGATTCATAGATTGTATACTTCAAAAGAAGCATACTTGTATTCTTGAGTTGTACTATTGTATTCTCGAGTTGGGTTATTGTATTCTTGAGTCGGGTTATTGTATTCTCGAGTTCCTCTATTGTATTCTATAGTTGCTCAATTGTATTCTATAGTTGGGCTTCGCGCTCCTTTGTTTACCGTTAGTGCTTTACATTAGCCAAGCATTAAAACATTTTTTTTGAATTTAACTACTTGTATGCTGCAAAGTCATTTTTGTAATCCATAAATCACAGTTGCTCTGCAGCATAGACACTTTTTCCAATATCTTCATTAAATAAAAAAAGCAGACCCATTTGCGGGATCTGCTTTTGATTTAAATCTTTTATAGCTTCGTTTTATCTCTGAAGATCTGTGAGTTTTGAATTTACTTCTTCAAGTTCGTGATTGACTTCATTCATTGAATCTTTAATATCTTCGTATTCATCATCTGTTATTTCAATCTTGCCGGGACGTTTCTGCGTCAGCTTTTCAAAGAAGGTCTTAATTCCAATCGAGACGGCTGAGATCGTATTCACTGTATCAAGAACCGGCGGCTCGATCTTTCTTTGTAACTCCTGCTCAAAGTCAATTATGCTATCTGCTGTTTCTTTTATCCTGTCAACCACGGTACCAAGCTTCTCAGCGTGTCCGTTAAATTTAGTAACAAGCAAATTGACATTATCCGAAAGTGAATTTATTTTTTCTACCGTTGTTTCAACCTTAGGCTTAAGGTCTTTGACATCGGTTGAAAGCTTCTCAAATTTTTCGGTTATAAGTTTTACACTTCCAAGCAGCTTGAATACAAGTACTACAAGTCCGAGGAATAGTAATATAATGATTATGTTTACCGCTAAATGCGTGTATTGAAGTGCGTCTTCCAATTTATTAAGATTTAATTAACTTTTATTCTTTTCCTGATTCTTTTCCTGATTATAAGCGTCCATCCCCGATTTGAATGCATCCTTAACTCGGTCCGCTTCGATGTTGAGCTTGTCTTTAGTGGTATTCAATGTAGTGGTTGCTTTTTGCTTTGCATCATTCAGGATTGTATTTGCATCACCGATAAGTGAGTTAGCTTTTTTCTTGGCATCTGAAATCAACTCTTCGGATTTTCTCTTACCTTCGTTTATGAGATCGCTTGCCTTTGTTTTAGCAACCTGAACATACTCTGAAGTATCATCCCAAAGCTCATCTTTTTTCAATCGGATGTCATTTCTTAATTCTTTACCGCTTTTCGGAGCATAAAGTAATGCTACGGCAGCTCCTACTATTCCGCCTGTTATAAATCCAAGCAGAAGTCCTTTGGCAGCTTTATTTTCTTCCATTTCTAATTTCTCCTGTTATATTTTTTAATTAATAATAAAATATGCTAAATAAATGTTTATATCAAATTAAATATTTATTGCCTCGCCGTATGCAACTCCCACCGCTTCCATATTACCTTCGCTTAGTGTAGGATGGGCATGAACTGTTTTTAGTATCTGTTCGTGTGTGGCTTCAAGTGACTTTGCAAGAACAAATTCCGTGATAAGCTCAGTTGCTTCCACTCCTACTATATGCGCACCAAGCAGCTCATCATATTTTTTATCAAAGATAACTTTGATCATTCCGGTAGTTTCACCCATTGCTCTTGATTTACCGCTTGCAGAGAATGGAAATTTTCCAACGTTTAATTCGTATCCGGCTTCTATAGCTTTCTTTTCAGTGAAACCTACTGATGCAACTTGCGGCTGACAGTATGTGCAACCCGGAATTGTATTGTAATCAATGTCAGGGACATGTAATCCTTTAATTTTCTCGACACAGTTGATACCTTCTGAAGAAGCAACATGTGCAAGCCAGGGAGGACCGTTAACATCACCAATCGCGTATATACCTTCAACATTTGTTTTATAATTTTTATCTACTTTTATGCTGCCCTTTTCAAATTCAACTCCAAGGTCTTCAAGCCCCAGATTCTCAACATTACCGACAACACCAATTGCAATAAGCACTGCATCTGAAACCAGATCTTCATTGTTCTTGCCTGACACTTTTGTCGTGACCTTCCCACCTTTGACTTCAACACTTTCCGTCTTTGTTTCAAGCATCAGCTTTATACCGCTTTTCTTAAATTCTCTGGCAACCACATCTGAAATATCTTTATCTTCAATCGGCATAATAGTCGGCATCATTTCAATAATTGTAACTTCTGCTCCAAATGCGTTATAAAAATAAGCAAATTCGACTCCGATAGCACCACTACCTACTATCGTCAGCTTCTTCGGAACTTCCTTCATTATCATCGCCCCTGTTGAAGACAAAACTTTCTTCTCATCAAATTTCAGATTGCCAAGCTGTCTTGCTCTGGCACCCGTGGCAATTATTACATGCTTCGCTTTTAATATATCAATTTCCTTGCCATCTTTTCCTGTTACAGTAACAGACTTATCTTTATTAATAAAACCGCTTCCTTCAAACACTTCGATCTTATTTTTCTTCATCAGGTACTTAACGCCTTTTTCAGAAGTATCTGCTACTCCGCGTGAGCGTGCGATGATCTTTTCAAAATCAAATTTAACGTTCTCAGCCGTTATGCCAAAGTCTGACAGATGCTTCATTCCGTTCATTAGTTCAGCATTCTTCAGAAGTGCTTTTGTGGGAATGCAGCCCCAGTTAAGGCAGATGCCTCCAAGTCTGTCTCTTTCGATTATTGCAGTTTTAAATCCAAGTTGCGAAGCCCTTATTGCAGTCGTATAGCCACCGGGACCGCTGCCGATTACGACAACATCAAATTCTTTCATAGAAAATTATTCGTTGGTTAAATTAATTATTGTAAGTTTTATTCAATTTACTCATATTGAAAATGTAACTCAATTCAATTTAACTTATTGTTTGGTTTTGCATAATTAAATACTTTATCCGGGTAAAAACTCAATTAAATTTCCTTCTATAATTTATAACAAATATGAGTTCTCTTCAGCCGTTCGGTAAAATAATTATGATTTTTGGAATTGTGATCTTCCTGGCAGGTTTGATAATTTCTTTCTTTGATAAGATCCCTTTTCTGGGAAAACTGCCCGGTGACATTACAATAAGAAGGGAAAATTTCACAATTTATTTCCCTGTTGTCACCTCCATAATTATAAGCATCCTTCTCTCTCTTTTTTTTTATCTCTGGAATAAATTTAAAAACTGATACGCTTGAATAATAAGGTCTTTATTACCGGCAGTACAGGTTATATCGGCTCTCGTGTAATTCCTGTGTTGCTTGAAAATAATTTTGAGATCAATGCGCTTATAAGAAAGGGCTCGGAGTCAAAACTTCCGGAAGGCTGTAATGTCATTTATGGAAATGCTCTGGATGGAAGCTCGTATGAAGATCACGTCAAAGGCTGTGATACATTTATTCAACTCATAGGAGTACATCATCCCGGTCCGGGAAAGAAAAATGATTTCCTTGACATTGATCTTTTTTCGATCGAGCAGGCAGTTCCGGCAGCAGTGAAAGCGGGTGTGAACTATTTTATATACTTAAGTGTTGCCCATCCCGCCCCTGCGATGAAGGAATATATTGATGTGCGCCGCAAAGGTGAGGAACTGATTATCAGAAGCGGTCTCAATGCATCATTCATCAGACCCTGGTATGTACTCGGTCCGGGACATTACTGGCCTTACGCTTTTATTCCGTTCTATAAATTGTTTGAACTGATACCATCAACAAGAGAGACCGCACTGAGACTTGGTCTGGTTAAGATAGGTCAGATGGTGAGATGCATAACTTATGCAGCAGAAAATCAGCCCGACTTCATGAGAGCTTATGATGTGAAGGATATAAAGGAGTTTTGATTCATTCGAAGTGACACTGGGGTGAGGAAACAGTGCTGTCCAAAACATTTTTATCAAAACCTAAATAGTCTTAATCTAGTAAACAATTAATGTAAACATTATCATTCTTAAAAAGAACCCGCCTGTGAGAAATTGCCGATAAGAAATTCAGAGCAATGGCGACAAGCAGGAATTCCCGAGTCAAGCATCGGCTACAAGTCATCAACCCGTTACATGTTGGAATTCCTGCCGTCATTGATCTGAATTTCCGGCAGTTTATCACCAGCGGGAAACTTTTCTTTGCTAAGCTTTCTGGCGCCTGTCCCGCAATGCTTTTATGCGGGAGTTTTTCAAAAGAAAGCGAAGTTAATCGAAACTAAAAATTTTGACTGTTTAAACCTCATTGTTTTGGACGGATGTGGTGAGGAAAGGATAACTATTTAACATTTACCATTTAACATTTACCATTTAACATTTTAACATTGTTCTACAAATTTCCTTCAACAAAATACATATCAACCTTTCCTTTATTTTTTGCTTCAATACTTCCGCGATGAGTACAATTGAATTTATCTTTGACAAGTTTATATGTATCACCGGAAAAATTAATTTTACCTGCTTCACCATGTTGCTCCATTCGCGCTGTGTTTTCTGAGATAATGTAAAAAGATATATTCATTCGATCACTTCATAAATGTTTGTTGTACCTTTTTTATTTTTTAAACTTACCTCGCCTACTTTCCGGCAGTCAAAAGATTCTTTTACTTTTTCGAAACAACTCTCACTTATAATAATCTGACCAGCTTCTGCAGCGGACTGAAGACGTTGTGCAGCATTAACTGTATCACCTATGACTGTATAATCCAAACGGCGAAGACTGGAAGAACCGATATTACCGGAAATCATTTCTCCACTGTTAAGTCCAATCGAAACTTTGGGTTTAAAAGAATTACTGCCTGATAAAGAAGGTAATTTCTCAATTTCACTTCTGACAGCAAGGCATGAATCAATTGCCCTGTCCAGATGATAATCCCCACGGAAAACTGCCATGATTGCATCACCGATGAATTTATCTATATAGCCGCCCTGAGCTATGATCTCTTTCACGATCACATCAAAATAATTGTTTAGAAGTTTTACAACCAGGTCCGGAGTTTCCTTTTCACTGATTGAAGTAAAGCTGCAGATGTCGATGAATGCAACTGTTGCATCAATGGTTTCATTTGCCATCAGCGACGATTCAAACTCATGGCTCGCCATAAAGTTAAGCACAGTCTCGTCTACATACATCTTTAAAATATTATTTTCCTTAACAGCTTTTAATGTCTCCCTGATCTGCAATACCTGCCGAATGGTTTTTTCAATTGTCACGGAAAGGTCTTCAAAATTTATCGGCTTGGTGATGAAATCAAATGCTCCTCTATTCATTGCAGTACGAATGTTATCCATATCACCGTAAGCTGAAACGATTACCGCTTTAATGAGCGGACTGGTTTCATTCAGATTGCTTAGTAAAGTCAATCCGTCCATCTCCGGCATATTGATGTCGCTAAGCAGAATGTCTACGTCAGGATTCTGCCGTATTTTTTCAAGAGCATCTATGCCGTTGACAGCAAATATGAATTCATATTTTTGTTCACGTATTTTCTGTCGGAATTTTTGCTTTATGAGCATCTCAAGATCCGGCTCATCATCGGCAACTAATATTTTTGCCATAATTTTATAGTTTAAGTTTTTCTTTTAATAATGTGAAGTCTAACGGTTTTGTTAAAAAATCATCAGCTCCTAATTCTTTAGCTATTCTGAAATTCTCCCCGTCTCCGTAAGCCGTGATCATCATCACTACGGGAGGAGGCTTGTGATATCTTTTTTTAATTTGTCCGAGCAGATCAAGACCGCTTATTCCCGGCATGTTAATGTCGGATAAAATCAGAATTGCTTCCTGTTCGTGTTCGTGCAGACTGAGATAGTCAAGCGCTTCCTCCCCCGAAAAAGTAAAAACAAATTCCACAAGATTGTCTTTTATCTCTTTTCTGAAACGCTGCTGAAATAATGTTTGGATGTCTGTTTCGTCGTCAACTACCAAGATTTTCATTTTTAATATTTATTATTTAGAATGTAAATTAATTTTAAATTCTGTTCCTTCACCTTCAGTCGTCTCAACTTTCAGTTCACCTCCATGAACTTTCACAATATCATAACTCAATGATAATCCCAATCCTGTTCCCTGTCCTGTCGGTTTAGTAGTAAAGAACGGCTGAAATATTTTATTTAATACTTTCTGAGGAATTCCGTTGCCGTTATCTTTTACACTTATTTCAACTATATCTCCTTTCTTCTTTGTACTGACTGAAACAGTCGGTTCATATAAATTATTGTCAGCTGAGCCTGTCGAAGCTTTCTTCTTCTCTGTCACTGCATAAAATGCATTCGTAATTAAATTCAAAATCACTCTTCCTATATCCTGCGGTACAACTTCAACATTACCTATGCTTTCATCAAAATCTGTTTTCATAGTCGCATTAAAAGATTTATCTTTAGCTCTCAATCCGTGATAAGCTAATCGTAAATATTCATCTGCTAATACATTAATGTTTATTTGCTCTTTGACACCTCTGCTTATGCGGCTGTGCTGAAGCATTCCTTTTACAATCGCATCTGCTCTCTTTCCGTGATGATTTATTTTTTGTTCGTTGTCAGAAATATCAGTAGCTATTGCCTTAACTTCTTCTAAATTTCCTTTGTCAATTTCAACTTTCATTTCTGCGATCAGCTCCGTATTCACATCCGAAAAATTATTTACAAAATTCAACGGATTCTGAATCTCGTGTGCAATGCCTGCAGTAAGCTCACCAAGCGAAGCCATCTTTTCGGAATGAATAAGTTGCGTCTGTGTAACTTTCAATTCGTCCAGAGATTTTTTTAATTCGATAGTTCGTTCTTTCACTTTATTTTCAAGCTCTTCATTTTTCAGTTTCCACTTTTCAAGATTCCATGCGTCACCGGCAATTGCTGCAATAGGATGCGAAGCATGCCAGTGAACAACAATCCATTTCTCATCCCTGAATTCGTATACACTTGTAAGCCTTATAAATAAATTCCGGTTCTCTCCTTCAATAATCATTTTCCCCACAACTTCTTCGACAACAGTTGCCGTATTTTCATCTTGGGAAATTAAACGGAAAACTGGTTTTTGCTTTATAATAATTTCCATTCCTTCTAACTGTTTTCCCTGTCTTTCCGTCTGTTCCCTTACATCCCCGAAAGAAAACATTGTCTCATCCATATTGGTACCGTATCCCATTACATTTTCAGAAATAAATTCTTTGGCTATATCAAAGGGAATAATATTCAGACTAACTTCAATAAATTTTTTGTTAGTTTCATTTAATAATTTTTCTTTTACTGCTTCCATGCTTTATTTTATTTTAATTCCGGCAATTCAATTATAAACTCACTTCCTTCACCTTCCTTCGTCTCAACTTTCAACTCCCCTCCATGAGCTTTTACAATATCATAACTCAATGATAATCCCAATCCTGTTCCCTGTCCTGTCGGCTTAGTTGTAAAGAACGGCTGAAAAATTTTATCTAATACTTTCTGCGGAATGCCGTTACCGTTATCTTTAACAGAGATTAATACTTTATCATCTGACTTTTTTGTACTGACTGAAACAGTCGGTTCATATGAATTATTGTCAGCTGAGCCTGTCGAAGCTTTCTTCTTCTCTGTTACTGCATAAAATGCATTAGTAATTAAATTTAGAATGACTCTTCCGATATCCTGGGAAACAACTTTTATACTTCCGATACTTTCATCAAAATCTGTTTCCATCTTAGCATTGAATGATTTATCCTTGGCTCTCAATCCGTGATAAGCTAAACGAAGATATTCATCTGCTAATGCATTTATATTAGTCGGCTCTTTTAAACCGCTACTGCTGCGGCTGTGCTGAAGCATTCCTTTAACAATGCCTTCGGCTCTCTTGCCGTGATGCTTTATCTTCTCTTCATTTTCTTTTATGTCCTTTGCAATTGCGATAGCTTCTTCAAAATTTCCTTTATCAAGTTCCTGATTAAGCTCATCTATTAAT